>Ga0116169_1001985_pt1 | contig 15725 bp, 14 predicted proteins | sample AD_UKC130_MetaG_FD_89796 | JGI IMG/M metagenome (GOLD analysis project Ga0116169, IMG submission 89796) | Active sludge microbial communities of municipal wastewater-treating anaerobic digesters from Canada - AD_UKC130_MetaG | ecosystem: Engineered > Bioreactor > Anaerobic > Digestate | place...
CTGAACGATGTAAGCGGTGATCGTGGCCGCGGGTTCGAGCGGGTTGAAGGTGAAACTCGGCTGCATGCCGGCGGCGATGGCCACGACCATGGTTTCGCCGACCGCACGCGAGATGCCCAGGATATACGACGAGGCCAGGCCGGACAGCGCCGCCGGGGTCACCACGAAAAGCGCCGTCTGCAGGCGGGTCGCACCCAGGGCGTACGACGCTTCCCGCATGTTCATCGGCACCGCACGCATTGCGTCCTCCGACAGCGAACTGACGTAGGGGACGATCATGATGCCCATCACCAGGCCGGCCGAGAGCATGTTGAAGCCGGGCAAGTCGGGGTAGATGCGCTGCAGCAGCGGGGTCACGAAGAGCAGGGCAAAGTAGCCGTAGATGATCGTCGGAATGCCACCGAGCATCTCCAGGAAGGGCTTGGCCAACTCACGAACACGGAACGGCGCGAACTCCGAAAGATAGATGGCCAGGACGGTGCCCAGCGGAATGGCCACCAGCAAGGCAACGACGGTGGTCGTCAGGGTTCCCGAGAGCAAGGCGATGATGCCGAAATGGGCATCGTCGAAAAGTGGCGTCCATTGCCTGTCGGTCAGGAAGTCGAGCAGCGGGACGGTACGGAAGAAGACGATCGATTCCCAGAGCAGGATCGCCACGATGGCGATCGTCGTGAATACCGATACCAGTGCGGCCAGCAGCAGCAGGCCCTCGATACCGCGTTCAGCGAGGCGGCGGCGCAGCTTGATCGACCATACCCCCGCCCGGTGGTCGGCGATTGGTTCGATCAACCGTTGTGATGAATGTTTCAAAGGCATGCTGTCCATCGGTCGGGCCTTCGGTGATTTGGCGGCCAAACCGGCCGCAACGGTCGGGCAAACTGCGTGCCGGCGGCCGGCGAGCGTTTCAGAGTTGCGCTTCGCGCTTCATCAACTGCTCGATGGTCAGGCCCACTTCGTTCTGTCCACCAAAGACGGTACCGAGCTTCTTCCTTGCCAGGTGCTCAAGATTGCCGGTGTAGGCCTTCGTTGGCAGCGGGATGTACTTCACCTCCTTGACCAGGTGCGTGGCGTTCTTCATGTAGAAGTCCACGAATTCCCTGATTTCCGGCCGATCGAGTGATTTCTCGCTGACGTAGATGAAGATGGGTCTTGAAAGGGGCTGGTAGCTGCCGTTCTCGACGCTTTCCGGTGTCGGTGAAACCGGGCCCTTGCCGCCATCGATGGCTACAGCCTTGAGCTTCTTCCGGTTTTCGATGTAGTAGGCGAATCCGAAGTAACCGAGCGCTCCCCGGTCACCTGAAATGCCCTGTACAAGGACATTGTCGTCTTCCGAGGCCGTAAAGTCACCGCGGCTCGATTTGGCCTTGCCGACGATGGCTTCGGTAAAGTAGTCGAAGGTGCCGGAATCGGAACCGGCACCATAAAGTTTGATCTTCTGGTCGGGCCAGGACGGATTGACGTCCTGCCAGCTGCTGATCCTGCCTTGCGCGGCGGGTTCCCAGATCTTCCTGAGTTCGGCGACAGTCATGCTGTGGATGAAGGTATTCTGCGGGTTGACCATTACCGTCAGCGCGTCATAGGCAACCGGCATCTCGTAGTAACGGATGCCGGCCCTGGCGCATTCCTCCATTTCCTTTCGGAAGATCGGACGCGAGGCGTTGGCGATGTCGATCTCGCCGCGACAGAATTTCTTGAAGCCACCACCGGTTCCGGAGATGCCGACGGTGACGTTGACCGCGCCCTTCCTGGCTTTCTGGAACTCCTCGGCGACTGCCTCGGTGATCGGATAGACGGTGCTCGACCCGTCGACCTTGACCACTGCCGGAGCCGCGACCGCCGGCGCGCTCAAGGCAAGGGCTATCAAACAAAAGAGTGATGGGGCAGCGGCCCGGTTCTGCAGAAGACTCATGACTAACTCCAGTGGGATGTTGATTGCAGCTTCGGAGTTATTGTATGCGGGCGATGTGACGGCGAGATGACGCCCGCTGTGTCAGTGTCCTGCACGTAGGGATAGGCAGGATTGCCTGCAGATGAGCGGTCGGCAAAGTGGCGCAGACGCCGGGAAGCGTTTGATCGATGTTCCGGGGACGACAGGTTTTCCTCGCTAGTGGTCTGCACCCGGTGCCGGTTCCGGGGCGATGACGTCGCGAATCGCCGCCTTGAAGTCGGCCCGGTCCAGATGCACCAGCAACAACAGGCCGGCGCGTACGAGATCCTGCTTGCGGGTAGCGATTCCCCGGCGTGCGAGACGCTTTTTCAGCCTGGCAAGCATCTGCAACTCACTGGCGGTGAGCCGCACCTTGCAACGGACGCGCGACAGCGCTTTGCTTTGCTTCGTCTTGCCGTTTTGCTGTGCCGGGGACTCAGAGGCTGTCCCGGAAAACCGCCTGAGTTTGAGTTCGTGGGCGGCAGCGTCAATGGCATCAACGTCGGGAAGTGTGGCAGATAATGACATAACAAGCTCCATGGCCGGGTTGAGACAATCAGGACTGCGTGCTTTGGTCGGTTAAGGCCAGCGGGTTTCCCGCTGGACACCATCATGATCCGTGCATCAGGGCTTCGAGTAACTTGCGCATGTCGGTGGGACGTGGGCGGGCCTTGTTTTCACCGCCATAGACCGTCCCGACCTTTTTCGCCGTGACACGTTCGAGGTTCTCGCTATACGCTCTGGCTGGCAGCGGCAGGTAGTTCACTTCCACGACCACCCTGGCGGCGTTCTTCATGAAGAAGTCGACGAAATCCTTGACGGCGGGCTTATCGAGTGATTTTTCACTGACGTAGAGGAAGAGCGGGCGCGACAGGGGCTGGTAACTTCCGTTGCGGATGTTGTCGACCGTTGGCAGAACGGCTTCCTTGCCGTCGCTGATGGCTACTGCCTTCAACTGCTTCTGGTTTTCGACGTAATAATCGAGGCTCAGGTAACCCAGGGCATCCTTGTCGGCGGCAATGCGCTGCGCCAGCACATCATGGTCTTCGGCGGTACTGACATCGGTCCGGCTGGACCTGGCAGTACCAACAACCACTTCCGTGAAGGACTCGAAGGTCCCGGAATCGGCACCCGGCGCATAGAGCTTGATTTGCTGGGCAGGCCACGCCGGGTTGAGGTCTTTCCAGGTCTTGATCCGGCCTTGTGCTGCGGGTTCCCACAGTTTCCGGAGCTCGGCGACGCTCATGCTGCTGACGAAGGCATTCTGTGGATTGACCACCACGGTGAGTGCGTCATAAGCCAGAGGCATTTCATAGAAGCGGATGCCGGCCTTGGCGCACTCCTCCATTTCCTTTTTCAGGATCGGTCGCGACGCGTTCGAGATGTCGGATTCGCCACGACAGAATTTCACGAAGCCGGCGCTGGTACCCGACACGCCGACATTGACGTGCACTTCATGCAGTTTGGCGCGCTGGAATTCCTGGGCGACGGCTTCGGTGATCGGATAGACCGCGCTCGATCCGTCGATTTTTACCACTGCCGCAGCACCGCTGGCCAGCGGGCTGAACACGAGGGTGGCCGAGAAAACGAGGGCGGGAAAAAGCGAGGTTGCAACAGGGAATGACTGATCGCGGTACATGGCGAGCCTCCGTGGCTAGAGTGTGTCGAAACGACGTGGAGATTATGTGACGGGTTTGTGACGGATTGATGACAGTCCGAGGGGCTTTGCGTAACCGCCGAACGGCCGTATGGATAGCGGTTCTGTCCGATGGCTGGGGCAGGACGGGGCAGGTCGGCACGATCGCCCGTTTGCTTGCCCCGCCACGACCACCGATAATGCGCGTTGACGCTGGCCGGACTGGTCGGCGGGGTCAGGGGGGTGGCAATGGACTTGTGGGCATGCCCGGCGGTAGTCACCGGTGCAGCGTCGGGCTTGGGCGCGGAGACGGCGCGTTATCTTACCGAGGCCGGCGCCAAGGTGACGGTGATCGACATTGATGGCGCAGGGGTCCGGAAGCTTGCCGACGAGATCGGTGCGCACGCCATTCCCTGCGATGTTGCCGATGCACACTCGGCAGAGCAGGCGCTCGCCATGGCCTGCGCAGTCCATGGCGCGGCGCGCGTGCTGGTACACTGCGTCGGGCGCGGCCACTCCGAGCCGATACTCGGTGTTGGCGGTCCGATACCGCTGGAGGATTTTCGTCAACTCGTCGAGGTCAACCTGATCTCGACCTTCAACATGATGCGGCTGGCTGCCGCCGACATGGCCGGGCTGCCACCGCTGGCCAACGGCGAGCGTGGCATCATCCTGTCGACGGCTTCAGTCTCGGCCTACGATGGACAAAGTGGCGAGGCGGCCTACTCGGCCTCCAAGGGCGGGGTCGTCAGCATGATCCTGCCGGCCGCCCGCGAACTCGGTCCTCTGGGCATCCGTGTGGTCGGCATCGCGCCCGGACTGTTTGGTACTCAAACGCTGTTTGACATGGAAAAGAACCTTGATTCGCGGCTGGCGCGGCAGATTCCATTTCCCCACCGCTTTGGCGATCCTGCCGAGTTTGCCATGCTGGTCCTGCACGTCATCAAGAACGTCATGATCAATGGCAGTGTGCTGCGTCTGGATGGTGGTTATCACCTCTGAGTTGGGAGTCTGATGACCGAGGAGAGGCCATGAGCAAGAGCATTGTCATGCACCTGGTGTCGCATGCATCAGGTGAACTGATCGAGATGCTGGCGCGCAACGCCGTTGCCCAACTGGACGGGGTCGACGTGGAGCGACGGCTATGGAAAGCGGTTCGTCGCCTGGACCAGGTTCCCGAAATTCTCGGAGCGCTGGCGGGCTCGCCTGGTTACGTCCTGCACAGCATCAGCCACAGTGACGTCCGGGCGGCGCTGGAAGAAGGTTGTCTCCGACTCGATGTGCCTTGCCAGTTTGCGCTGGAACCCTTGCTCGGCAGGCTCGCCGACTACTCCGGAGCGGCCGTGCAGTCGCACAACAGTACCGGTGACGCCTTTGACGAGGACTATTACCACCGCGTCGAGGCCATGAAGTACACGTTGGCGCACGATGACGGGATCGGCAGCGACGATCTGGACGGCGCCGATGTCATTGTCGTCGGGGTGTCGCGGGCGACCAAGACGCCGACCTGCATGTATCTCGCCTCACGCGGCATCAAGGCTGCCAATGTGCCGCTGGTACCGGGTGCGCCGCCGCCGCAAGGGCTGTTAACAGCGATCGGGCCGCTCGTCGTCGGGCTGACCGTCGATCCGACGCGATTGGCGATGGTCAGGGCGGCCCGCCTGATGGCCCTGAAGGACGACACCAACCACGACTATGCCGACCTCGATGCGCTGCGCAAGGAAGTCCTGGACGCGCGTCGCCTGTTTCTGAGGCGCGGCTGGCCGATCATCGATGCCAGCCATCGCTCGATTGAACAGACGGCATCAATGATCATCGAAATGTTGAGGACTCGGGCGGGGGAGCGCCGCTAGACTGTTCGATGACTCTGAGAATCGACCTCAAAAGCGCCATCCTGGCGCTGTCAGACGCCCTCGATCTGGTCGGAGTGAATGACTTCCAGCACGGCAAGCGGGTGGCCATGATCGCCCGCGAGACGGCGTTGATGCTCGGTTTGCCAGAGAGGCGGCTGGATCGTCTGTTCTGCGCGAGCCTGCTGCATGATCTCGGGGTGTCCTCGACCGCCGTGCACCGACGCCTGCTGCACGAAGCGGACTGGGATGCCAGACACACCCACTGCGAAACCGGTTATTGCCTGCTGCAGCCCTTTGCCCATCTGTCGCAGGTGGCCAAGGCGATTCGCTATCATCATACGCCGTGGGTGGAACTGCCCGCTGGTCTGGACGAGGCGGATGCCCTCGACAGCAACCTGATTCTTCTCGGTGACCGGGTGGACGCCTGCCTGTTGCAGCTCGGACTGGAAAATCCGCTGTTCAATCGTCATGGGATCGTCGATGCGGTGACCAGCCTGGCCGGCCGGGAACTGTCACCGGAGGTGGCAGAGGCCTTCCTCGCGGCTGCCACCAGGGAAGCTTTCTGGATTGCCCTGGTTCCCCGTCATGTCCAGAGCTACCTCGACGACCTGCTGTTGATCGACTGGCGGATCACCATCGATTTTCCGCAGTTTGGCCACGTGGCACGGCTGATTTCAAGCATCGTGGACGCCAAGAGCCACTTCACGGCAGCGCATTCACTGGGCGTCGCGCAACTGGCCCGTTACCTCGGAGAGCGGGTGGGACTGCCCGCTGATGCGCTGGCCGAGGTCGAGGTGGCCGGGCTGATGCACGATGTTGGCAAACTGTGCGTGCCGGACGAGATCGTTGACAAGCCGGCGCCACTGACGCCCCTGGAGTTTTCGGTGATGGAGCGGCACAGCTTCGAAACCTACCAGATCCTGCGCCATATTCCTGGCCTTGAGCAGGTCGCCGAATGGGCGGCCTTCCATCACGAGGCGCTTAATGGCCATGGCTACCCGTTTCGGCGCAGTGCCGAGCGTCTCTCGCCCGAGGCGCGGATCATTGCTGTGGCGGATATTTTTCAGGCTCTGGCACAGGAGCGTCCCTACCGCGGACGGCAACGCGTAGAACAGATTCCACATTTTCTGAATGCTTTTGTGAATCAGGGCGTGCTCGATGGCGATCTGGTCGCGCTGGCCTGTGCAGACCTCGACGGCTGTTGGCGCGCGGCGACACCAGAGGTGTAGCCGGGAAGCGCCTGAAATGGTCTGATCCGATGCGTCTGGCGCTGGCACCCAGCGTCGTTCAGACGGCGGTGGCCCAGTGGCGACAACGTTCGACGGCTCGTCGCCAGCCGGTGAGCAGGGCAGTGCGCTGGTCTGCGGTCATCGTCGGTTCAAACTGACGCTCGGCACGCCAGAGTGAAGTCAGTTCAGCTTCGTCCTGCCAGAAGCCTACCGCCAGCCCCGCCAGGTAGGCGGCGCCGAGAGCCGTCGTTTCGGTAACCCGCGGACGGATCACCGGCACACCGAGCAGGTCGGCCTGAAACTGCAGCAGGAGCGTATTGTCCGCGGCACCGCCATCGACGCGCAATTCACGCAGGCTCCCGCCGGCATCCAGCTCCATCGCCTGCAGCACCTCGGCGCTCTGGAAAGCGATGGCCTCGAGCGCCGCGCGCGCGACATGCGCGCGGTTGGTGCCGCGCGTCATGCCGAGCAGTGCGCCGCGTGCGTAGGGGTCCCAGTACGGGGCGCCCAGGCCGGTATGTGCGGGTACCAGGAACACACCATCGCTGTCCGGGACGGAGGCGGCCAGTGCCTCGATCTGGTCCGATCTGGCAATCAGCCCGAGCCCTTCACGCAACCATTGCACAATGGCGCCGCCCATGAAGACGCTGCCTTCGAGCAGGTAAGTCGTTTGCCCGTGTCGTTGCCAGCCGATGGTGGTCAGCATCCGATGCCTGGAGTTCATTGCCTGGCTGCCGGTGTTCATCAACAGGAAGCAGCCGGTGCCGTAGGTGTTCTTGGCCATGCCCGGCTGCAGGCAGGCCTGGCCATAGGTGGCTGCTTGCTGGTCGCCGGCGATGCCGGCGAGTGGAATCGGAGCGCCCAGGCAATCCGGGTCGAGGGTGGTGATCAGGCCGCTGCTGTCGACGATCTGCGGAAGCACCGCTGCCGGGATGTCGAGCAGGCCCAGTAACTCTTCGTCCCAGCAACGACGCCTGATGTCGAAGAGCAGCGTGCGCGCAGCGTTCGACGGATCGGTGACGTGCACCCGGCCGCCGGAGAGCTTCCACGCGAGCCAACTGTCGATCGTTCCGAATGCCAGTTCGCCACGACCGGCGCGGGCGCGGGCGCCGGGGACGTGGTCGAGCAGCCATTTCAGCTTGGTGCCTGAGAAATACGCGTCGAGAACCAGTCCGGTTCGTTCGCGGAACAACTCGGTGTGCCCGGCGGCTGCCAGGCTGTCGCACAGTCCCGCCGTGCGTCGATCCTGCCAGACGATCGCCCGGTGCAGCGGCTGGCCGCTGTGGCGATCCCACAGCACGGTCGTTTCTCTCTGGTTGGTGATGCCGACTGCGGCGACCTGGTTCGCGGCGACGCCATGGTCGCGCAGCACTGCGCGCGCGACGGTCAACTGCGTTTCCCAGATCTCGGCGGCGTCGTGCTCGACCCATCCGGGTTGCGGGTAGTGCTGGGTAAACTCCTGCTGCGAGAGCGCCGCGATGCTGCCGTCGCGTCCGAAAAGTATGGCTCGGGAACTGCTTGTGCCCTGATCGAGGGCGAGAATGAATGCTGGGCTGGTGAGTGGCTGCATAAGGCAAACTCCCGGCGAGAAGTCGTGGTGGTCGATAGTCCGGGCCGAACGCTGGTCGTTCCGGCAGCGGCTTGAGTCAGGGTTTGACGATCAGTTCGGCGATCCAGTGCTTGAAGTCGCTGATTCCGGGGTCGTAGCTATCGCAGGCCATCAGGCTCTGTCCAAAGACGTAGGCGTAGAGCAGCAGGCTGCGGCTTTTTGCCTCGTCATCGGGAACGCCGCGAGCAACGAACAATTTGCGGGTGCATTCCAGCCGCCAGCCGTCGACTTCCTCGACGACCGCTGCGGCCTGGGCATCTCGGCGTGCCCATTCGCGCACCGCCAGTTCGATCGAGATCCCTCGGCGGTTGCGTGTCGCACCATAGACGTCGATCAGATGCAGGAGCTGTTCATGCTCTCTGCCCGGTGTGGACACACTCTGCTTGTGGATGTCGCGGATGCGGCCGTCGCGCCAGGTTTCCAGGACCGCCGTGAAGAGGTCCTGACGGTCCTTGAAGTGCCAGTAGAAGCTGCCCTTGGTGACCCCGAAGTTCTTCGCCAAAACCTCGACACGCATCCCCTGCACACCCTGTTCGGCAAGCATGTCGATCGCCGCTTCGACCCATCCGTTGCGGTCGAGCGAAGCACGTGGCCTGGCATTTTCGAGCTTCATCGTCATCGGATCCTTTCCTGATTCACGCGTGTCAGGCAATATTGCTGATTGATGTGTCGCTGCTTCGCCGGGCGGTGTTGACAGCCATTGCTCCATACGGTACCGTACGCCATCCATACGATAAAGTATGGTCTATTGTCCGGTCAGAATTCGGCAATGTCAAACGCGGCCTGTCTTGCCCGTGCTTGATCTCGATTACTGTGGTAGTGATAAAGGAGAAAAATTTGAAAATCCTCGTTCCAGTCAAACGTGTGGTGGATTACAACGTCAAGGTGCGGGTCAAGTCCGATGCCAGCGACGTCGAGCTGGCCAACGTCAAGATGTCGATGAATCCCTTCGATGAGATTGCCGTTGAAGAGGCCGTGCGGCTCAAGGAGGCTGGTATTGCTACCGAAGTGATCGCCGTTTCGGCGGGTGTGCTGAATTGCCAGGAAACGCTGCGCACGGCAATGGCCATCGGCGCCGACCGCGGCATCCTGATCCAGACCGATGTCGAGCTGCAGCCGCTGGCAGTCGCCAAGTTGCTCAGGGCCGTGTGCGAGAAGGAGCAGCCCCAGATCGTCCTCTGCGGCAAGCAGGCGATCGACGACGATGCCAACCAGACGGGGCAGATGCTGGCCGGACTGATGAACTGGCCGCAGGCAACCTTCGCGTCGAAGATCGTCGTCGCTGGCCAGCTGGTGACCGTGACTCGCGAAATCGACGGCGGCCTCGAAACCGTCGAGGTGCCGCTGCCGGCCGTGCTGACCGCCGACCTGCGCCTCAACGAGCCGCGCTACGCGACCTTGCCGAACATCATGAAAGCCAAGAGGAAGCCACTCGAAACCACCAACCCGGCGGCGCTGGGTGTCGATGTGACGCCGCGTCTGAAGACCCTCAAGGTTGCCGAGCCCGCGAAGCGTACTGCCGGCATCAAGGTGGCCGACGCTGCCGCACTGGTGATGAAACTCAAGACTGAAGCGAAGGTGATCTGACCATGGCCATTCTCGTTATTGCTGAACACGACAATACCTCGATCAAGGCGGCTACGCTCAATGCGGTCACGGCGGCGACGAAGATCGGTGGCGACATTCACCTGCTGGTTGCCGGTTCCGCCTGCGCGGCAGCGGCCGAGGCGGCTACCCGGATCGCCGGAGTCAGCAAGGTTCTGGTTGCCGATGCCGGGCATTATGCCGACCAGTCACCGGAGAACCTGGCGGCGCTGGTTGTCGCCAATGCCGCCGCGTATGCCTGCCTGGTTACCGGGGCGACCACCATCGGCAAGAACTTCATGCCGCGCGTGGCGGCACTGCTCGACGTGGCGCAGATTTCCGAGATCGTCGCCGTCGAATCCCCTGATACTTTCGTACGCCCGATCTACGCCGGCAACGTCGTCGCCACGGTACGTTCGACAGACCCGATCAAGGTCATTACCGTAAGGGCAACAGCCTTCGAAGCGGCTGGTGAAGGAGGCGGCGCCGCCATCGAAAGTCTGCCGGCCGGCCCCGACCTCGCCCAGAGCAGGCTGGTCGGTCGCGAGTTGACCAAGTCGGAGCGTCCCGAACTCACCGCCGCCAAGGTCATTGTCGCCGGCGGTCGTGGCCTGGGCAGCGGCGAGAACTTTCACAAGCTGCTGGAACCGCTGGCCGACAAGCTCGGCGCCGCACTCGGTGCCTCGCGTGCAGCGGTTGACGCCGGTTTCGTGCCGAACGACTATCAGGTCGGTCAGACGGGCAAGATCGTCGCGCCGCAGCTCTACATCGCGGTCGGCATTTCCGGGGCCATACAGCACCTGGCGGGAATGAAGGACAGCAAGGTGATTGTGGCGATCAACAAGGACGCCGAGGCACCGATCTTCCAGGTCGCCGATTATGGTCTGGTCGGTGACCTCTTCGATGTCCTGCCGGCATTGTTGAAGGAACTGGGCTGACCTGCACCGGGCTGCGCGAGGCCACATGAACCTGCCGGACGGCCTGCTGGATGGTGGCTGGACGGCCTGGCTGCTGTTTGTTGCCGGCGTGGGTCTGGCTGCCTGGCGGGCGCCGTGGCATGTGCTCGCCGACAGCAATCGCCTGCACGTCTTCCTGGGGACCATCGTCGCGCTGCTGCTGCTCTGGCACCTCAAGGCCGGGGTCAAACCCGGCCTTTCACTGCACCTGCTGGGGGCGACATTCCTTACCTTGTGTTATGGATGGGCGCTGGCCGGCATCGGCCTGTGCCTGGTACTGGTCGGGGCCAGCCTGAACGGTACTGCCGGTTGGCAGGCCTTTGCGGTCAACGCCCTGCTGATGGCGGGCGTAGGCGTCGCCGCGAGCCATGCGGTACATCGACTGGTGGACCGAATGCTGCCACGCCATATGTTCGTCTATATATTCGGCAAGGGTTTCTTCGCCGCGGCGTTGACGGTATTCGCCGTCGGTGCGGCGTCGTGTCTGCTGTTGACGCTCGCAGGAGCCTACAGCGGCGAGTATCTGAGCAGCGAGTATCTGCCTTATTTCTTTTTGCTCGGATTTTCCGAGGCCTGGTTGTCGGGAATGCTGACCACACTGCTTGCCGTCTATCGACCTGATTTGCTGGCGGATTTTGACGATGCGCAGTTTCTCGGCAGAAAATGATTGTCCCGGAACCGTTTCCTGTGTAACTGTTTGGCACGACAAGGTATGCTTTCCCGATGGGCTTGAGATTCCTGCGTAGCGCGCTGACCGTTGCGGCACTCCTGCTGCCTCTGGCCGTACCCGAGGCGAGAGCGATCGTCCTCGGTGAACTGCGCAGCAGTTCCCGTGTCGGCCAGGTTCTGCGTGCGGAAATTGACGTTGCGGAGCACCCGGCGGAGCGTTTTGACCCGGCCTGTCTGAAGCTTTACCGTCCGGAGTCAGTGAGCGATGAACTGCCATGGATTACATCGGCGCGCCTGAGCTACCGGAGAGAGAGCGGCCGCAATACCTTGAACGTTGTTTCACAAGCACCCCTGCTCGACCCGGTGGTGCATCTGGGGGTACGCTCGGAATGTGCTGGAGGTACCTCGCGGCAATACACCCTGCTGCTCACGGCACCTGCCGGGCAGGCCCCGGCCGAGAGACCGCGCGCAGGAAGCGGACCGGCGGTGCCAGCCGACAGCGCTTCGGCGCTCCCACCCGCAGCGGCACCCCCACCCGCAGCGGCACCCCGCGGGCAGACAGAAAAGACGCCACTTCGCAGCAGACCGGCGGCGGTCGGTCCGCGTCCGGACTCGCCGACGCCGGCGAGCGTGCCCGGCGAAGACGGCGTGCCCCTGCGCCTGAGCGACGAATTGTCGGCGCCAGTCCCGAGCAGCGAGTTGGGCCGTGAGTTGTTCCGCCTGCAGCATCGCACGCTGCAGATGCTCAACGATCCGAATGACCAGCAGCAGTCTCTCAGCGAGAAGCTGGCCTGGCTGGAGGCGAATGTTGCCGAACTGAAGAGGGCAGGGGACCGCCTCGAAGGGACGGCAGCGGCGATTCCTGCAGCTACTTCCGTGGCGAAGGCGGGCAACCCGGTGGTTGAACAAACGGCACCGTCGCCCGTGGCGTCTGCACCGGTTTTGTCAGCATCGGCAGCGAGTCCGCCCCCGGCTTCGGCCGAGACGGCAAAGGCGTCCGGCAGTGCTGTGGCGCAACCAACCCGCCGACCGAAGTCGGCCGACGTCCCGGACGCCGAGCCCTGGGCCTTGTACGCCGGGCTTGTCGCAGCGGTATTCCTGGTGGGTTTGCTTTTCCGCCGTCGCGAAAGCCTGGAGACTGCACGTCAGTCCACACCGGGCGCTGCCGCCGGACAGGCACGACGCGAACCAGAAGTTTTGCGATTGCCGGAGGAAGTGACCGCAGTTCCGGTCGCGGTTGCTGCCCATGTCGTGACGGCCACCGCCGCCGCAGTGCCAACGCCCTTGCCGCAGCCAGCGGTGGTGCCGGTGCAAGCCTCCAGTCCGGAGCCCGAAGCGAGCGGTGCGGGTCCGGCACTCGAACTTGCCGAGATCATGCTTTCTTTCGGCCGCGTCAGTGGTGCGGCGAAAACTCTCGAGGAATACCTCGCCGCCCTGCCGCAGGAGTCGGTGCGACCCTGGATCCGCCTGCTGCAGATTTACCAGCGCAACGGCATGCGCGACGAATTCGAAGCGCTGACTCTGAAGCTGAACCGGAATTTCAACGTTGAGATCATGCGTTGGGATGGCGGCGATTCGCGTATAGAACTGCAACTCTTGCCGCTCGATACGCAGCAGGCCAAGGCGATGACGCTGGAGGACATCCCGCGCATTCGCGACCAGATCATTGCGCTCTGGGGAAGGCCGGAATGTCCTGGTTACCTGGAAAAACTGCTGCGCGACAATCGCGATGGACAGCGCAGCGGTTTTACCTTGCCGGTAGTCGAGGAAATCTTGTTCCTGATCGACATCGTGGCGACCCGCGAAGCCGCGCAGCAGCTTTCACAGAACCCTTAAGAGGAGAAATACATGAGTGAATACATTGCCCCCATCCGTGACATGCAGTTTGTGCTCAAGGAACTTGCCGGGCTGGACGAGGTGGCGCAATTGCCTGGTTGCGAGGAAGCGACCCCTGATCTGGTCGATGCGGTTCTCGAAGAAGCGGGTCGCTTTGCCGAGGAAGTCCTGTCACCGATCAACTGGTCCGGTGATCAGGAGGGGGCACGCTGGCAAGACAAGGCGGTGACCATGCCTGCCGGATTCAGGGAAGCCTACAAGCTGTTCGCCGACAGCGGCTGGACGGCGCTGGCCTGCGAACCCGAGTGGGGTGGTCAGGGGCTGCCCAAGGTCGTCGCCGCTGCCGTCGCCGAAATGTGGAAAGCGGCCAACCACTCGTTTTCTCTATGCCCCCTGCTGACCGCCGGGGCCATCGAGTCGCTGGTGCTGACCGGCAGCGACGAGCTCAAGCAGACTTACCTCGAAAAGATGGTCAGCGGCGTGTGGACCGGGACGATGAACCTTACCGAGCCGAGCGCCGGCTCCGATCTTGCCGCCGTACGCACGCGTGCCGAGCCGCAGGAAGATGGCACCTACAAGATCTTCGGACAGAAAATCTTCATCACCTATGGTGACCACGATATGGCGGAGAACATCATCCATCTCGTGCTTGCTCGCACTCCGACAGCTCCCGAGGGAGTCAAGGGGATTTCGCTGTTTATTGTTCCGAAGTTCATGGTCAACGACGACGGCAGCCTGGGGGCTCGCAACGATGCCTATTGCGTGTCGATCGAGCACAAGCTGGGTATCCACGCCAGCCCGACCGCGATCATGGCTTTTGGCGATCAAAGCGGTGCCGTCGGCTACCTGGTCGGCGAGGAGAATCGTGGCCTGGAATACATGTTCATCATGATGAATGCGGCGCGTTTTGGCGTCGGCCTCGAAGGCGTTGCCGCCTGCGAGCGGGCTTACCAGCGCGCGCGCGACTATGCGCGCGAACGCATCCAGTGTACCGATATCGGCGTACGCGGCGGTCCGAAGGTGGCGATCATCAACCATCCCGATGTCCGCCGCATGCTGATGACCATGAAGTCGCGTGCCGAGGCCACCCGGGCCCTGGCCTACGTGGTGGCCGCGGCGCACGATGCTGCGGTGCACCATCCGGACAACGAGGTACGCAAGCGTAACCAGGCCTTTGTCGATCTGATGATCCCGGTGGTCAAGGGCTGGAGCACCGAATCGGGAGTCACCATGGCTTCGCTCGGGGTGCAGGTACATGGCGGAATGGGTTACGTCGAAGAAACCGGCGCCGCGCAGCACCTGCGTGATGCCCAGATTTCGACGATCTACGAGGGGACCACGGGCATCCAGGCCAATGACCTGATCGGCCGCAAGATTGCGCGCGAAGGCGGCGTCACCCTCAACGCGCTGATTGCTGACATGCGTGCGCTCGACGCCGATCTGGCTCAGCGGAGTGGTGGAGATCTCGCGGCCATCCGTAGTCGCTTTGCCGCCGGCGTAGACGCCCTGGCGAGTGCCGGAGAGTGGCTGGTGGCCACTTATGGGAAGGATGTTCGTGCCGCATCGGCGGGCGCGGTTCCCTTCCTGACGCTGCTTGGCATCGTTGCCGGAGGTTGGCAGATGGTCCGCGCTGTGCTGATTGCACAGAAAAAGATCGACGCGGGTGACAGTGATCCCTTCTACCCGGCAAAGATCGTCACCACGCGCTTCTATGCCGACCACGTGTTGTCGCAGGCCGCCGGTCTGGCGAGCAGTGTGACCGATGGCGCCGAAGGGGTGCTGGCACTGCCCGAAGACATGTTCTGAGCGGCGGATAGCGGCGGTCCCTTCGGGCGGGCCGCCGCTGACCATGTTCTGCGGGTTCCGTCTTGCCGTCTGCCGGCAAGACGGAACCCGCGTAATCAGACCAGGAATGCCCATGCACAGCCAACGCAAACTCGTCCAGACCAGCCTGATTCCGATCCGCTGGGGCGATATGGACGCCTACGGACACGTCAATAACACCATCTACTTTCGCTACATGGAACAGGCTCGCGTTGAGTACCTTGAAACCCTCGGCTTCAAGGTCATGCCGCGGGGCTCGGCGCCGGTGATCATCAACGCCAGTTGCACCTTTCTGGTTCCTCTGAACTATCCGGGTGTCGTCGAAGTGCGCATGTTCTGCGGCCGTCCCGGGCGCAGTAGCGTGCCGACGCACTACGAAATCAGGTTGCAGGGCGACGACGCTCTGTATGCCACAGGCGACTCGAAAATCGTCTGGATGGATGTAGCGACCGGCAAGTCGGTACCAATTCCCGACGAACTGCGTATGGAATTGCCTGCCTGAGCACAGGGGGAGCGGGGACATGGAAAACGAAGCACTCTGGCGCCCCAGCGCCGATGCTGTCGAGACAGCGCAACTCAGTTCCTTCATCGCCGCAGTCAAC
>Ga0116169_1001988_pt1 | contig 15718 bp, 14 predicted proteins | sample AD_UKC130_MetaG_FD_89796 | JGI IMG/M metagenome (GOLD analysis project Ga0116169, IMG submission 89796) | Active sludge microbial communities of municipal wastewater-treating anaerobic digesters from Canada - AD_UKC130_MetaG | ecosystem: Engineered > Bioreactor > Anaerobic > Digestate | place...
AGGATGTCAAACTTACCTTGGGCGGCACTGTAAAGCAGACCATTCCGAAGGATGCCGACACTGGTACCCTTGAAAACGAGTTTGGCTACAAGGCTGGCCTGAGCGTAAGCTTCTAATCCAAATCGCAAGTAGCACAGCTGCTGAAAGGTCCCTCCCCGTGGAGGGGCCTTTTTTTACCCTCATAAGGCGGGCCGGTAAGGCGAAGGGTGTTCATGCAGGGTGGTGGTAAGCGTGAGAGTGTTAGGGATCGATCCCGGCCGGGAAAAATGCGGTTTGGCAGTGGTAGATGAGCAAGGGGTCTTGATTAGGCAGGTGGCGGCGCGCGGGGAGTATCTGCGCCTCGTTGCGGATTGGGTGCACAAATATGGTGTGGAGCAAATAGTAATAGGTGATGGAACCGGCTCAAACCAGGTGAGGCAGGAGTTGAAAAGGTCCCTCCCCGACCTGGAGATTGCTGAGGTTGATGAGCGTTTTACTACAGAAGAGGCGCGGCGGCTCTATTGGGTGGAGCATCCCCCGAAGGGATGGAGGAGGCTGATCCCTGTGGGGATGCAGGTGCCGCCGGAGCCCTATGATGACTATGTAGCGGTCATTTTGGCCCAGCGCTTTTTCGCTGGGCAGAGTTGAAAGGCGGGGAGGTGGCAACTCCTGGAAACTAGCGGAAACCGGCAGGTTTTCCGTGTACGGCGGAGAAATATCGGATAATACGGGACTTGTGAAGAAAAGGGGGGAGAGTTATGCGCTGTACCAAGGCAGTTTCCGGTCTTGTTCTCCTTGTGATTCTCAGCTGCGGCGCGGGCGTTTTGGCCAGCTCTCCCTTTGCTGCACGCTCCAATGAAGGGGGCTGGGCCAGCGAAGCTCTGCGCGCCTTGGCTGAGCCCCGGGAGATACCCGGTTTCAGCGTGCCGGAGCAGCCCAACCGCAGTCAGGAGGCCCTGCTGGTGGCCCGGCTACTGCAGCATATCAGCGGTGAGGATCGCTTGGATTCCCGGCGTTTTGGCGTAAGCCGCAGTGTGTATTTGGATGATCTCATCTTTACCTACAACCAGCGCGTTTCTCCGGAAAAACAGTTCAGCGCCAGTGAAGTGGAAACCCTTTATCGCCTCGTTTTGGAATTCCGCGATGAGCTTGAGGTTTTGGGCTTTGATATCCAGGACTTTGACCTCCTCTATGCCCAAAACTGGGCCCAAAAACGGGGACTGTCCCTTGCCGCCAGGCCTCTCCTTTACTCAGAGCAGGCCCTGGCTGCCGCGCGCAAAGCAGAGGAAGCCGCAGTTGTGTTTGAGCCCGAGGCCGGCGCTGTGCTCGAACCGGTCACAGCCGCTCAGGAAGGACGCAGTCTGTGGACGGGCCAGTTTTCGCCCACGGGAAGGTTGCTGCCCTCTGCTTTAAGCTTTGTGGCCCAGGAACCCGTTCAAGAGCGCTCTGCTATTCAGATCGGTGGGTTAGAGCTCAGCGGTGAGCTGAGGGCTGCAGTACCCGAGGGGCCCAATGCCGATGTGGCCGCGGGCTATGGCTTGTCTGTGAAAATGGGCGATGTGTCGCTGCAGACGGCGGTGGATTTGGCCGTAGATCCCCACTTGGTTCCGAAAACGGCAAGTACATCGGTGGACCTAAGCTGGGACTGGGCCAACATGTTCACCCTCAGTGCGGGGTACAAACTTCGGGAGCGGCTGCAGAGCGGCTCCGCCGATGAGGAGGAGGAAGCTCCATTGGTCACCTCTCTGGGGGTGACTGTCCCCATGGAGCGGGGCCAGGTGCGCTTGGGGATCAACCAAGAGTGGAATTTTTCCAGCCTGGGAGGACTTGCTCCAGGTAGTGGTGAATCTATGACTACTAGAAACGTGGCTGAGTTGGGTTTGAGTTACGAACTGTTCAATGACAGCTCACTGCACTTCAACTATCGGCTCATTGACTTCAGCAGCATGGAGCGGGACTTGGGAGCCGAAGCTGAAGCAGCGTTTTCCATTAAGTTTTAGAGACTACGGAGGGGTACATTTTGAAAAAGAGTATCGCCTTGACCCTGTGTTTGCTGCTGATTTCAGCAGCAGTTCCATCTTCACTGTGGGCCAATGTGACGCCTTTGGCGTCCTTGGAGATGGTGGAGGGACTGCTGTATGGACAAGCCCAGTCGGGCTCCCTGCTGGAGCGCATAGAACAGGTGGAGATGGACATTTACGGCAAGACCCAGGAAGGCGCAGTGGTGATGCGCATCGATCGGGTGCTCACCTTCCTGCAGAACCAGGACGGCGATGGCGGCCTGTGGCTGCTTTTGAATTTGGCCGAATGGGGCTTCTCAGCAACCTTATCGGGTGAAAAGCCCATGGTCGACCGCCTGCGGGAGCTGGAACTGGTGCTCTACGGTGCGGAACAGTCCGGGAACATTGCCAAACGTGCCGAAAACCTGATGATGGATATCTGGGGCACCACAAAGCTCGATGTGAAGAGGGTTACCCTGCCCGCCCAGACCCTGGTCAAAGTGGCCTTAAGTAAGACTGTGGATTCTGGGAGTGCCCAGGTAGGTGATAAAGTCATCTACCGGGTGACGGAAGATGTGATGGTGGACGGCAGGGTGGTGATACCAGCTGGGACCACCAGTGTAGCCACGGTAACCGAAGTGACTGCGGCGGGCCGCTTGGGCAGGGATGGCCGAGTGCTCATCGATTTTGGGACCGTTCTGGCCTTGGACGGTACTCCCATCCGCCTCAAGGTTGATGAGCGGGCAACAGAGAAGAACCGCTCTTTGGAGCTGGCCGCTGGTGCCAGCATGGCGGGGATTATCCTCTTGGGCCCCGTGGGGCTGGTAGGCGGATACTTCGTGAGGGGTAAAGATGTGCAGATTGAGGCCAACACCCAGTTTTATGTGGAAACGGAGCGGGCTGTACCTGTACTCGGTTTCTATTTCCGACCTGCCCTAAATCAGTGAGTTGTCGGCTAGTATGCGGCTTTCTGAGAACCGCGGTCCGAAAGGCTCCTCGGTTCTCATTTCTTGATCGAACCCGAACACGTGTGGATTTGAGGTGGCGCGAATTATGAAGAAACTGGGGACGAGTATGCGTTTTGCCTTGGTAGTGCTGGCGGTTGCCCTGTGTATCCTGCCCGCCGCGGCCAATGAATACACACTTGGTGTAGGGGATGTGCTGCGCATTACGGTGTGGGGCCACGCCGATCTGACCACCGAGGTGGCGGTCAGGCCCGATGGCTATCTCACCTTCCCCTTGGTGGGAGATGTGTGGGCCGTGGATAAGACGCCCCGCCAGGTGGCGGCGGAACTGCAGACCCTGCTGGCCGAATTCATCGTGAACCCGCAGGTGACTGTAATTGTGACCCAGTTCCGCACCCTGCATGTGCAGGTGCTGGGGGAAGTGCGGCAGTCCGGCTACTACCAGCTCAAGGCAGGCGCTCGTCTCGCGGAGGTTCTGGCTCTTGCGGGCGGACCCACGGCCGCGGCGGATCTGAGCAGTGTAGCCATTACCCGCTATGTGCTGGATGAAGGGGGAGTAGAGCGCAGTGTAGTGCTGCAGGTGGATGTGAGCCAGTTCCTGACAGCTGGAACCCTGGCAGCTAACCCCCTGATAGAGAGCGGAGACACCATTTTTGTGCCGCCCGCGGGCACTGTGGCCATCTTTGGCGAAGTGCGCCAGCCGGCCAGCTATTCCCTGGGCAAGGGGATGGACATTCTGGAGCTGCTGGCGGAGGCGGGGGGAGCTTTGGACAGTGCAGACCTGGAGCGGGTGGTGGTAACCAGCCAGGGTGCTGAAGAGCCGGTGGAGCAGCTTGTGAATGTGCAGGAGCTTCTAGCCGGCAGGGGCAAACCGCTAACCCTTAAGCCCAATGATGTGGTCTTTGTCCCCAAGAAGCAGCAGGTTTTGGTGCTGGGTGCGGTGCGCAGCCCCGGAGTCTATCCCCTACATAGTGAAACCCATCTGCTGGAGATTATCGCCCGTGCGGGGGGCGTGCTGCCCGGCGGCGACCCTTCGTCAGTGTCCATTTCCCGCCGGGGGGCCGAACCTGAGCTGATGATTGCCAATATCCAGCCGGCCTTAAGCGGCCGCCAGGGCGGGGATAACCCTCTGGTTCAGTCCGATGATCTGATCTTTGTGCCCGAGGGATATCAAAACGCTTTAGTCTTGGGCGAAGTGCGCAACCCAGGTTCCTTTACCGTGCGGGAACAGACCCGGCTTTTGGATCTCCTGGCCGAAGCCGGCGGGACCACAGACCGGGCCGGGGATGAGCTGCTTCTGCTACGGGACGGCGTAACCAGGACTATTGATCTAGGGGCCTTGGAGCGTCTAGGCCTGCAGAATGAAAAGGTGCTGCCTGGAGATGTGTTCTTCATTCCCGACGGCAGCAGGCAGGTGCTGGTGTTGGGTGAAGTGGCCCGCCCGGGATCGTACCAGTTCCGCAGGGGTGATCGGCTCTTGGATGCCATTGCCCTGGCCGGCGGGCTGACGGAGGAGGCCTGGGAGGAGCAGGTTTCTCTGAGCCGCCAGAGCGGAGACGGGACTGAGGTGTTTACCGTCAATTTCCAGGAGCTGATGCAGAACCGTTTCTTGGCTGATAATCTCCCTCTGCAGAGCGGTGATGTGGTTATAGTGCCCAGGGCCAGCCGCCGGGTCATTGTACTGGGCGAAGTCCAGCGCCCCGGTTATTACCAGTTCAAGCCGGGGGACGGCGTGCTGGAGGCGGTCATGCTGGCGGGTGGCCTGTTGGATAACGCCGATGAGCAGCGAGTTTCCCTCACCAGGCAGCAGGGTGAAGATACTCTGGTGCAGGTCTTTGACTTCGGGCAGCTGCAGAAAGAGGGCTATTTATCAGCATATCTGCCCTTGGAGGACGGAGATGTGATCGTTGTGCCCAAGAGCGGGCGCCGCGTGATTGTGCTGGGCGAAGTCCAGCGCCCCGGCTATTATCACTTCCAGCCTGGAGATGGGGTGCTGGAAGCCATCATGCTGGCAGGTGGCCTGTTGGATACCGCGGATGAGCAGCGGATCTCCCTGACCAGGCAGGGGGATGGGGGCGCGCTGGTGGAAATCATCGATTTTGGCCAGCTGAAGGAGGAGCGCTTCCTGGCAGGCGAGTGGACCTTGGCCGATGGCGATGTGATAATTGTGCCCCGCAGCGAGCGCAATGCCCTGGTGCTGGGCGAAGTGCGCAATCCCGGGTACTACGCTTTCCGCTCTGGCGAAACCTATCTTGACCTCATCGGCCGCGCCGGAGGCTTTACCGCAGATGCGGATCCGGCCAAGGTGGTTGTCACCGTGGAAGGACCCGAGGGTGTTGTGAGTGAGCTGGTGAACTTGGATGTGCTCACAGGCACCGATTACAAGCGCCAGCTCAGGGGCGGCGAGGTGCTTTCTGTACCCAAAGCCAACAACAGGGTGCTGGTGTTTGGCGATGTGGTGCGTTCGGGAGTGTACGCCCTGCCTCCCCAGGGGCGGCTCTTGGATATCTTAGCCCAAGCCGGCGGCCTGCAGAGTAACCTGGGCAGTGAACGGGTAGTGCTGACCAGGCAGGCGCCCGAGGGTGAGCAGGTCTGGCAGATGAGCTACGGGGAGCTTATGGGCGCCCAGGGCGAGTACAATCTGCCCTTGGAGGGTGGCGATGTGATCTACGTACCGGCGGCCCGCACCCAGATTCTGGTTCTGGGCATGGTGCAGAAACCAGGGGCGTATGAGCTGCCTGCAGGGGCAAGGCTCCTGGATGCCATCGCCCTGGCCGGCGGGCCCTTAGAACGAGCTGCCCTGGAAAATGTGGGTATCTACCGCGACGGGCTGTTGGTGGATGCGGAGCAAGTGCCCATGGGGCAGGATAGGGTGCTCTTTACCGGCGATGCCAGCGAGAATCCCCTGCTCCGTCCAGGCGACATTATCTACATTCCCGAGACCAAGAAGCCCGATTGGACCAAGATATTCGGATTCCTCGGAACCATCACTTCCTTCAGCAACTCGCTGTTGAACATCTTCAGGTAGGTGGTGAAGGCCATGGAAATGGAAGAAATGGATCTACGAGAATACTGGGATATAATCGTCAAGAAGAAGAAGCTCATCGCCACGGTTTTCGCGGTTACGGTGCTCGCAGTTGCCATCTACAGTTTTCTCGCCACACCCATCTATGAGGCTTTCACCACTGTGATGGTGCGGGAGGCGGGTTCAGGTGTAGAAGCCATCCTCTTCGATGGCATCGCCACCATGGGCAAAAACACTGCCCAGAACTATATCCAGATCATGAAGAGCAGGACCATCTTGGAGCGGGTTGTGGACAGGGTGGGGCGGGAAGAGCTCACTCCCCGGGTTTTGGAAAAGGCCATTACCATCCAACCCATTCAAGGCAGTGACGTGTTGAAAATTTCCATGCAGTCCCCTGAACCGGAGCTGGCCCAAGCAGTGGTGAACAGCCTGGCCGACATCTTCATCGACTGGAATTTGGACTACAGGCAGAACGACCGCCGGGCAGCCCGGGTATTCATCGAATCGCAGCTGGAAACGGTGGAGCGGGATCTGAGGCTGGCCGAAGAGCGGCTGCAGAACTTCAAGGAGGAACAGGGGGTTTTGGCCCCCTCCCAGGAAACTGCCGCCATGGTCAGTCAGCTGGCTTCCCTCCAGGCGAGCTTGACGGAACTAACCATAGCCAAACAGGAAACCCAGGAGAGGATTCGCCAGGTGCGGGCCAGCCTAGCCGAGCAGGATCCCACCCTCATTTCCTCAACCACCATCGCGGATAACCGCCTGGTGACTGAGTACCGCAGCCGCCTGGCGGATCTGGAGATCAAGCTGGCCAGTGCCCGGGAGAAGTACACCGATCGGCACCCCGAGATTCTAGCCCTGCAGGCTGAGATTGAGGATGTGCGGCGCAAGCTGGCGGAAGAAGTGGAGCGGGTTGTGGGCACCGAAACCATGACCCTGAACGCGATCTATCAGGAGTTATACGGTAAGCTGATCAACTTGGAAGTGGAAGCCAATGCCCTGGCGGCCAGGGAGGTGGCGCTGTTGGCTGTGATCAGCGAACGGGAGCAAGATCTGAGCCGGCTGCCCGCCCAAGAGCTGGAGCTGGCCAGGCTCATGCGCGAGGCTAAGGTGCTGGAAGAACTGTACGTACTGCTGCGCACCAGGCGCGAGGAAGCACGAATCTCCGAGGCCATGCAGACCGCGGATGTGCAGGTTATTGACCGGGCCGCGGTGCCCACCCAGCCTGTGAAGCCAAGAATCAAGCTGAACATCGCCATTGGCGGGGTGCTGGGTGTGTTCTTGGGCGTAGGCCTTGCCTTCCTGCTTGAGTTTATGGATACAACCATCAAGAGCAAGGAAGATGCGGAAAGGGTCCTGGGACTGCCTGTCCTGGGACAGATCCCCGATTTGTACACGGTAGACGGGGGTGCACCGCGGAGATTTTCACGGAGAAGGGGACGTAGATTTAGTGCGTAGAAGGAGAGAAAAGCAGCCGGCTGAACGTCCGCTGATCATTGAGGGCGATCCTAAGGCCATCACCAGCGAAGCCTTTCGGACGCTCAGGACTAACTTGCAGTTTACCAGTCCGGATCGGGAGCTAAAAACTATTCTTATTACTAGCGTAGGGCCAGGAGAGGGCAAGTCCACCATCTCGGCCAACTTGGCAGCGGCTTGGGCCCGGTCAGGGGCGCGGGTGGTGCTTCTGAGCTGCGACCTGCGCCGGCCGGTTCTGCACCACATCTTTGGGGTGAGGAACACCCAGGGGTTGACGGGACATCTCACGGGGCAGGCTGCCCTGGACGAGGTGATCATCAAGACCAACGTCCCCGGCTTGGATTTCATCCCGGCAGGACCCATTCCCCCCAACCCGGCGGAACTGCTCCAGTCCAAGGCCATGACCAAATGCCTACAGGAACTGCGGGAGCGCTATGATGTGGTCATCTGCGACGGGGCTCCGGTGATCGCGGTGACTGACGCTGCGGTGGTGGCCAGCCAGACCGACGGCACTGTCTTGGTGATTGAGGTCGGTGATACGCCCAAGGAGGCTGCCGTGCACGCCAAGGAGCTTTTAGAGAGGGCTAAGGCCAACATCCTCGGCGTTGTTTTGAACAAGGTTAACACCCATGATCGGATGGGGTCTTACTACTACTACTACTATTCTGAGGCGGAATAGGCCATGATCGACCTGCACACCCATATCCTCCCGGGAGTTGATGATGGAGCTGCAGATCTGGAAACGGCCGTGGCCATGGCCCGCTCTGCCGCCGAGCGGGGAGTTGAGGTGATCTGCGCCACCCCCCATTATTACGGTGGGCTGACCTGGCAGGCCGTGCAGAAGCAGGTGGAATCGCTGCGCCGGCAGCTGGCCCAGGCCCAGATCCCGGTGGAAGTGGTGGCCGGGGCTGAGCTCATGCTGGATACGGACCTGCTGAAGCTCGGTTCTGATGAGATCCCCACCTATGGGGGCAACAGCCGGTTCTGTCTGCTGGAATTTCCCATGTATGAGCTGCCTATGTATCTGGAGCAGGTGCTCTTTTCCCTGCAGACTAAGGGGATCACCCCCATTATTGCCCATCCCGAGCGCTACCGGGAGGTGATGGCGGATCCCAATGTGGTTTTGGCCTGGCTGGAGCAGGGCTGCCTGATTCAGGTTAATACCGGGAGCATCCTGGGGCGCTTCGGCTCTGCAGCGGCTGCCACGGCCGAGATCCTCCTCGAGCATGATCTAGCCCAGTTTGTGGCCAGCGATGCCCACAGCCTCAAGCGCCGCCCACCCGATCTTCCTGAAGCCTACGCGGTGCTGGTGCAGCTGGTGGGGGCGGAGCGGGCCGGGGAACTAGTGGAACATAATCCCAGGGGCGTTATTGCTGGAAATTTCACCCCCAAGCGGGCGCCGCGGCCTTTTGTGAAGAAGCGCCGTTTCTTCCTGTTCCGGCGCTGACGGTGCCGCATAGGACCTCCCGCTCTTCCGTATATTAAGGGCGGGAGGTGTTGCAGGTGGTGTTGTGCGCGCACATGAGCACAACGAAGGACGGAGAAGGGAAGCTGGAGTTTTACTGCTGGCGGTTTGGCCGGCGCATTGATCTGGAGCTCCTGGAGCGCTGCCGGCTCTGTCCCAAGTATGAAAGCAGTTGAGCGAACCCTATTGGAAGGGGAATTGTTTTGGTGCAGTGGGCTGTTGTGGGAGCGTATGTGCTGGCCATTTTCCTTTTTTCCCGCCATGATGTCTCGGGCGCGGGTTACACAGCGCAGCTTTTGGCCAGATGGTTTCCCCACCTTAAGGGTGCGGAGCTGAGATATTACGTGCTTGTGGTGCGCAAGGTCGGGCATGTGCTTGCCTACGGCCTTTTAACTTTTTTGGTCTACCAGGCCGCCCGCCGCACCGAAAAACTGCGGGGCCGGGCCTTGTTGATTTCCGTGCTCAGCGCCCTGGCGGTGGCGGCTGCCGATGAGAGTTATCAGAGGCGCCTAATGCACCGCAGCGGCGTGTGGAATGACGTGCTCATTGACTTTCTGGGCATAGCCGCGGTAGGAATGGGCTTGTGGCTGCGGGCCCGTTTTAGAAGCAAAGACAAGGAGGTTTCAGAAGCAGATGGTGAAAACGAACACATCTAAACTGGTCATGTTGTCGGTGCAGGGACAGATCACCCCTCCCATGCAGCGCACAGCCTACCGGGTGGATCGGGAGGGAGTGCCCTTTGTCCTACCTGGTACAGGGGGTATTGCCTATAACGTCAAGGTAGGCCAGCCTGCTTTTGGTTGGGTCGGCCATCACGTGGAGCCTGGGGTTTCCACCGCCGCGAGCATTGACGAACGCAGCGGCGCTAAGAACCAGGCATACAACACCTTGGCCTGCGTGGGTAACGAAGCTGTGGTCATCTCCGGCGATGCCAAAGGGGCCCGGGGCATAGTCACGGGCAAGCACGGGGGCATTGAACATGTGATCATCGATTTTGCCCAGGAAGATATGGAAAAAATGGCTATTGAGGATAAGGTGCTGATCAAAGCTTATGGGCTCGGGCTGGAGCTGGTGGATTATCCCGGCATCACCGTGCGCAACCTGGATCCGGGGCTCTTGGAGAAACTGGAGATTACAGAAGAGGACGGCAAATTGATCGTGCCTGTGGCGGCCTCCATCCCTGCCCATCTCATGGGTTCGGGAATTGGCGCTGCCACTACTGCTTCCGGCGACTACGACATTACCACAACCGATCAAGGGGAGATTAAGGCCTTGGGCATCGACCAGCTGAAGTTTGGCGACTTGGTTGCTTTGGAGGATTGCGATAACCGCTTTGGCCGCAGTTATCGCAAGGGAGCCCTGTCCATTGGCGTTGTGGTCCACTCCGACTGCCTGCTGGCGGGCCACGGCCCAGGTGTGACCACTCTCTTCACCGCCATTGACGGCTGTCTCGGCTACCGTTTGGATCCGGAAGCCAACATTGGCCGCATCCTCAAAATCGGCATCTACCGTTAGGGAAATCAGTCACAAAAACAAAAAAGGCCCTCAGGGGCCTTTTTTTCCTGGGCTGGTCGGTTCAGACCGTCTTCCTCAAAAGAGCGTTGCGTTCTTTGATGGATACCTCAACGGGTTCGGAGTCATCCTTATGGGTAATGCGGATGCCCGCTGCTTCGCGCAGCATGGCGTTTTCCCGCCTGAGGCGGTCAATTTCCTCCAACAGCTGCTGCAGTTCCTTAGGGGAAATGTTCATAGGGAGAAGCTCCTCACCATTTTGATTTTAAGTTGTTTCGTCATATGTCTCCGTTTTCCTGCAAAAAGCGACAAAATTAGAAGGCCTTGCCGGGGTACAGCTCCACCAGCTCAGTTTTTTCTAAAGCTTCCGCAATCAGCCCTTCCACATCCAACTCCCCTTCGGCCCGCTCTACCTGTCTCAGGGAAGGCTTAGTGGCCGGGTTTTTGGGGACGAAGACTGTGCAGCAGTCTTCGTAAGGGAGGATGGAGGTCTCGTAGGTCCCAATCCGCACAGCGATTTCCACAATCTCCTGCTTATCCAGGCCGATGAGGGGCCTGAACACGGGCAGGGAAGTGACCGCGTTGATGGTGTGAATGCTCTCCATGGTCTGGCTGGCCACTTGCCCCAAACTATCGCCTGTGATCAAGGCCAGCGCCCCTTCCCGCTGGGCGAGGCGGGCTGCAATGCGCAGCATAAAGCGGCGCATGAGGGTAACGCTCAAGGAAGGGTAGGAACCTTTGTGCAGGGCTTTTTGGATTTCGGTGAAGTAGGCGATCCACAGCCGGAAGCGGCCCCGGGCGTTGTAGGAAGCCAAAATCCTGGCCAGCTCCACCACCTTCTCCTTCGATTGCTGAGAAGTGAAGGGGTAGGAGTGGAAATGGATGCCCTCCACGTCCACGCCCCGCTTCATGCTCAGAAAGCCGGCCACGGGGCTGTCAATACCCCCAGAAAGGAGAAGCAGCCCTTTACCGGACGAGCCTGCCGGCAGGCCTCCCAGGCAGGGAATGACCTTGGAATAGATGAAGGCGCCTTCACTGCGCACTTCTACCTTCACGATGAAATCGGGGTTGTGCACATCAACCTTGAGGTGGGGAAAACTCTTGAGCAGGTGGCCCCCCAGGGTCCTGGAGAGCTCCGGCGAACTAAGGGGAAAATCTTTGCAGGCCCTTCTAGTTTCCACCTTAAAGGTTTGGCCGGGGGTATCCTGCACCACCAGGCTGGCCCCCTCTTTGATCTCTTCTAGATCCAGCCCCCGGCGCACCACAGGGGAGAGGGACACAATTCCGAAAACCTGCTGCAGCCTGGCAGCCAGCTCCTCCCAGTTGTCTTTGGTTTCCACATAGATGCGCCCGAAGGTCTTGGTGATCCTGCCGTGGGGCAGATCCCCCAGGGCAGCCCGTATATTGGTGATCAACAGATCTTCAAAGGTCTTACGGTTGCGCCCTTTGAGGCTCAGCTCTCCGTAGCGCACCAAAAGCAGAGGATACATAAGCATCTCCTTAGATATAGATGTTGCGTATTTCTTCCACCGTCTCCTTTAGACTATAAACCACGTATTCGATTTGGGCAAGTGTGATCTGCGGCGCCAAGCTGATGCGGATGGTGGAGAGGATGCGCTCATGTTCCAGCCCCACTGCCTTGAGCACATGGGAAACGTCCCTCTTTTTGGAGGAGCAGGCGGCGCCCATGGAGACAAAAATCCTTTTCTGCTCCAGGAAATGCACCAAGACTTCTCCCCGCACCCCGGGGAAACTTACGCTGACGATGTGGGGAGCAGCATCGGGTGGACTATTGATGTAGGAGTCGGGGATGGTCTTGATACCCTCCAACAGAGCTTCCCTCAGCTCCCGCAGCTTCCTTAGATTCTCCTCCAGGTTGTCTGCGGCCAGCTGGGCTGCCTTGGCCAGGCCCACAATAGCCGGGACGTTTTCTGTGCCTGAGCGGAGGCCTCCTTCCTGGTTGCCGCCAAAGATGATGGGCCGCAGCCTAACCTGCCTGTGGGCATAAAGCAGGCCGATGCCCTTGGGCCCGAAGATTTTATGTCCACTGAAGGTGCACAGATGGGCCTTCAGATCTGGGATTTTGAAGGGGAGGTGTCCCAGGGCCTGTACAGCATCAACGTGGAAGACGATCTTGTGCTGGCGCCCTTGGTTTTCCCGCTGGATAAATTCGCCGATCTGGCGCACAGGAGCAATGGTGCCCAGCTCGTTGTTCACCAGCATGACGCTCACCAGTTTGGTGTTGGGCTTCAGGTACTTGGGGAACTCACCAGGATCGATGCGCCCGCAGCAGTCCACTGGCAGGTAGGTGACCTCCCAGCCGCGTTCTTCCAGGTGCTGTACCACATGGAGTACGGACGGGTGCTCGATGGGAGTGGTAATAATGTGCCCGGGGTTGCGCTGGAAATAAGGGGCATTGGCCACACCCAGCAGGGCCAGGTTGTTGGCCTCGGTTCCGCTGCCGGTAAAATACAGTTCTGCTGGGCTCACCCCCAGGATGGAAGCGAGCTGGGCCCGGCTGGCATTCATAATCTTCTGGGCCGCCACGCCGCGCAGGTGCGGTGAGGAGGGATTGCCGTACTGCACGGACCAGTAGGGCTCCATGGCCTGCACCACCTCGTCCGCGACGGGAGTGGTTGCACTGTTGTCCAGGTAAATCTCGTTATGCATGGGAGCACCTCCTTGCGCCAAATAGAAAGGGCACTGCCTAGTTTCTAGTATTCACCTGCAATTTCCTCTTTTTTCGGGCAAACCGCCGGAAGTCGGTAGGGAAAACAAACCGCCCTGGAGAATTGACCTCGAAGGGAGTTTCCTGTTAATGCCGTCTATGTTAAATTTGACCACGCGGGGTGAACACGAATGAAACGTAAGCTGTTCTTGTTGGTGTTGGTGGCCGTGCTGCTCTCGGGATGTGCCGGCTATCAGCGTGTGCAGCATCCGCCCAAGGTAACGGTGGGTGGGAGCAACACCATTGCGGTTCTGTTTTTCGACAACTTCACCGATGATTATGCCATCTCCCACGAAGTGGAGCAAGAGCTTGTGAAGACCCTCTCCGGTTACTACCGGGTCCTGCCCCCTGCAGAAGTGGAATGGGCCTTGGTGCGCCTGGGGCTTTTGCGGGGCCAGTCCCCCGACCGCAATCAGGCCGTGCGTCTAGGGCAGATGCTCGGGGTTGATGCCCTGGTGATGGGGGAAGTATCCGCCTATTTCCAACCCATCAACCAGACCCCGCCGTACCCCACCGGGAAGACCACCAAGGACGAAAAGGGCAACACCCTCTACCAGTATGAGTACCTAGAAACTACCCAGGTGATGGTGGGCTTTACGGGTCGGGTGATGGAAACCCGCTCGGGCAATGTGATCCACCGCCTGCGGGTGGAAGGCCAGTCCCAGAGCGAGCGTAAAGAGATCGTACGCTGGCCTCGGGAGTGGTGGCCGGAGGGCCGCAGGCCCAGCACCTGGGACCTGCCCAATCCCAGCTACGCTCAGGTTCCCTACGTGAGACAGAATGCGATCAGGCAGGCTGTGAGCCACTTTGTGCAAGACCTGATGCCCACATACACCTGGGAAAGGGTGGAACAGTAAGCCTGCTGGCCAGGTTTGACAGATTTCGGTTAGCTTGATAGACTTAAGTTACGTTCTCATCCAGAGAGGTGGAGGGACTGGCCCAATGAAACCCGGCAACCTGTGCAGGTGTCCCCTGCGAAAGGTGCCAATTCCTGCAAAGCCTTGCTGAGAAGGTTTTGGAAGATGGGAGAAACATTAGTGCGTTTCTGTGTCCTCTCCCGTCAGGGAGAGGACTTACTTTTGCGGAAAAGGTGGTGGGCAGCAGTGACTGCAAGAAGGTACATCTTCACATCAGAATCGGTAACGGAAGGACATCCAGATAAGGTGTGCGACCAGATATCCGACGCCGTGCTCGATGCCATCCTCAGCCAGGACCCCCAGGCGCGGGTGGCCTGCGAAACGGCCATTACCACTGGTTTGGTGCTGGTCTTTGGGGAAATCAGCACCCAGTGCTACGTGGATATTCCCAACATCGCCCGGGAGGTAGTGCGGGAAATCGGCTACGACCGGGCCAAGTATGGGTTTGATGCCGACACCTGCGCGGTGTTAACGTCCATAGAAGAACAGTCCCCCGACATTGCCCTGGGGGTGAACCAGGCCTTGGAAAAGCGCTTGGGTCAAGGGGATGAGTACTCCGAGGTTGGGGCCGGCGATCAAGGCATCATGTTTGGCTACGCAACCGATGAAACCCCCGCCTTTATGCCCATGCCCATAGAACTGGCCCATCAACTGGCCAGGCGCCTGGCCCACGTACGCAAGGAAGGTATCCTGCCTTATCTGCGGCCCGACGGCAAGACCCAGATCTCCATCATCTACGATGAAGAGCACCGGCCCATCGCCGTGGACAATGTGGTTGTCTCGGCCCAGCACCATCCCGAGGTTGACCGGCACACCTTGGAAGAGGACCTATATGAGCATGTGATCGCAGCGGTGATTCCCAAGGAGCTGTTCACTAAGGACACCAAAGTGCTGATCAATCCCACCGGCCGATTTGTGGTGGGCGGACCCAAAGGGGATGCGGGGCTCACGGGCAGGAAGATTATTGTGGATACCTACGGAGGTTGTGCCCGGCACGGCGGAGGAGCCTTTTCTGGGAAAGACCCGACGAAAGTGGACCGATCCGCCTCTTACGCCGCCCGCTACGTGGCCAAAAATATCGTAGCTGCCGGTTTGGCCAAGCGGATTGAAGTGCAGGTGGCTTATGCCATTGGGGTGGCCAACCCGGTCTCCTTACACGTGGACACCTTTGGTACGGGAGTGATCCCCGATTACGAAATCGAAGAGCTGATCCGCAAGAACTTTGATCTGCGGCCCGCGGCCATTATCCGCAACCTGGACCTGCAGCGGCCGATCTACCGTCAGGTGGCGGCCTATGGGCATTTCGGCCGCTTGGATTTGGATCTGCCCTGGGAACGGCTGGACAAGGTGGAAGCGCTGAAGCGGTAGAGTGGAGCCTGGCTCCACTCTTTTGTGTGCCCGGCATGTCTACCAAGGCGATGGGCTGGAAGAAAGCCTACCGCCCAACCAGCGGGATGGTAACCAGCAGTCAAGGGCGCCCCTGGTAACAGTGGGGTCTGGAAAAGATGGGAAGGCACGATAGTACGCACCGTTCTCTGAGAAGAAAGCCGCTAGGCTGATCACCTAGCGGCTTAACTGTGGGTCTGAAAAACAAGGAATTGACAGAAAGATGTGTTATATTGTATAATACGTCCAGGGCCTATCGCACAAAGGA
>Ga0116169_1001990_pt1 | contig 15700 bp, 12 predicted proteins | sample AD_UKC130_MetaG_FD_89796 | JGI IMG/M metagenome (GOLD analysis project Ga0116169, IMG submission 89796) | Active sludge microbial communities of municipal wastewater-treating anaerobic digesters from Canada - AD_UKC130_MetaG | ecosystem: Engineered > Bioreactor > Anaerobic > Digestate | place...
CCAGATGTGGATCAGCAGGTCAGTCTGCGGCTGGTAGCAGTCGTACACCGCGCCATCGCCCGGCTCATGCCCCTGCCAACCGGGATCCCCGGCCGGAGGCTGTGGAGCCAAGGCCCGGATGTAACAGCGGTACGAGTTGGACCAGTAGCCGTATTCCGACGAACACGGCACCGGACCTGGCGGCGGCTTACTGATGCCCTGCTTCGTCCCGTCCCAGTAGCAACTCGCTCCGGATCCTGTGTCCGTCGGCCCGTCATCGACTGGATCCGTGCCAGGCACGTCGACCACGACCCACACCAAACAGACCCCGGTCTGGGGGTCGATTTGATCGCAGACGGTGTCCGCAATCGCAGGCGTGGCTACGGCGTAGAGCAGGTAGCCGCCCAGGAGCGCCGCTGACGCGAGGAGTCGACAACTCACCCCGCGCACGGTGACTTCTCCAAGTCCTTGCCCCCGGCAACCCGCCATCCGCTGTCGGGATCTGAAGTCCAGGAATAGTTCGCGACGGTGAGACGCGTCCATCCCCGGTCAGCGCGTTCGGGCGTCACGACCGACTGGCCCGTGGGGTCGAGTACGTCGACGTCGCTGACGTCCCAACAGACATCGATGGTCACCGTCGGAACGTGCCCAGCCTTGGGATCGGAGTTGTCGAGGGTAACCGACTGGACATTGGCTTCGACGACTTCGGTATCCCCGGTCTGTCGATTTCCGGCACTCCGTTGGCTGTCCAGGAGGTGCTTCTGAGCTGACAGTTGTGTGCTGATCGCGACGGCGTCGAGATCGGTCGCGGGGGAATCGGCATCCTGCCGAACCTTGTCGACCCTCGCGTAGTACGCGGTCACCGCCTCGACCGCGGATGCAGACGCCTCGTCCTCGGGAGACGTCGGAGTCGGGCTGGGTGACGTGACCGATTCGCTGACGCTTGGTGACGGCGTCGGCGTTGACTCCGGGTCGGCGTCTGAGCCGCAAGCGGTCATCACGGCGAGCAGTAGAACTGCCGTCGCTAACGAAAATGCTCCTTGCGATTTGGTCATGCCCGAGTCCGTCCGCCGCCACCGGACCTCTCCGGTGTGAGCAACAGACGGTGCCCCGATGGCGGATCCACCGAGTTCACCGCCTGCAACCATTGAGCCATTGAAATGTGATCTACGCAACATTGATGGTTCTCCTCTCGCACCTCACCAGACAAGGTGCACCGCGGCTTCCCGCCCCTGAGTCGTCCACTCGGCCCGCCGATTTCACCCCACCCTCAATCCGGTCACACCTCTGGCACAGCGAGGGAACGCCGGCGCACCTTGTGTTCGAGGAGGTGAACCGCGTGACGGTTTCGATGCGGAAAATGACCCCTGGCCACGGCTGCAACTACCTGCTCAAGAGCGTCGTCGTCGGCGACGGCAACCGCCCGCTGAGAACTCCGATGACCCGCTACTACGCCGAGGCGGGCACACCGCCAGGCGTGTGGATGGGCTCCGGTGTGACCGAGTTCGGCAACGGCCAACTCGAGCCAGGGGCCGAGGTGACGCCCGCGCAACTGGAGCTCCTGCTCGTCCACGGCCGTGAACCAGTGACGGGGGAGCAGCTAGGGCGGGCCTACCCGACGTACCCCTCTGTTCAGGAGCGGATCGCCAAGCGCCTCGGGGCCATCGACAGTTCGTTCACCAGTGAAGCGCGCGCGACAGAGGTTGCCCGGATCACCCACGAAGAGGAGCACCGCGGACCGAAGACCGCGGTCTCCGGATTCGACCTCACCTTCAGCGTCCCGAAGTCAGTGTCTGTGCTGTGGGGCCTCGCCGACGCAGACACCCAGAAACGACTCGTCGAAGCCCACCAGGAGGCGGTCGCCGAGGTGCTCGCATTCTTCGAACGCGAGGTCGCAGTCACCCGTGCAGGAGCCAACGCACGCAACGGAGCCGTCGCCCAACACGAAGTCGCTGGCGTCGCCGCCACCGCCTACGACCACTGGGATTCCCGCTGTGGCGACCCGCAACTCCACACCCACGTCGTGGTGTCCAACAAGGTCCGCACCGTCTACGACCAGAAGTGGCGCAGCCTCGACAGCATCCCGATCCACCGCAGCGTCGTCGCGATCTCCGAGCACTACAACGCAGTCCTCGCCGACATCCTGACCCAACGATTCGGAGTGCAGTGGAACAGGCGTGACCGCGGCGCCGACCGCAACCAGGCACTGGAGATCACCGGTGTCAGCGAAGAACTGCTCGCTGAGTTCTCCAACCGCTCCCGCGAGATCGACATCGAGACCGACCGCCTCATCGAGGAGTACGCCGTGACCTACGGTCGCCGGCCATCGCCGCGCACCATCGTGGAACTCCGGGCGACCGCCACCATCGCCACCCGACCTGAGAAGGAACTGCATTCACTCGCCGAGCTCACCGACGGCTGGCGCCAACGGGCCGAAGCACTTCTGGATGCGGGATCGACAGAGTGGGCACGTGGCATCACGACAGGAGCCTCCGCCCCAACCCTCCGTGCCGAGGATGTGCCCCTCGACCTGGTGGCGAGGATTGGCACGCAGGTCGTCGGGGTCGTGGGGGAGAAGCGCTCCACCTGGCGGCATTGGAATCTATGGGCAGAAGCATCCCGGCAGACGATGGAGTGGCGCTTCACCACACCACGGGACCGTGAAGCCGTCGTGGGCATGGTCGTCGACGCAGCAACCAAGGCCTCACTGCGCCTGACGCCACCCGAGCTGGCGACCAGCCCCGACGCGTTCCGCCGGGCCGACGGCTCCAGCCGGTTCCGGCCCCAACACTCCACAGTGTTCAGTTCGGTCGACCTGCTTGCAGCCGAAGACCGGTTGCTCGTGCGGGCAAACACCCTGACAGCCCCCACCCTCAAGCCGTCGCTGATCAAGGCCGCCGTCAGCCGAGACGTCCTCGGTCACCGGCTCACCGAAGGACAAGCCCAAGCACTCACGAAGATCGCCGAATCCGGCCGACAGATCGACCTCCTCGTCGGACCAGCCGGCGCCGGCAAAACCACAGCGATGCGAGCCCTCCACTCAGCCTGGACGACCGCCCACGGCCCCACATCCGTGGTCGGCCTCGCGCCGTCGGCCGCGGCGGCGCAGGTGCTGGCCGATGACCTCGGCACCGCCTGTGACAACACCGCGAAGTGGCTTCACGAACGCGACCATGGCCGAGCCGCATTCAAACCGGGGCAGCTCGTGATCATCGACGAAGCAACCCTCGCCGGCACCCACACCCTGGACAAGATCACCAGCCTCGCCACCGACGCAGGCGCGAAAGTCCTGCTGGTGGGGGACTGGGCACAACTGCAATCAGTCGACGCAGGTGGCGCGTTCTCGATGCTCGCCGCCGCACGCGACGACATCCCCGAACTGGTCGAGATCCTGCGCTTCGACCATGACTGGGAAGCAGATGCCACCGCAGCCCTACGGGAAGGCGACACCGACGTCATCGGCACCTACGTCCGCAACGACAGAGTCCGCGAAGGCGACACCGACGCCATGACCGACGCCGCGTACGACGCCTGGCGCCACGACATCCAAACCGGGCTATCGAGCGTCCTGGTCACCGAAGCCAAAGCCACCGTCACCCAACTCAACCAGCGAGCCCGCGCCGAACGTATCCTCGCCGGCGAAACCGAAGCAGGTCGCGAGGTCCTACTGGCCGACGGTAACCGCGCCTCGGTCGGGGACCTGATCGTCACCCGCCGCAACCAACGCCACCTGCGCTCGCTCCGAGGTGGCTGGGTCCACAACGGCGACCGCTGGCGCATCACCGACGTCACTTCCGACGGCTCGGTGATCGCAGCACGCATCGGCCAGAAGGGCGCAGGCACGGTGGTCCTGCCCGCCAACTATGTACGCGAACACATCGACCTCGGTTACGCCATCACTGCCCATCGAGCCCAAGGATCCACGGTTGACACCGCCCACGTCGTCGCTTCCGGCGCGACCAACCGCGAGAACCTCTACGTCTCCATGACCCGCGGCCGGAAGTCCAACACCGTCTACGTGGCACTCGACGACCCCGACGACACGCACACACCGCCGCAGGAGGGTGAGATTACTGGAAGGACCGTCCTGTACGGCATCCTCCAGCGCTCCGGTGCCGAGCGTTCCGTCCACCAGACGATCAAGGCCGAGCAGCACCAGTGGTTCTCCATCAGCCAACTCGCCGCCGAGTACGAGACCATCGCCGCGGATGCCCAACGGGACCGCTGGGTTGGCCTGGTCAGCGACTGTGGAATCAACGAAGCAGACATCGAGCAACTGCTGACGTCCGAGTCCTTCGGGCCATTGACCGCCGAGTTTCGGCGCGCCGAAGCCAACGGGTACGACCTCGACAAGCTTCTACCGAGGCTTGTCGCAAACCGTGGGCTCGCCAATGCAGGTGATGTCGGCGCAGTCCTCATCAGTCGTCTCCACCACGCCACGGCACAACCACGCCGGATCGGTCGTCACCGGATTGTGCCGAAGCTGATCGCGGGACTCATCCCGATCGCAGGCGGGCCGATGAATGCCGAGAAACGGCAAGCGCTCGACGAACGCCAGCACCAGATGGAGCAGCGCACGGTCGCACTCATCGAGCAGGCCACCAGAGGTCGGGACCCGTGGCTGACCAGTCTCGGACCACCACCGACGGAACCAGAGGATGCCCGCGGCTGGTTGGCAGAGATCCGCATCGTGGTCGCCTACCGCGATCGCTACGGCATCACGGGATCCCGGCCGCTCGGTCCGTCTCCGGTGAACGATGCACAGCGCCTGGATCGAGCTCGCGCCCGAGCCGCGTTGCGACGTGCTGAGGTGATCGCGCTCGCCGAGGACCGGCAGCCGAGTGTCGCTGATCCAACATTGCAGCCAAGCGTGGGGCGCTGAGTTCTCCACAGAGGCTCACAGGTCGAGGTTGTCCACAAGAGTAAAACGTGCAGGGCGCGACGAAGCGCTGGTCGGTTACGCCTGGGGGAGCGGCATCACCCGATGCCAGGACTTTGAAGGGGCGATTCTCATGATCCTCGCACTCTCCATCCGGCTGGCCGGCAGGACCCACGCGTACCTATACGCCTACGCGCCCAGCAACGTCTTCATCCGTTACCTGCGGAGCGACGAGGGACGACGGTGGGCGCTCCCGTTCTCGGCTGCACTCGCCGCGGGCTACCTCGCGGCGACAGCCGGACTCAACACGATCATCGAATCCGGCGGCCACGGCTGGTTGAACATGGCCGCCGCCCTGTGCGGCTGGAACGCGATCAAGTTCGCTTGGGTCGGGGTTGGGGCCCTGGCCGGCACGGTGAGCTTGAAGGCGGCCTCCTTGAATCGACGGATTAGTCGCGTCAGATCTGATCGCTCGCGCGGCGATGTCGGCGAAACCGATAAAACCGGGATCACTCTCGGTTAGGCTGGGTCATACCCTGTTAGATCGGGTTACGCTGATGCGGGAGGTCGCGCCTACATGTCTGAACCCTGGCTGTCCGCCGACGATATGGCTACCTACCTGGGCGTCACGAAGGACACGGTGTACGCGTGGATCGCGGACAAGGCGATGCCCGCGCACAAGGTCGGCCGGCTCTGGAAGTTCCAGGCGAGCGAGGTCGATGAGTGGGTCCGTCGCGGCGGAGCAGCGGCGCCGGAGACGAACGTATGAGCTCGGATCTGTCGGTGGTCTCTGTTGGGATGAACCTCAAGAAAGAAGGCCACTCGTGGGCAAGTTGAGCCTCAAAGCCGTCGAGGAACGTGTCGCACCCCTCGCGGGTCGCGACACATACGACCGCGAGTTCATTTTTGACCTGCTTTTGGCCTACGGGAAACCGCAGGGCAATGTCACGCGTTTGCGCAACGGGTCGCTCAGCGTCGCCGTCGATCCGGCCACCGAGGTAGCGCAGAAGAATGTCGTTTACTTTAGGGAGACCACCGGCGACCCGCTTGCTGAAGCCGACGAGTTGAAGACCTCGCCTGCGGTGGTGCGGTACAGCACACGGTTCGTGGTCGTCACCGACTATGCAGAGGTCGTCGCCACCGACACGAAGACCGGGGAAACGATCGGTTTCCCGATCCGTGAGATCGACCAGCACTTCACATTTTTCTTGCCTTGGGCGGGCATGGAGAAAGCGCAGTATGTCGCCGAGGCACACGCAGACGTCAAGGCCGCCGAGCGCATGGGCAAACTCTTCGACGAACTCCTCGGCGCGAACCCCGGAATGCTCGATGCAGCGGGTGGCCGTCACGCGCTGAACATCTTCTTCACCCGACTGCTGTTCTGCTTCTTCGCCGAGGACACAGGCATCTTCGCTGGCAACCAGTTCACGAACGCCGTCGGTTCCCACACCCAGGCCGATGGATCGGATGTCGCGGAGTTCCTCACTGACTTGTTCACCTCGCTCGACACTGAACGCGCCGAGGATAAGCCCAAGCACCTGACAGGGTTCCCGTACGTGAACGGTCGCCTGTTCAGGATGTCGGCCGAGCATGTCGTACCGCGGTTCACGAAGAAGGCTCGCGAACTTCTGATCGAATCGGGCACGCTGATCTGGCGCGAGATCAACCCCGACATCTTCGGCTCAATGTTTCAAGCCATCGTCACCCCCGGAAAGCGCTCGGACCTCGGCCAGCACTACACGTCAGTGCCGAACATTCTGAAAACGATCGAGCCGCTGTTCCTCGATGACCTCAAAGAGGTCTTCGACGCGGGTTTTGACTCGGTTAAGAAGCTTGAAGCCTTGCTGACGCGGATCAGCCAGATCAAGGTCTTCGACCCTGCATGTGGATCGGGGAACTTCCTCGTCATCGCATACAAGGAGTTGCGCCGCTTGGAGCATGCGATCCTGGAGCGACTCGGGGATCTCGACCAGAAGCACCAGGTGCTGTGGGCTGAGTCGAAGATCAACATCGAGAACTTTTTCGGCATCGAGATCGACGACTTCGCCGTGGAGGTCGCGATTCTCTCGCTGTGGATCGCGAAGCATCAGATGAACTCCGAGTTCAGGGACAAGTTTGGGGTTTCGATTCCGCTGATCCCGTTGAAGGAGACTGGACAGATCCGGCAGGGTAATGCCACCCGTGTCGACTGGAACACGGTCTGTCCCAACGACGGCGGTGAGATCTATCTGATTGGCAACCCGCCGTACAAGGGAGCAAAGGCCCAGCCCGCGGAGATGAAGGCAGACTTTCCGTACGCCTTTGGTACGCGGGCATTCAACAAGAACCTCGACTACATCGCCCTGTGGTTCATCAAGGGTGCCGACTACATCGAAGGCACAGAAGCGCAGCTTGCGTTCGTGACGACCAACTCGGTTGCGCAGGGCGAACACGTCGGCCTGATGTTCCCCATGATCTTTGCCAAGGATCTCGAGATCAGCTACGCCTTCACGCCGTTCAAATGGGAGAACAATGCCAAGAGAAATGCTGGTGTAACCGTTGCGGTGATCGGCCTCCGGAACGCGTCAGCTGGTCCGAAATACCTCTTCACTGACGATCTCCAAATCGAAGCGAAAAACATCAACGGATACCTCGCTGATGGTGGAGACGTTGTTTTGGAGCGCCGGAAGACTCCACTCGGAGCTTCGCGCCCGGAGATGGTGTTTGGTTCCATGCCCCGTGACGGCGGCGGTCTGATTTTGTCGCCACCGAGAGAGACCAGATGATCGCTGCGTACCCGTCGAGCGCTGAGTTTATCAAGCGCTACGTGGGCTCCTCGGAGTTCATCAACGACGGCGAGCGCTACTGCCTCTGGATCACCAGCAAGGATGTCCAGAAGGCTAAGTCGATACAGGCCATCCAGAAGCGGCTTGAGCTGGTGGCCGCGGACCGAGCGCAGAGCAAAGCCGCGAGCACCGCCTCCTTCGCAGCCCAGCCACATCGCTTCGTTCAGATCAGCTATAAACCGACTGAGTCGATCATCATGCCGAGCATCTCGTCGGAACGTCGGAAGTACATTCCAGTCGGATACCTCGGTCCCGACGTGGTTGTCTCCAACAAGGGTTTCGCGATCTATGATGCCGAGCCCTGGGTCTTCTCGCTTTTAACGTCACGGATGCACATGGCTTGGGTGAATTCCGTTTCCGGACGGATGGAGATGCGGTACCAGTACTCGAACACGATCGTTTACAACAACTTTCCGGTGCCACCCCTGTCCGATGCTGTGAAGGAGCAACTCACCGTCGCTGCTTTCCGGGTGCTCGACGTCCGTGAATACCACTGCGAGAAGACCCTGGCCGAGCTCTACGACCCCGACCTGATGCCGGCAGATCTCCGTGACGCTCACGCTGAACTTGATTTGCTCGTGGACTTGCTGTACTCGAAGAAGCCGTACGAGACCGACGAGCAGAGACTGTCCGACCTCTTCTTGATGTACGAACGTATGACTGCCGCAGAGACCGCGAAGGCCCCAGCGAAGAAGAGTAGGAGCACGAAGAAGTGAGCACGATCAAGGAGCCGGTCAACATCGTCAACGTCTCCTATGGGCAGACGAAGGCATCGGTCAACACCAACTCCATGGGCATGCGCGAAATGCAGCAGCGTGTCTTCGCGCAGCGCGACGCACAGCATCTGCTGGTCAAGGCTCCGCCCGCGTCCGGTAAGTCGCGTGCGTTGATGTTCGTCGCGCTCGACAAGCTCTACAACCAGGGCCGTAAGAAAGTCATCGTCGCCGTTCCTGAGCGTTCGATCGGGGCGTCGTTCGCCTCTACGGACCTGACGAAGTTCGGATTCTTCGCTGACTGGGAGATCCAAGACAAGCACAACCTGTGCGACCCGGGCTCATCGCAGGGTAAAGTCGGTGCGTTCATCGACTTCCTAAATGACCTCGCTGCAACGACGTTGGTGTGCACGCACGCGACCCTGAGGTTTGCATTCGAGAAGCTTGCGCCCGAAGCGTTCAACGGCACAGTTCTCGCGATCGACGAGTTCCACCACGTCTCAGCTGACACCGAAAGCAACCGGCTCGGGGCATTACTGCGTGACGTGATGGCGGGCTCTGACGTCCACATCGTCGCGATGACAGGCTCGTACTTCCGTGGCGATTCGGTGCCGGTTCTCTCCGCAGAGGACGAGGCTCGATTCACTCCCGTGACCTTCAACTACTACGACCAACTCAACGGCTACGAGTACCTGCGCTCGCTCGGTATCGGCCACCACTTCTACCAAGGTCGCTACACAGATGCGATTGGTCAAGTGTTCGACCTCGACAAGAAAACAATCGTGCACATCCCGAATGTGAACTCAGGTGAGTCGACGAAGGACAAGATCGAAGAGGTCGGGTTCATCATCGACTCGATCGGTCACGTCGACGAAGTTGATCCCGATACCGGAATCATCACCATCCGTCGCGCCGACACCGGGCAGCTAGTTCGAGTTGCCGATCTTGTGGACGACACAGACCAGAAAAAGCGCGCCGACACCCTGCACTACCTTTCCACGGTGGCTTCCAAAGACCGCGATGCCGTAGACGTGATCCTGGCGCTGGGCATGGCAAAGGAAGGGTTCGACTGGCCGTTCGCTGAGCACGCCCTCACCGTTGGCTACCGGGCATCGCTGACCGAAGTAGTTCAGATTATCGGGCGCGTCACCCGTGACTCACCGGGCAAGGAGCATGCGCAGTTCACGAACTTGATTGCTGAGCCTGATGCGTCTCAAGGTGAAGTCAAGGTTTCGGTGAACAACATGCTGAAGGCCATCACCGCGTCGCTGCTGATGGAACAGGTCCTCGCGCAGAACTTCACCTTCAAGACAAAGCGCACCGACGACGACGCGCACGCTCCGGGGGTGATCAAGATCAAGGGCTTCAAGGAGCCCTCAACCGAGCGAGTGAAGCAGATTGTCGAGACGGATCTCAACGACCTGAAGGCAACAATCCTGCAAGATGACACCTTCGCGAAGGCTGCGGCCGGTTCGGTAGATCCGGAGACGACGAACAAGGTGCTGATCCCGAAGATCATCCGCGAGCGGTACCCGGACCTGGACGAGTCGCAGATTGAAGAGCTACGTCAGCAGGTCGTGGTCGACTCGGTGATCAAGAACGGCGAGGTCCGTGAGGTTGGTGACAAACGGTTCATCAAGATGGCCGAGAAGTTCGTCAACATCGACGACATCAACATCAACCTGATCGACTCGGTCAACCCATTCCAGCGCGCCTTCGAGGTACTGTCGAAGTCGGTCACCCCGAGCGTGCTGCGGATCATTCAGGACTCGATCACCGCCACCCGGCTCGACATCACCGAGGACGAAGCTGTCGCGGCGTGGCCGAAGATCCAGCAATGGGCCAAGCTCAACGGTCGACCTAATGTGCGCTCGGAGGACCCGACCGAGAAGCGGTACGCCGAGATCCTGCTGTGGCTTCAGCGTCAGAAGCAACAGCGTGCGGCCGGGGCGCGTGCTAACGAGATGACGGATGAAGCATGAGCAACCCCGATGCAAGCGGTGTAGGTCCAATCGACTTCGCGTTCCCTGCAGGCTTGGACGCCATCTTCGATTCCGATGATGACGGACTCCTAGATGCGCCGGAGAAGACCAGGAAGGTCACCAGTTCCGACAGGCTGGAGCGAGCGTTCCTGGAGATCGTCGAGTTTCGCCGTGCACATGGCCGGACCCCTGACCCGCAGACTCGTGAGATTGCCGAGCGCAAGCTAGGCGCCCGGCTCGACGGCATCCTCGGCAACGACGAGAAGTTGAACGCGCTGAAGCCTCTCGACACTGAGTTCGGCTTGCTGGAACCTTCAGACGCGCCAGCGTCGCTCGACGACCTGCTCGGTGGAGACGATCTGGACCTGTTGGCGGATGAGACCGGGCTGCTGGATGTCTCTGAACTGCCTGTGCGAAAGACACCGAACGAGATTGACTCGGTGGCGAAGCGCAAGAAGTGCGAAGACTTCGACCAGTTCGAGCACCTGTTCAGAGCTAAGCACGCGGAGTTGGCGCAGGGTGGCGTGCAGCTTGCGCCGTTCAAGGGGCTCAAGACCGTTGCCGAGGGCCGGTTCTTCGTTCTCAACGGGGTGATGCTCTTTGTCGCGGAGGTTGGGGAGAACCGCGAGATGGTCGTGGGGGGAAAGCCGGAGCAGAAGCAGCGACTACGCGTGATCTTCGAGAACGGCACCGAGTCAGCGATGTACCGCCAGTCCCTCTCAATCCGGCTGTTTGAGCAAGACGGTCAAGCCGTCGTCCAAACGGGGTTGCCTGACGATGAGATTCTCGACGGCAACGACATCGCTAGCGGGTACATCTACGTTCTCCGTTCACGCAGCAATGACCCGCAGATCGCGCAACTGAAGGATCTCCACAAGATCGGGTTTTCCCGTGGCCCGGTCGAGAAGCGAATCCAAAACGCAGAGAAGTCACCGACGTATCTGATGGCGCACGTGGAGGTTGTCGCGAACTACCAAACGTTCAATCTCAACGTCGTGAAGTTTGAGAACCTTCTGCACCGTATCTTCGCTGAAGTCCGACTCGACCTGACCCAGATCGACAGGAAGGGCCGCGGCTACGACCCGTCCGAGTGGTTCGTTGTCCCACGCGCAGTGATCGACCAGGCCGTTGACTTGATCGTCTCCGGTGAGATCGTGAACTACGTCTACGACGCACAAGCCCAGCGCCTTGTCGGGCGCAATCGCGGGATCGCGGACAGCTCCTGATCTGAAGTTATCAACGATGACTGGCACCGTTGGCTAACCGTTCGCTCCACAGCAGTTGCTGAGGATCGGCCGTCTTTGACCCAAGCCGGGTAAGAGGGCTCATCCCAATCGGGGGTGTAGGAGTTGGGGTCTGAAGCCGCCGGTCTCGAGCAGGCTTCGGGCGATGTAGTTGGTCAGGTTGCGGAACCCGAGTGCGGAGCCGCGCAGGTGTTCGAGCCGTCCGTTGAGCGCCTCGGTCGGCCCGTTGCTGGTGCCGGGTCGTTCGAAGTAGGCGAGCACGTCAGCGGCTCGCTTCTTCAGGGTCCGGCCCAGGGTGGTGAGCTCGGTGAGCACCTTGGGGACGCCGGCGCTGAGGTCGGTGATCAGCTTCTCCATGAGCTCGCGGCCACGTTGCCGGTCCTCGTGGCGATAGGCGGCGATCATGCGCTGGTAGACACCCCAGGTCGCCTCGACCTCGACGTGAGCGTCATCAACGAACAGCGCGCGTAGCCTGTCGCTCTGCTTGTCGGTGAGCAGGTCCGCGCCGGTGTGCAGCGTGCGCCGCGACTTGTAGAGCGGGTCGTCCCTGAGCCCACGGTGCCCGTGGATCGCGAGTTGGACCCGGCGCCGGCACCTGTCGAGGGCGTCACCGGCCAGGCGCACGACGTGGAAGGGATCCATCACCGTGACCGCGTCCGGGATCTCCTCTGCAGCGGCGGTCTTGAACCCGGTGAAGCCGTCCATCGCGACCACCTCGACCGCGTCACGGAAGGCGTCGTCGCGGTCGGCGAGCCAGGTCTTGAACGCCGCCTTCGACCGGCCCTCGACCATGTCCAGCAGCCTTGCTGGGCCGGCGCCATCGCGGACCGGGGTGAGGTCGATGATCACGGTGACGTACTTGTCGCCACGCCTGGTGTGGCGCCAGACGTGCTCATCGACGCCAATGACCTTCACGCCCTCAAACCGCGTGGGGTCGTTGATCAGCAGCCGCTTGCCTTCAGCCAGGACCGCGTTGTTGGCGGTGTCCCACGCGACCCCGAGTCCCTCGGCGACACGGGCGACGGTGAGGTGTGCGACCACGATCCCTTCCAGCGCCCACCGCAGCCCGGTGCGCGAGAGCTTCGCGCGTGGCTCCGCCGCGGCGCTGGTGTCTTGGCGCCACACGTGTCCGCAGTCGGCACAGCGGTAGCGGCGCACTACAACTTCCAGCACGGTCGGTCGCCAGCCCAGCGGCTCGTGGGCCAACCGCCGGATCACGGTGTCACGAGCAGCGCCTTCGCTGCCGCACCGTCGGCACCACTGATCTGGTTCCACCACGCGGCACGCGAGGACCGCACGATCCGGTTCAAGTCGTTGTCCGGTCACGCTCAGACCGAGGCCGTCGAGTCGAGCGAAGGCGGTCAGGTCAGGGCGGCCGAAGCCGGCCGGCGGGGTAGCGTCGGACACGTCGAGGTCTTTCGGATGGATGGCGTAGGAACCTCCGTCGTCGGGAGACCTCGACGTCTATCTGCGGACCGACGCGCCCGGCCGACCTACACCCTCATCTGAGAAGACCCCTGAAACGTCTTCGACGACGACGGGACCGGCGAGGAGGAGGGCGCGGTGAGCTAAAGGAATGGAGCTTGCTCGGCTTCGACGCCGCCGCAAGCTCCGGTGAAACGGTCGGTACTGGTCGGTCGTCGTCGGTCACCACCGGATGGCGGCGTCCCCCACGCTCGGCGTTTGCGCAGGTCAGCGGCTCGTTCGCCCAGTGGGCGCATCAAGCGATAGACGCAAAGCCAACGTGATTAGGTCGTCGGTTCGATTCCGACAGGCGGCTCCGGCGAACAGCCCCTGACCTGGGGAAACGCAGGGCAGGGGCGGTTCGGTTCTGGTGGTCGCGCGATGCGCTGGCCTCACGGCTCTGCCCGACACCGACGTCGCTCTCCTCTGCGACGGACCCCTCGCCGGCTGAGCGCTCGCGCCGGCATCCTGTCCGTGTACCGATAGGCCTCGCACCGCTCGGCAACGCAGCGTGGCGTTGCGTCGCGACCTGGCGACGGCTCGGCGGGGCGCGATCGTCTCGTGCGTTGGCGGACTACGGGAGCTTGGACGCGAGGACGTCGGCCGCCAGGATCTCGGGTGCTGCGCCGAGGAGGTGCTGGTTGGCCATCAGGGCTGCGACGATGGCGCCGTTGGCGTGGGCGTCGCGAGCGGCCTCGTCGGGGAATGCATCGAAGATCCAGAAGGTGTCGGCGTGGGTCCTGACCGCGAACCAGACAATCGTTCCTACTTCTTCGTTGGCGAGCGCGACAGCGCCGGCGAGCAGATCGGCGAGCGCGTCGTGCTGTCCATCGGCCGCAACGATCTTGGCGACGAAGGCATACGGAAGTGATGCGGGTGTGGACATGAGGGGTTCTCCTAGGTGTCGAGGTTTCTTGGTGAAGCGAGCTCAGCGTATGACGAGCAAGGGCCGGTGAGAAGTGGCGTATACGACAGTATTGCTATTGTTCGCGTCATGCGTATTGGACTGATCGCGATCGACGGCTGCTTCGGTTCGGCTGTCGCGTCGGTCATCGACATCGTGCGGGTGGCCGACGGAGCCCGCGGCGATGTCGACCCGCGGATCGACCCGATCGAACTCGCCATCCTCGGACCGAAACGGAGAGTGACCACGACGGCATCGATGACCCTGTCGGTGGACCACCCGCTGTCGGAGTCCGCAGAGTTCGACGTGGTCGTCGTCCCTGCGCTTGGAACCCTCACGGCCGCCGCTACCAACGACGCCCTCCAGAGCCGAGATGCTCGTTCGGTCATCGCCTCGCTCGGGCGCCTCGACGAGGCGACCACCCGGATCGCCGCGGCGTGCACCGGCGTGTTCGCTGTCGCCGAGACCGGACGGATGCATCATCGGCGGGCGACGACCAGCTGGTTCCTGGGGCCGGAGTTCCTGAAGCGCTATCCGACCGTCGCCCTCGATCTCGACACCATGGTCGTGGTCGACGGGAACCTCGTCACCGCCGGCGCCGCGTTCGCCCACATCGACCTCGCGCTCTCACTCGTGCGATCGATCAGCCCCGACCTGGCCCAACATGTCGCCAAGCTCCTCATCATCGACGAGCGTCCGTCGCAGGCGGCCTTCGTCGCCTACGAACATCTCCGGCACGAGGACCCGATCGTCGTCGAGTTCGAACGCTTCGTGCGCGCCCGCCTGGACGAACCGTTCAACGTCGCCTTCGTCGCGCAGTCGCTCGGCACCAGCCGGCGCACCCTCGAACGACGAGTCCGTGCGGCGCTCAACCTCACTCCGCTCGGCTTCGTCCAACGGCTTCGCATCGAACGAGCTCGGCACCTCTCAGCAACCACGGACCTCACCTCCGCCGAGATCGCGCTCCGGGTCGGCTACGCGAACGCCGAGACTCTGCGCTCCCTCCTGCGCAGGGAGCGACGCCGTTCCTGACCTATCGCCATGCCTGTAGCTTGTGTCCTAGCGCTCGGTTGGAACCACCTCTCAGCACGTCGCGTCGACGCTCCTGCGTCGCCCCTGGACTACCCACTCGACACGCCCGCAGCACAGCTCATGTGACGTGCCCCGGCTTCCCGGACGGTCGGGGTTGGGTGGCTGCGATGTCGCTGCGTTCTCGTCGAGAGGGTCAGCAGACCCGATCAGATCCGATTGGGATGAGCCGCGAAGGCGGTTAGGTCAGGGCGGCCGAAGCCGGTCGGCGGGGTAGCGTCGGGCACGTCGAGGTCTTTCGGATGGATGGCGTAGGAACCTCCATCGCCGGGAGACCTCGACGTCTATCTGCGGACCGACGCGCCCGGCCGACCTACACCTTCATCTGGGAAGAGCCCCTTTATCGGCAAGAAGAAGTCGCCCGCGTCGACAGCAGCGGCTTTTACAATGTCAGCCTTTGTCATTTCTGCAGCACTTACCGCTATCACTTGGATTCGATTCCTGAACGGAATTAACGGCTCCTCTTAGCTTCCACTACCGCAGATTTAGGTCACCACCATTTCTAGGTACGGCTCGGCACACCTCTGAAGTGAAACTTCTCCTTGGAGGTAACACTCATGCCCACGTTTTACGATCCCGGCACTGATGCCGGTGAAGCATCCGAAGCTCTGCGCGGGCTCG
>Ga0116169_1001991_pt1 | contig 15699 bp, 15 predicted proteins | sample AD_UKC130_MetaG_FD_89796 | JGI IMG/M metagenome (GOLD analysis project Ga0116169, IMG submission 89796) | Active sludge microbial communities of municipal wastewater-treating anaerobic digesters from Canada - AD_UKC130_MetaG | ecosystem: Engineered > Bioreactor > Anaerobic > Digestate | place...
CCCTAGACTCTCCCCTCCGGTTTCTGCTATTCTCCGGAGAGCTTTTGTGATACAATGATCAGAAACACCACAGGGGACGGCGAATGCAGTGGCCAGAGACAAAACAGAGTTGATCCTCAAAGAGAACATGTACAAGGTACTGGTAACCCTTTCCGTACCCATCATCATCAACAGCCTGATCCAGCAGCTGTACAGCTTGGTGGACAGCATCTGGGTAAGCAAGCTTTCCTCAGTGCACTTCGCGGCCATCACTTTTGTGTGGCCCATCAACTGGCTCCTCGTTTCCTTGGGCGCGGGCTTGGGCGTGGCCGGCACGTCCCTGCTGTCACAGCTCTTGGGGGCAGGACAGCTCGACCGGGCCAGGGCCTATGCCGCCCAGCTCATAACCATTTCCCTCCTGTCCTCGCTGGTCTTAACGGTGCTGGGTTACCTTGCCACCCCGGTTGTGGTGCGCCTAATGGGTGCCACAGGTGACCTGGCCGAACTGGGCACCCTTTATCTGCGCATCCTCTACTGGGATCTGCCCGTTGTGTTCCTTTCCTTCGTCATTAACGCCATGCTCCACGCCCAAGGGGATACGGTCACTCCCACCATCCTGAGCGGACTATCGGCCGGTCTCAACGCTGTGCTCGATCCCATCTTCATCTTCACCTTGGGCTGGGGACTGGCCGGGGCCGCCTGGGCCACCGTTCTCTCCCGGGCGCTGCTGGCTATTGGAGGCCTGATCGTTTTACTGCGGGGGCCGAGCAGAATCAAACCGGACTTTACCCGCTTCAGGTTCGAAAAACAGATTGTTAAGGAGATCGTGCAGGTGGGCCTGCCCGCCAGCATCGGCCAGTCGGGCGCGGCGTTGGGGTTTGCGGCCTTCAACGGTCTGATCGCCACCTACGGCACCGCTACCTTGGCCGCCTACGGCATGGTCAACCGTATTACCTCCCTCATCATGCAGCCGGCCATGGGCATGGGCCAAGCCCTGACTGCCATTGTGGGACAGAATGTGGGTGCGGACCAGATGGCCCGGGTCAAGGAAGCTTTCCACAAGGCAGTGCTCCTGGCTGTGCTCATAGGCAGCGTGGGCTGTGTGGTGCTGCTTGTTTTTGACGAACCCATCATCCTCTTTTTCATGCAGGCCAGGGATGATCCCGCGGTGATCTCCGAGTCCCTGAACTACCTCACTTACGTTTCGGTGTCCCTGCCTTTCATGGGCATCATCAGCGCCTTCGCGGGGCTCTATCAGGGAACGGGCAATACCAAGTACGCCATGATCATGGAAGTGGGCCGCCTGTGGTTCGTGCGACTGCCCATGATCGTGCTCTTGGGCCGGTTCACCTCCTGGGGCTCCACGGGAATTTGGTTTTCCATGAGTTTCAGCAACGTCTTGGTGAGCTTGTACGGCTACTGGGTGTACACGACCAGGCCGTGGCTGCACAGTGTTTTGGCCCGCAGAAAAGAAACAGGGGTCAAACCCCTGTCTGCAGTGAACTAGTCGCGCCAGCTCAAGAGCTGGCTATTGCTTTTAACAGTACCTTGCGGTGCCGAGGCCCGTCGAACTCGCAGAAAAAGATGCCCTGCCAGGTGCCCAGCTGCAGCTGCCCGTTCTCCACCAGTACGGTGCAGGATGAGCTCATAAGTGAAGCCTTGATGTGTGCATGGGAGTTACCCTCCAGATGGGTATAGTCGCCGTGCACAGGAAAGACCTTGTCTAACGTGACTATGATGTCCCTGGGCACCGTGGGATCACTGTTTTCGTTGATGGTGACGCCGGCTGTAGTATGGGGCACAAACACCACCACACACCCATCCTTTAGTCCCTCCTGCTCAACAAACTTCCGCACTTGACTGGTGATGTCAATAAACTGCTGCTCCTGATTAGTGCGAATGTTGATCAGCATTTCTACCACTCCATTCCTTTTTCTGATCAGGCATCAAGGGCAGCCTCCCCCTGCACCGCTTCGGCAGGTTGGTAGAGCTGCCGAATGGTGCGGGAAAGGGCGATGGCCACCCCCAGCGCGCTGGTGATCACTCCGGCGACGGCAAACAGTCCCGCCACCGAGAAAGTGTCCACGAGGAATCCGGATAGGCCCATGGATACGGGCACCAGCATCTGCAGCATGCTGTCTAAAAGACCGAAGACTCTACCGCGATAGTGGTCAGGCACAGTTTCTTGGAGGGTGACCTGGATGGGCACATTGACGAAGATGTTGAGCACGCCCATAAGGAGGAGGGCACCTGACAGGGCCGCCAAAAGCCAAATCAGGGCCAAGCTGCTGTAAACCGCGGGCAGAGCAAAGAATCCCATGACCACTACCAGCGCGCCCTGCAGGATGATGCCGCAGGCCAGAAGCGCTTCTTTGCGGAACCTCTTCACCATGTACCCCACCAGAAACGTACCCAGCAGAAAGCCCACCGGGAACATGGCCTGCAGGTTGCCGTACTGCTGTGCCTCGAGCCCCAGCATCTCCTTGCCGAAAAAGGGCAGAGCCACATTGAACAGGGGTGCGGAAACGAAGTTGAGGGCTAGTCCGAAAAAGATCAGGGCGCGCAAACCTGCATGCTGCCACATGTAGCGGAAGCCCTCGGCAAAGCTGCGGGTAAACTGGCTGCCCGGCCTGCCTTGGGTGCGCATCTCCCCCCGCTTCTGTTCAGGAAAACGGATGAACATCTCGGACAAGGCCGAAAGCAGAAAAGCTGTGCCGTTAACGAGAAAGGCACCGTAATACCCGGCAAAACCAAGGATAAAGGCGCCTATCACCGGGCCTAGAATCTGGGTGGCCGCCCTGGAAAAGCTGTTCAAAGAGTTGGCTTTGACCAGCTCTTCCTTTTTCACCAGCCCAGGTACGGCAGCAGAAATGGCCGGGCCAAAAAGCACCCCACAGAGGGAGGAGGTCACGGTGAGCCCATAGACGATGGGCAGAGTCAGATAACCGGCCTTGTAGATGAAGGCCATGGCCAAAATAACCACACCCCGGACAACGTCCATGGACACCACAATGGTCTTGCGGTCCCACAAATCCGCCAACACTCCCGAAAAGGGAGCTAAAACCACCATGGGAACGGACGAAGCCAGAAGCAGTGTGCCCAGGGCCGTCCCCGAACCGGTCAGATCCAAAACCAGCCAGGTCAAAGCTAGATAGTGAACCCCATCGCCCACCTGGGATACCAAGCGTCCCCAGAAAAGCAGTGCAAAATCTCTGTTGATGAACAGGCGCTGTCCCAGTGTCTTTTTCTCCATCGTTGGTACCATCTCCTATCTGTTCCATGGTTACCACTACCTTACCACGCCTGTGACAGCACCCATACTGGCCCGGGTAGGGTAATCCCTCAGCCCTGCGACGGATTTATTACAGATCAAGCCTCCTCCTTACGTCCTGCTCACTAGAGCATCTCCATCAGGTTTAAAACCGCAGCAATTACAGGGCAAAATTACATCTTAGGAATGATTATTACTCCCATTGACAGAAAGGGGGACTTATGTTACGATTTAGGTGAAATCTCCGAAGACCTGCCGGGTCGTGGGGGACCCACCACTTTGGGGTGAATCTCACCGCTGGTGAGAGGGGCGACTTGGGCGTCCTAACCCGTCAGCTAACCCCATAGGAGTTCTCCAAGCGTAATGTTAGTCGGCTGCCTGCAGCCGGTACTAGCAGTACGCTTTTTGTTTTCCCGTCGTCGTGTAAGATCACAGGGAAAGGAGATCCGCCATGAAAAAGCAACCAGTCCCCAGTACCTACAGTCTTGCGCTTACCCGGAGTGTTGATGGAGGCAACCGCATCGCGGAGAAGTTTTTCAACCTCGAAAAACATCCACGCCAAAAAGACGCAGATTATCCGCCCATCATCTTCACGCCTCTGCTGTTTCTCTAATCCTCCAGCGGTACTCTGCAGCCACCCAGGGCAGCGGCCCTGGGTTTTTTGCTGCTTACTTCCTGAACAGCCAATGGCGCAGTGCCTTCAGCCTTTCCCCATTGGCCCAGGCAATGAGTCCCTGCACAGAACTTTTGGCAATGCGTCCGCCGCTCAAAGCGGCCAAAGATCTTAAGGGCATTTCCCGCACCATGGTCCAGGTCATCAACCATCTGGGGTCTGCCGGGTTGGTCACCCCCGCTTCTTTCCACAAAGCCCGCCGCGCGTACTTGAGCACCTGGCGGCCTAGAAACGTGGTCTGGAGATCCTCCAAGGTGGAGTTCTCCTGGAATCGCTGGGCAGGCTCGGACCGGGGAAAGGGCCGGCCATACACTGCTGCAAAGTGTTCCCGCTGCAAGGTCAGGCCCGGATCCTGCAGCTTGTAGTAGCAGGGGGCGGACCTGCGGTAATCGGGGACCTGAACACCTGGCTTGGTGCTCTCCACATAGACCCGTTCCCTCAGGCGGATGTCCCGGGACGAAGCGCCCAGGCGGATCTCATAGCTGCCCTCTTCCACATGCCAGTCTTTAATTTCCACATTGTAATAGGCAAAGGCCCTGGGGTCGAGGGTAAACTCCACCTCCCGCTCTTCCCCTGGCTCCAGGTGTACCTTAGCAAAACCCTTCAGCTCCTGGGGAGCCCTAAAGAGTGGGGAGTCCAGTTTGGCTACATACAGCTGGACGATCTCGGCGCCGCTGTGCCTCCCCACGTTTTTCACTCGGCAGCGCACAACCAGATTGTCCGTATCCCGCAACCTGGACGCTGAAAGCTGGAGCTGCCCATAGCTGAACTGGGTATAGCTCAAGCCATAGCCAAAGGGGAACAGCACTTCCTTTTCCGCAGCATCGTAGTAACGGTAACCCACGAAAATACTCTCCCGGTACTCCGTCTGGTCCCGGTCAGAGGCGAAGAACTGGGAGGCGGGATTGTCCTGCCAGCTTAGGGGATAGGTTTCCGCGAGTTTGCCTGAAGGATTTGCCCTGCCCAGCAGGAGATCCACCACTGCCCCGCCCCCCGCTTGGCCGCCCAAGTAGGTATGCAGTACCGCCGAGACCTGATCCAGCCAGGGCATGGCCACCGGTGCCCCTGCGGAGAGCACTACCACCACCTTGGGATTCACTGCCGCGACCCGTGCAATCAGGGCATCATGGTTGGCAGGCAACTTGAGGTGGGTGCGGTCATAACCTTCCGATTCGTAGGCGGGGGTTAAGCCGGCGCAGACCACGACCACATCCGCCTTTTCCGCCGCTTGGCAGGCCTCCTCCAACAGCACTTCATCGAGTTCTGCACTGTCCAGCCGATAGCCCGGGGTAAAGCTGAACTCTACCCCAGCCTCCTTGAGCCCATCGAGCACCGTTTCCAACTTAATGGGCTTGACCAAGGAACTGCCTGACCCCTGGTAGCGGGGCTGACGGGCAAATTCCCCCACCAACGCGATTCTTTGGCTAGGCCGCAGGGGCAGGAGATCCCCTGCGTTTTTCAACAGCACGGCAGACTCGGTGGCGATCTTCTTGGCCAGGGCATGGTGGGCTTCCCAGTCTACGACCTGAGAGTGGCTCTGGGACTGAGCAGCAGCCTTGGCCACCAGCTCCAACACCCGGCGCACCGACTTGGTGAGCGCGGCTTCAGTCAGGCGCCCCGTGACCAGATCTTGGCGGAGCTGGGCAGCACTGATCCCATGGGAGGCGGGCATCTCCAAATCCAAACCCGCCTGCACACTGAGGCTGGGATCGTTAACTGCCCCCCAGTCCGAGATCACCGCCCCTTGAAAGCCCCACTCCCGGCGCAGAACATCATCCAGGAGAGCCTTATGCTCACAGGCATAGGTGCCGTTGACCTTGTTGTAAGCGGCCATCACGGTCCAGGGCTGCGCCGCTTTTACTGCCCGCTCAAAGGCGGCCAAGTAGATTTCCCGCAGGGCCCGCTCATCCACGAGGGAATCGTTCACCATTCGCCACTTCTCTTGATTGTTGGCCGCGAAGTGTTTCAGACACGCCCCCACCCCCTGGGACTGCAGGCCCTGAATCCAGGCCGCCGCCAGCTCCCCTGTGAGATAAGGGTCTTCGGAAAAATACTCGAAGTTGCGGCCACAAAGGGGAGAACGCTTGATGTTCACCCCCGGCCCCAACACCACCGCCACCCCCTGGTGCCGTGCTTCCACACCCAGGGCTTCCCCCATGGCCCGGAGCAGCTCCCGATCCCAGCTGTTGGCGCAGGTCGCGGCGGGTGGAAAGCAGGTGGCTGGGACGCTGTCGCCAAGCCCCAAGTTATCCCCGCTGAGCTCCTGTTTGCGCAGACCGTGGGGACCATCGGCAAGCATAATCGCGGGGATCCCCAGCCGGGGCACGGGAGTGGTATGCCACTGATCAGAGCCGGAGACCAGAGCGATTTTCTCGTCTCTCGTCAAGTCTTCCAGAAGCTTGTTGATATCCACAGCACCACCCCTTTAGATCTCCTGTTTGTGCTGGCGGCTCTCCCATTCTTCCTTGAGTAATCCGTAGCAGATTTCATCGTGATAGGTACCGTCCCGGAAGCGCTTCTTGCGCCGCGCACCCTCCTGCACGAAGCCCACTTTCTCGTACACCCGGCGCGCTTTCGTGTTAAACTCCCAGCACACTAGTTCAACCCGATTGAGGCGCAGTTCGTTAAAGGCAAAGGAGCAAAACAGCTCCAGGGCTTCCGTACCGTAGCCCTTGCCGTGGTTTTCCTCGCTGCCGATCACTATGCCCAGCTCTCCCCAGCCGTTTTTCAGATCCAGTTTTACAAAATCGATCTGACCCAGATACTCTTGGGTACCGGCCCGGGCGATGACGAAACCCTTCCAGTCCGAGGAACTAGCCCATTTCCATGAATTTTCTGGTCTGCTGTTCTGAGTGGGGATAGAGGAAGATGTCCGATAAGTGCCGGGTGATCCTCGGGTTGTTCACCCACGCTCGGATGTGTTCGAAATCAGTTTCACGGTACTCCCTGAGCATCACTTTCTTACCGTACAAGTGCGCCATGACAGCTTCCCCCCAAGTCTTTTGTCCTTGCTTGTTTCGAGAATATGGCCTGTTTACCTGCCAGGGTACCGCGCCGAGGCTGTCAGGCTCCTGTGATCAAATCACCCCGTACCTGTTGATTAGGCACGGGGCGATCTTTATCCTGTTTTTCCCACCAAACAAAGCAGGCGGGGAGTCTTAAAATCTCTGCCAAAGCGGGCGCAGCACCCGGTACAGAACCAGGGAAGCCACCGCAATGATCACGCCTTTTACCAAGTTGAAGGGCACAATGGCGAACACAACCATAGTCCGCAGATCCACCACCGCGGCATTCACCTTGGCAGCCGCCTGCACAAAGGCATCCACAGACAGGCCCATTACCGCGGCATAAGCGGGAACGAAGATGAAATAGTTGAGCACTCCAGCCAGGATGGCCGCTCCCACTGTGGCAGCGACCGAGCCGCAGAGCACCCCAATCCGGTTAGGCCACTTCTGGTAAACCAGGGCCAAAGGGAGGACGTAACCTGCCCCCACCAGGAAGTTGGCCAGCTCTCCTACGCCGCCTGTGTTGCTGCCCACGATCAGTTTGAGCAGGTTTTTCAGCAGCTCGACCATGACGCCCGCGGCTGGGCCCATGGTGAAAGCACCGATCACCGCCGGAACATCACTGAGATCGATTTTCAAGAAACTGGGAAAAACGGGTAGTGGAAAATCCAGGAGCATAAGTACGACACCGATGGCGGCCAGCATGCCCATTTTCACCATGGAACTTGTGGCAAACATGCTTTTAGACTGACTAGGGTTTTGGATCATGGTCTTATCCCTCACTTCGTGAATACTAACACGAAAAAGCAACCTGAAATTCTTCAGGTTGCAGTGAAGGTAACCACGCGCTGTTACCTAATTCTTCTCCCTTCCAGACTATACTGTCGGTTTCGGAATTTCACCGAATCGGCAATCAGTAACTGATCGCTCGCGGACTTTCACCGCCGGTCGGGAATTTCACCCTGCCCCGAAGAATTTCAGTATGCAGTTTTCACCTTCAGTATAGCGCACCAGACAGCCCGCGTCAAGTTACGAAATTCACATTTGTACCAAACAGAAGGGATGCCCCGCGGGGTCAAGGAGCACCACCCAATCCTGGGAAAACTGGACAGGTGCCACCACGGCCCCGCACTTAACCGCGTGTTCAACAGCCGCCTGCCGATCGGAGACCACAAAGTCTAGGTGAATGCTCTTCTGCTGTTCCTCCGGTTCATCGGGCCACACTGGCCGGCGGTAGTTGGGCTCCTCCTGAAAGAGCAGAAAGGGGGTGTGGGGCTTAAGGCCCACAGATACCCAACCCTGGGGATCCACATACTTCTCCCAGCCTAGAAATTTGGCGTAAAAGTCGGCAAGTTCATGGGCGTCACTGCAGTCCAACACGATGGCATGGAGTTCAATTCTCAGCCCTTGCGGTTCGCTCATGGGTATACTCCTCCCTAGACAAATCGCGTTAAGTCCCTCTTCTCACTTCCAGTTAAACAGCTTCCTGGTCAGAAAATCGCCCAACCGGGGAAAGAGCACATAGAACCTGTAGGCCAGTTCCATGGCCTTGGGTAAGTTGAGCTCTCTGCGTCCCGTGAGCATACAGTCGGCAATCTTCTCCGCCACCCGCACAGGATCCAGCACCCAGCGGCCTAGTTTGGCCAAATAGGAGCCGTCTGCATCGGCCTTGCTGAAGAAATCGGTGCGAATAGGGCCCGGATTTACTGTGGTGACGGCAATTCCATGGGGGTACAGCTCCAAGCGCAGGGCGTTGGAATAACCGCGCACGGCAAACTTGGTCGCGGCATATACCGCAGACTTGGGCGTGGCCGTTTTTCCTGCCTGGGAAGCGATGTTGATGATGTGGCCTCCACCAGCTTGCTGCATCTCCCGAGCAACCTCCCGGCTCAGGTTGATCAGGCTAAGCACATTCACCTTGAACATCTCCTCCGTAATGGCCTGATCCGTCTCCAGAGCTTCTGCAAAAAGGCCGAAGCCCGCATTGTTCACCAGCACCTGCACTGGGCCTGCTTCCCGGCGCACTTGCTCCAGCACTTCCTTAACCTGTGCAAAGTCAGTCACATCCAACTGGTAAGCGAGGCTGAGCACGCCGGACAGCTCCTGGCACCTCCTGCGCACCTCCTGGAGCCTGTCCAGCCGTCTTCCGGTTACCACCACCCTCGCTCCCCGCTTGGCCGCGGCATAGGCGATCTGCTCGCCCAAGCCGCCAGTGGCACCTGTAATCAGCACTACCTTCCCTTTCAGTCTGTCTGCACGTTCCACTGCAGGAGCACTCCTCAGTTGGGGCGTTGCCGTCGCCCGTATTTCTCCGCGATTTTCACCAGTACCTGAACACAAGCATCCATGGCTTGAACGGAGGCAAATTCAAGCTTGGAATGGTGGTTGTGGCTGCCCGTGCCCAAGTTGGGACAGGGTAGTCCCATAAAGGACAGGCGTGCCCCATCGGTGCCGCCCCGCACGGGCTTACTGACAGGCACTCCCCCCACCTCCCGCACCGCTTCGTAGGCTGTTTCGATCAGATGCCAGTGGGGCTTGATTTTCTCATGCATATTGGCGTAACTGTCTACCAGCTCTACGCCAACTGTACCTGGCCCGTGGTTTTCATTCAACCACTGGGCGATGCGCTTGACCCGCTCTTTCTTGGCCTGGAAGAGCTGGGCATCGTGGTCCCGGATGATATAGACCAGCTGTGCTTGCTCCACACTCCCCTGCATGGAGATAAGGTGATAAAAACCCTCGTAGCCCTCAGTATGTTCCGGCCGCTGCACACTGGGCAGCAGGCTGTTAAATTCCATGGCAATGAGCGCCGCGTTCTTCATTTTGTCCTTAGCCGTCCCGGGATGGATGTTGCGGCCCGTGACGGTAATGCGGGCGGTGGCCGCATTGAACGTTTCATATTCCACTTCCCCGAAGGCTCCGCCATCTACCGTATAGGCAAAATCGGCCCCGAAGTGCCCCACCTCAAACCGCTCCGCTCCCCGCCCAATCTCCTCATCAGGGGTAAAGGCGATTTTGATGGTGCCGTGTTTGATGCTGTCATCGCTGAGCAGTATCTCGGCCATCGTCAAAATTTCGGCAATGCCTGCCCGATTATCGGCCCCCAAAAGGGTGGTGCCGTCGGTCACCACTAAGTCGTGACCAACATAGTCTTGGAGCACGGGAAACTCCGCGGGACTGAGTACAATGTGCTGTTCGGCGTTGAGTAAGATATCTCCCCCAGCGTAGCTTTTCACCAGCCGGGGCTTGATGTTCTCATAGGGCACATCCCGCACCGTATCCATGTGGGCAATGAACCCGATGATGGGGCCCTGCCAGTTTTCAATGTTCGCTTCAATGGTCCCGTAGACGTAACCGTGCTCATCTACGTGGGCATCTTGGATACCCAGGCTGCGCATTTCGGCCACCAACACCTGGGCGAATTCCAGCTGCTCTGGCGTGCTGGGGCAGCTGGAGCTGGAACTGTCCGACGCTGCCGGATAGGCCGTGTATTTGATCAACCTCTCATATGCCCGCATCAGTCTTCCTCCTTTTGGCATGGGCATTCTGCTCAGGTTATGTTTCGAGTCCAACCGGGGTTTACCTGCCCCCCTGTCATTTTTTCGCGGTAGTTGCACGCCTCGGGCGTTTCGTCTTGCAGCAAACAAAAATCCAATACATTTTGCTGCAGGGTAAACAGAACTTGAGTAGAAAGTGAATAATTGCGGGTAATATGCGTTTGCATCTACTTACCCGACATTACACGGAAAAGAGATGAGGCCCCAGGATGAGTGGATAGCACACAGGCAGATCCGGCCAGTTGATCATGGTGTCACAGCGTTTTGGCACGATCCGAGTGATGTCTTCGCAACATGATCTTACGGAGGGAATGATATGAACTGGTTTGTGGTATCCGTTGTGGTTTCTCTGCTTGCTTTTGCCACTGCTGCCTGGCTCTACTTTTGGGTCGGCAAACAGGCCCCCGGTAGCAAGCAAGTGCAGGAGATCGGCACACTGATCCGGGAAGGGGCCAACGTTTTCCTGGCCCGTGAGTACCGCCTCCTCGCCTACTTCGTTGCGGCAGCAGCAGCAGCTATTGTGCTCTTTTTACCCCAGCCCATCTGGCATGGAGAACCAAAGCGCAACGTGATTATGGCCATGGCCTACATCACCGGTTCCGTGTTCTCTGCCTTGGCTGGAAAAATCGGTATGAGTATCGCCACGTTGGCCAATTCCCGTACCGCCACGGCTGCCGTGGACAGCATGGAAAGATCGTTTATGATCGGCTTTAGGGGCGGTGCGGTTATGGGCATGGCCGTGGTGGGTGCGAGCCTTCTGGGCGTCACCGGCATCATGATTCTCACCGGTGATGTGGCCATGACCTTGGGCTTCAGCTTCGGGGCATCCTCCCTGGCGCTGTTTGCCAAAGCAGGCGGCGGAATCTTCACTAAGACAGCGGACATTGCCGCCGACCTGGTAGGTAAAGTGGAGTTGGGCATTCCCGAAGACGACCCCCGCAACCCCGCAGTAATCGCGGATAATGTTGGAGACAACGTGGGCGATGTGGCCGGCATGGGTGCCGACCTCTTTGACTCCCATGTGGCCTCCCTTTCCGCAGCAGTGGTTCTGGCTGTGGCGTTGGATCGGGGCATCGGCAGATTCACCCAGATGGTTTTCTGCTACGCCTCACTGGGGCTGCTGTCTTCCATCATCGGAGTGCTGGTGGCTAGGATCAGCAAAGGGGCTGACCCCACAGCGGCTTTGAATAAACTCACGTACATTACCACGGGTGTGTTTGTGGCCCTCACCGCCATCGCCACCGCTGCCTTTGGCTTCGATTGGCGCTACTGGGCAGCCGCCATGCTCGGACTGGGCGTGGGCGTAATTATCGGTATGGCCACGGACTACTTCACCAACGACCAGCGCAAGCCGGTACAACAAGTGGCCTCAGCATCCCAATCCGGACCAGCCTTTACCATGATCTCTGGTATGAGCTATGGTTTCCTGAGCGTCTTCCCGGCCCTCATCGGCATTGCGGTATCCGCCTTGGGGGCATTTCTCATTACCAATGGGGTAGACCCCAACGGGATCACCGACGCCCTGTTCGGCATTTCCATAGCCGCCGTGGGGATGCTCTCCATCGTGGGTATGATCATCTCCAACGATGCCTACGGGCCCATCGTGGATAACGCCAGGGGATTGGTGGAGATGGCCGGTCTGGGCGATCAAGCACTGCGCCGCACTGACGAACTGGACAGCGCGGGCAACACCGTAAAGGCGATTACCAAAGGCTTCGCCATCAGTGCCGCAGGTCTGACCGTAATCGCCCTGCTGGGCGCGTTCCTATCCGAGGCCAATGAAGTGCTACAGGCTAGGGGCTTGGAACTGCTCACCGGCTTTGACATTATGAATCCCCTGGTCTTCTTCGGCCTGATTGTGGGCAGTGCCGTTCCTGCCGTGTTCTCGGCCCTGCTCATGCTGGGCGTGAACCGCAACGCGGAGCGGATGGTGGCCGAAATCCACCGGCAGTTCGAGGAAATTCCCGGCCTCAAGGAAGGACGGGCCAAACCGGACTACGCCCGCTGCATCGACATTGCTACCACGGGTGCCCTCCGTGAACTGATTCCTGCGGGCCTCATGGCCATCTTGGTCACCTTGGCCGTGGGCTTCATCGGTGGGGTGAAGGCGAGCGGCGGCTTTTTGGCTGGGAACATCGTCAGCGGTCTGCTCATCGCCTTGTTCATGAGCAACTCTGGCGGGCTTTGGGATAATGCCAAAAAATATGTGGAGGCGGGCAACCTGGGCGGCAAAGGTTCCGCCGCCCATAAGGCTGCTGTGGTAGGTGATACGGTGGGCGACCCGTTCAAGGACACTGCAGGTCCATCCCTCAACACCCAGATCACAGTTGTCTCCTTGGTCTCCTCCCTGGCCGCCGGCCTGTTTATCCTCTTCTCCATCTTCTAAGAGCTAAAGAAGCAGGGGCTGGATCCTCAAGATCCAGCCCCTTTGCTTCCAGCTGACCTGCCATCTGCGCAGATCCCCGCTGCCAGCCAATTGAACGCCCGGAGGATTTTGTAGCGTTCCACCGCTAAAATCCCCTGCCAGTAGCGGCGGGCCACCGCAAACTCCTGGGGGTACTGCCCCCACTCCCAAAGTATGTCCCAGATGCCCCAGTCCGTTCTGCTCTGCAGGAAAAAGCGCAGATTGTCCTCTACCAGCTGCTTCAAATCTGGACAGAGGGGACAGGCAGGGCCCTGCACAAAATCCAGGGGCAGAGGTTTGTAGTCCCTCTCCCAGCTGGGCACATCTCGATCTACCACAGCCAGGATCAGCTTTTTCACCTTCTGTTCCACCACAGCCCAGGCATAGCCCACCTCCGCCCGAAACCGATCCTGGAACGGCTGGAGCAGTCTGAGGCTCTGCCAGTAGTTTTTGAGGCCGTGCCAATCTATGTGGTCCGCCTGCATCAGATAGCCCACAGCAGGGCGCAGCGACGCCCAGCCCAGTTCTGCTGCGGACCCCTGGGAGCCGGACCAGTGAATGAGCATGGCCGCCAACTCCACACTGGGATTATACATCCAGCCATCCTGGGCCTCTGGACTCCAGTGCCACCAGGGGGCATGGGGATAAGCGTTGTTCTCTGGCAGCACAGAGGGCCACATACCGGGCCTGACCTGTTCTGTGGTGAGGAGATAGTGGATGAGCCTTTGCACTATGGGTTCTTGCGGGTCCGCATCGATGTCCAACAAGATCCGCCCCGCCATCCAACTGGCCATGGGCGAAGATTGGGGGAGCCAGAAATCTGGCTCGAGGCCGTGGCCAAAGCCCCCATCTCCATTCTGGAAAGCAGATAAACACCGGATTACCTCTTCCTTCGAACCAGCGTCAAAATGGAAGTCCCAAAGTGCCGCCTCCAGCGGCCGCCCGTACCGTCTCAACCACGCCTGCGCCCGTTCCATCGCGTCCTCCTCCTAGATACAGAGTGTTCTGGCCACCACCCGCACCGGACAGCCTTCGGCCGCGATCTTCAGGGGAAACGCCATTACTTCAAAGCTATCCGCCTCTGCTAGCTGTTTGAGGTTGGTCAAGTTCTCCAGGAGAGGGATTCCAGCGCCGAGGAGCTTCTTGTGGATGGCAAATGGCGGGCCATCTGGTGAGGGTAGATCCATACCCAACAGCCTAATCCTGCGCGCCACGAAAAACTCAGCCAATTCCCCGTGAACGACGGGGTGTTCGCTGAAGTAGGTATCGGTGCCCCAGCGGTCACTGTGGCCGGTCCAGAGCAGCACAACATCTCCCGCCTCAATGAGCTTTGCATATTCCGCTCTGAAAGCAATGGGATTCTGGCCGCGCACATCCAAGAGGCGTCCCCTACCCGCAAACAGCTCTAAAGGCAGATCCTGAACCATCTGCCCCCCCTCCACAAAATGCAGAGGAGCATCCAAGTGGGTGCCGGCATGCAGTCCCGCAGCCAGGAGATAGGCGGTGAACCCATCTTCAGGTACGCTGCGTTGGAGCGTGAGCCTAACGGGATGGTCGCCGGGATAAACGGGCATCTGATCCTGATATGGATGACTCAGATCATAAAGCGCCATGGGATCACTTCCTATCGGGCAGTTGGGCCAGGTACGCCACCAAATCTTCCCGACTGCCGTGGTTCAAGGACCTGTAATCTGCGCTCTGGGGATTAAGCAGATCATCGGTGACCAAGAAGAATTCCATGCCCAGCTGCGCCGCGGGCAGATCCTCCACCAAGTCGTTGCCCACCATGAGACAGTCTTGGGGCTCAGCCCCCACCGCGGCCAGGACTTCCTGGAAGTAGCCCACGTTGGGTTTGCAGAACCGGCAGTGCTCAAAGGTGGTAATCAGCAGAAAATCCGCTGGATCCAGGCCCGCCCAGGCCATCCTTTCCAATGTAGCCATGCGGGGAAAGAGGGGATTGGTGGCCAGAACCAGATCATAGCCCTTTTCCTTAAGGATCTGCACTGCCTGCCCCGCCAGGGGTGTGGGCTGGACAACCTGCTTCAGCTGGGGAAACTCCCTGCTGTAGAACTCCTCAAACATGAGCAGATGCTCCTGCCGCTGTCCACCCCAACGGGAGAGAAACAGCTGCCAAAAGCGCTCTTCGTTAGTCAGGGACCCGTCGTTATTCACCATGGCCTCAACCCCCGCCATGACCACCTCCACAAGCTTTCTGGGCTCATAGCCCCGGGCCTTCCCCTTCAGGGCCAGAGCCTGCAGATAGTGGTGCATGAACACAGGCATATCCATGGGCAGCAGCGTTCCATCCAGATCAAACAGCACTACTTTCAACTTACTCCTCCTCGACCCAAGCTTTGCGGGCATAGTTCTCCAGCACAGCCCCGTAAACCTGCTCCACCTTCAGCCCCTGTTCCCGGGCAGCGGCGAAGAAGCCTTCCTTATATAAGTGCTTCCCCACCAACACACCTTCTGGACAGTGGGCACTCCAGCTGCGCAGCAGCACTTCCTTCCTGGGATGGTTGCGCCGCAGTTCGAAAGCGGTGGACAGCGCCAGTTGGAAAAGCTCCAGGGACGAGCCTTCCCAGAAGAGGTTGATCTTCTTACCCGCAAGATAGGGTGTCGCCTGGGCCAAGGCTGCGGAGCCAGCCCAGCCGTCCCTGGCGGCGAACCGCACTTGTCTGATCTCGGCCATAGCCATGGCTCCCAAACACATGGGACAGGGCTCCAAGGTAGTATATAAGGTATAGTCTGCCATATTGTGCCCATTCTTGCTCAGCCTACTTAAGGCCACGATTTCAGCGTGGGCCAGG
>Ga0116169_1001996_pt1 | contig 15653 bp, 16 predicted proteins | sample AD_UKC130_MetaG_FD_89796 | JGI IMG/M metagenome (GOLD analysis project Ga0116169, IMG submission 89796) | Active sludge microbial communities of municipal wastewater-treating anaerobic digesters from Canada - AD_UKC130_MetaG | ecosystem: Engineered > Bioreactor > Anaerobic > Digestate | place...
CCCTAATGATGCTATTTTCTCGTTAGAGGTAGCCATAGAAGAGTTTCTTGAAATAATAGAAGAAGGCAGACCGTATTCTGTTTTAACCTTAAACATAGTCCTATTGGACAATAGAGAAACGGATATAACTAAGAAAATAATTTTTCAGAAAAAATACAGAGAAAAAGAACTATTACATGAGCATAGTCCAGAATCATTTGCAAAAGGTATGAGCATTGCTTTTAAAAGAATGTCCTTTAGCATTATTAACGATATTTATAATACTTTAAAACAGAAGGACAAGATTATTTAAAATTAGAAGGTGGTTTCTGTGAACAGAAAAAAGTCACTTATCGATCTATTAATACACGACCTGACAGGACCCATATCAATCATCTCAACTACCGCCAACAATCTTTTAAGTAAGGAAGATAAATACGGTAGGTTGACAGATAGACAGAAGAAGAATATCGATATGATTTTGAGAAATGCAATCAAGGCAAAGACATATCTTCAGGATATGATTGAGGTGTATCGCTCAGAAGAGGGCGTTATCAGTAAAGAAGAGTTTATTATAGAAGATGTAATAAAAGAAGCGGTCTATGATGCCGTAGAGATGATAGAGCCTAATTTTTTTGAGGAGCATGTATGTAACGAAGAAAAAAATGATTTAGTTGAGATATTAAAAAGAAAGGACATATTCATAACGATCCAAGGAAAATACAAGGATATACCTTTTTTCCATGACAAAAAAAAGATAGTACAGATTCTAAGAAATCTCGTGACGAATGCACTGAAGTACAGAAAAAAAGAGATAAGAATTATTGTTAAAGGTGAAGATGAACTTATTATTATTGTTGAAGATGACGGATCGGGGATTCCATCAGAAAAGCAGGCAAATATATTTAAACGCTTTTTATACAAAGAAAAAAAAGATGCACACATAGATTTTGGTTCTGGTTTCGGGCTTTCATGCGTAAAATCCATTGTAGAATCCATGGGAGGTTCTATCACCCTTATAAGTGAAACAGATAGAGGGACAAGGTTTATAGTGCGTATTCCACATTTAAAAGGATAAATTTTTTAAAAATATTAAGTTTTTTTAAAAAAATATTGTCATAAGCCCTTAAATATTGTAATGTAAAAAAAATTAAATAATTAAACAAATAAAAATTATAAGGGGGCTTTATGAACAAAGCAGATTTGGTAGGAAAAATAGCAGAAGAGGTTGGTGTTCCAAAAACAAAAGCAGCGGAGATGGTGGATTCTTTTGTTGCCAATGTTAAGGATGCTCTAAAAGCAGGAGAAAAGGTTACATTAGTCGGTTTTGGAACATTCTCTGTTTATCAGAGAAAGGCAAGAACAGGCAGAAATCCGCAGACAGGCAAAAAGATGAAGATACCTGCAAAAAAGGTTCCTAAGTTCACAGCAGGTTCGGCCTTGAAGGATTTATTTAAAAAATAATAATTTATGTTTTAAAAGATGGATATCTTAATCATGCAATCCATGATATCCATCTTTTTTATGCTAACCACATAGTATTTTTCTGTTAGGGCTTTTCTAAATCTTCGGGCTTGTATTCATTGTCTCTTGTCTCATAAAGAGATGTTTTTCCAGACATCGTTTAAGATTCATAAAAATCTCTAAAAAATGCAATGGGAGTTAAAAAACTAAAAAAAGTGGTGAGGATAATCTTTGTATTAATATGCAAAACCCCATAGATACAGTTATGAAACAAAGAAAATGGACTGCAGATGAGAAATTAGCAATAAATGAGAAAGAAGGAGGAAGTGGTATTCTTTATGATTCAGTCATTGTGAGTATTTGTATAGATTTATTAAAGAAAAAAGGGTTTAAATTATTAGTTAATTAAAAATTTAATTGAAATTAAAAAAAAATTTAAGTTAAATAAATGCTCAAAAAGAGGGGAAATTGAAGGTTATTACTATTTCAAGATCCTATGGTTCAGGTGGTAGTCTTTTTGGGAAAAGACTTGCTGAAAGATTAGACTTTAAATATGTAGATGACAGCTTCATCAAGTATTTAAAGACAAATAAAGAGGCCTCAGCCATACTGCTTAGAAATCTTGAAGATGAAAAATCGCCTGATATAACAGAGAGATTTACACAATTAATTCATAATAAAAGTTACTTTAAAGCTGCCATAACAGTTGCCCTTTACAGTCTTATAATGAAGAGAGATATCGTAGTAGTAGGAGGTGGTGCACATCTTATTCTCGATAACTATCCTTGCAAAATAAGTCTCATGATTATAAGAGATATAAACGAAAGAATATTCGATATAATGCAGGAAAAGGGACTTTCAGAAGAAGAAGCCATAAATCTTGTAAACGCAAAGGACAAAGAAAAAAAGAGATTTATTGAGTTCTATTTTGATAAAGATATAAACGATCCTTTTTCCTTTGATATAACATTCAATGCAAGCACTATAAAGCTTGAACATGCATTAGATATTATGAAGTTGTATTCAGAGCGTTTTTTTTCAAGGATAGACCTTGATGAAGCTAAACTTTTTGCTGCAAAGAGGCTTTTAGAAAATAGGGCAAAACTTGCAATCATACATCACGACCTTGCATCAAAAGCAAAGGTAGATTTTGAGGCGCAAGCAGAAGATGTCCTTGTTGTAAAGGGAGTTGTTGGAGGACCAGATGAAAAAGAAAAACTTCTCAATACATTATGGGGCCTAAAAGGTATAAGTAAGATTATAGATAATCTTAAGATTAGTACCCTTTCCCGACTGATTTATTAATTCAATACGATAAAAAAGGATTAGTAAAATGGGATTAAAACATCTTCTAATAGCATTTATTTTTTTGCTAACTCCAAATATTCTTCTTGCATCTGTTGAAGGGACAACAAATGTAACTTTTCCCATATGGACACCTGTTTTTTTTATAGCTCTCATACTTGCCATAGCAATCATGCCCTTGATAAACAGTGAATGGTAGGGAAATAATTATAAATATATTTCTATTGGTCTTGCCATACCTGCTGCATTGATAGTGGCATTCAAAGATTTTAATCTTATCCTTCACACCCTTATGGAATATATTTCATTTATTATACTTCTTGGCTCACTGTTTGTTATCTCAGGAGGTATTGTCATAAGGATTTCGGGAAGAGGAAAACCTCTTTTAAATTCCATAATCCTTATAATAGGTGCTATTTTTGCAAGTTTTATAGGCACAACAGGTGCAAGTATGGTTCTCATTAGGCCATTAATAAAGATAAATAAATGGCGAAAAAATGTTTCACATATATACATCTTTTTTATATTTCTGGTCTCTAATATTGGTGGTCTTCTAACCCCACTTGGTGATCCACCTTTATTTCTTGGCTTCTTAAAAGGTGTGCCATTTACTTGGACATTTAAGCTTACTCCAGTGTGGATTTTAGCTGTATCAATTTTGATATGTATATTTTTCATCATAGATAAACATGCCCTAAAAAAAGAAAAAATAGAAAAGATTACATCGCCAAAGAATATTGAAGGTGCTAAAAGACTTGAAATTAGAGGTAAGATTAATTTTCTTTTACTTGGTGCTGTGTTGGGTGCCTTTTTTCTTCCAAACATAATAAGAGAACTTGTTATGGTTGCAGCCGCTATTTTATCTATTTATTTGACCCCAATTGTCCTGAGAGAAGAAAATGGTTTTACATATCACCCCATCATAGAGGTGGCTGTCCTATTTATCGGTATTTTTATAACAATGATCCCTGCTCTTAAAATTCTTGAAACAAACGGTAATAAGCTCGGCGTGGATACTCCTTGGAAATTTTTCTGGATCACAGGTGGGCTTTCTAGTTTTCTTGATAATGCACCTACCTATCTTGTATTTATAAGCGCTGCCAAAAGTATTGCTGTATTAAAAAATATAACAGCTGGCCTAATAGCAGGTGTTCCAGAGATATTTTTACGGGCTATATCTGCTGGTGCTGTCTTAATGGGCGCTAATACTTATATAGGCAATGGGCCAAACTTCATGGTCAAAGCTATATGCGAAGAGAATGAAATAGCCATGCCTTCATTCTTCAAATATATGGCATGGTCATTTTCAGTGCTCATACCTATATTTATTATTATCACCTTTATTTTCTTTGTATAGAATGAGTATATCTTTTATATGATTGAGATGTTAAAAAAGGTCCTTCATTAATAGCCATGCATATTTTTATAAAACCGTCATTTTTGATACTAATCAGTTGTTAATAATTATTTATTCCTTCTTCTTAAAAAGAACTTAACCATCTCTGCTCCAACAGGTGCCATAAAAATAAAAGGTAGAATTATTAACCAATCATTTATTGTTAGTGGCACTGTGTCAAAAAAGGGTCTTAAAAAAGGAACATAAACGGTGATCAAAACGAAAAATATTGAGGATAGGACGGCCCATTGCATCCATTTATTTGAAAATACTCCTATTTTAAATATGCTTAAATGTTCTGATCTTGCCGTGTATGCCCTTAAAAGCTCAGAAAAGCATATGGTGACAAAGGCCATGGTCTGGGCATAGGAAAGATTATCCGGCTGAATGCGAAGGCTTATTGCAAAAACACTCAAAACAGCTATGGCATCTATAATAGGAATTACAGAAAGGCCGATGATCATGTCTTTATTTATTACAGGTTCTTTCACAGGCCTCGGTAGTCTTTTCATGATATCAGGTTCAGCCTTTTCAAGTCCAAGTGCAAGGGCTGGAGCCCCATCTGTTACAAGGTTAAGCCATAATAGCATTATAGGTGTAAAAGGTAAAGGCATCCCGAATAGCATTGAGAAAAACACTATGAGTATTTCGCCTACATTACAAACAAGGAGAAAATAGACGAATTTGCGGATATTTGCATATATGGTTCTACCTTCTTCTATTGCAGAGACTATGCTGGCGTAATTATCGTCTGTAAGTACCATATCCGCCGTCTCTTTTGCTACATCTGTGCCTGTAATGCCCATGGCAACACCGATATTCGCTCTTTTTAAGGCAGGGGCATCGTTTACTCCATCACCTGTCATTGCCACGATGTGCCCTTTTTCTTTCAATGCATATACTATATTTGTCTTGTGTTTGGGAGAGACTCGGCAGCAAACATCTACATCATCAATTATGGATACGAGTGTTTCCTGGGGCATGGTATCGAGTTCCTTGCCTGTTAAAACCTTTCCGTTAGGTCTTAAAAGGCCTATTTCCCTTGCCACTGCTTCTGCTGTATCTTTATAGTCACCGGTAATCATAATACTTTTCACTCCTGCACCAACTGCCAGTTTAATGGCCTCTTTTACTTCCGGTCTTGGTGGGTCTATCATGCCTAAAAGACCTACAAAGACAAATTCTTTTTCTATATCTTCTATTTCACATGTTACCGGAAGTTCATTTAATGGTTTGAATGCCACTGCCAATACCCTTAATGCCTGGCTTGCCATTTCGTGGTTCATCTCAAGAATTTCATTTCTTTTTTCCTCTGACATGGGGACTATTTCATCATTATAGACGATGCGATCGCTGAGATTTAGAATCACATCCGGTGCACCTTTAATAAATGCAATATAAGGACTGTCTATAAAAAGGCTATCTTTTATTTCATGGATGGTTGTCATCCTTTTCCTGTCAGAATCAAAGGGAATTTCCATAACACGGGGTAATTTCTTTTCCATTTCTGTCTTTTTTAAACCTGCCTTTTCTCCGGCAACTACCATCGCACCTTCTGTGGGATCCCCTATCATTCTAAAGGCTTTACCATCGCCTTTATTTTCGTTTTCTTCGAGTTTCGCATCGTTACAGAGTAAAGCACCATATAAAAGGAGGGAAAGCCCTTTATATTTATTAGGGTCTATTTCCTCGCCGTTTACAAAAAACTGGCCTGTAGGACTATAACCTTCCCCTGTTACTTTGAATCTCAACCCTCCTGAGAATCCCTGAACAACAGTCATTTCATTCTGTGTAAGTGTTCCTGTTTTATCTGAACATATTACCGTGGCACAGCCCAGTGTTTCTACTGCTGGAAGTTTACGTATGAGGGCATGGCGTTTTATCATCTTTTGCATGCCCAGTGCTAAACAAATAGTAACCACAGCGGGCAATCCTTCTGGAATTGCAGCGATGGCAAGACTTACCGCGGTCATAAAAAGATTGATAATATCCTTTTTTTCATGGGCAAGATAGGCAAGGAAACCTTCTTTAAAAATAATTCCAAAATTTGTATCCCTTATTAAACCATAGATAAACACAATGGCGCATATAATGAGGCACCCGATACCTAAAAATTTTGCAAGCTCTGCAAGTTTTTTCTGAAGGGGGGTCTGCTCTTCTTCATAGGATTGTAACATTTCTGCTATCATACCTATTTGGGTTTTCATTCCCGTTGCTGTTACAATACCTTTGCCCCTTCCATATGTAACAACAGTGCCCATAAAAGCAGAATTCTTTCTATCCCCAAGGGTTATATCCTTATCCAGTATAATATTTGCCTCTTTTTCCACAGGAATGGATTCGCCGGTTAAGGATGCCTCTTCAATTTTAAGATTTACGCTCTCAATCAGTCTTAAATCAGCAGAAACATAATTGCCTGCCTCTATTACACATATATCACCGAGCACAAGTTCTGATGACGGTATGCTTATCTGATGACCATTTCTTATTACATACACATTAGGTGTGGCCATTTTTTTTAGTGCTGCAAGTGCAGCTTCGGCTTTGGATTCTTGAACAACCCCCACAATTGAATTGAGTAGCACGATGACCATTATGGCAATAGCATCTGTAATTTCACCGAGTAAAAGGGATACAAGAGCTGCAATAATCAAAATAATTACCAAAAAATTATTGAATTGATTAAGAAGCATTTTTAAAAAGCCTGGTTTTGGTCTTTCTTTTAGTTCATTATGACCGTAAATTTTTAGCCTTTTTGCTGCCTCCTCTGTGGTCAAACCATGTTCTAAATTGGTTTCAAGCTCTTCAGCAGCTTGATTGATATGCATGCAGTGAAATGTCTTTTTTTCCATCGTTTATCTCCAAAAATAAAATTTTTAATTTAAAATATTAAAAATTAAGCTTGCATAAGGTCGGGTATGACATAAGACCTTGTTATTTTTTTTCTTTTAATTATTTCATTGGTTTAATTTTTATCTATTTTATAAAAATCTTAGACATAAATCAAATAAAATATCAACTTGACAGAATCGGTTTAAAGGGTTAAAAATAGGTATAATCACATAAGAATAGTCTGGATATAATGATTAAAAGGGGTGGGTTATGGATGAGAAGGATTTAACCCAAAGGCTTTATAGTATGTTTGATGAAGCACTAAGGTCTTTCGAATTTATATCAGAGGGTTTTTTAGCCCAAAATAAAGATGTCTTAGAAAAAGGGGAATCACAATTCATAAACATACTCTCAGAAAACCTTGAATTTGCCGAAAACATTGTTCATGAAGGCAAAAAGAGTGAAGTAGATGAAAAATTTTTAAGTCTTATTATACCTTTGCAGGAGATTGCCCTTGCTGTGAGAAACCTTATTTCCAAAGAAAAAGCAATACTTGAAAGAAAGGTGATCTTCTCCATGAAGGCAGTTATGGAGATTACAGAATTGTTTAATGCCATGAAAAAGCAATTTATAGATACTAGAGATTACATATTGACCAAAAATCCTGCTTTAAAAGAAAGTATTGCCTACACTAAAGAAAGAATCATAAAAATGGTAGATGAATATGCTTCTATGCATCAGGAGAGGCTCATAACAGGTTTTTTTGGTGTAAAGGCCTTCTATCTTTATCTTTCCCTAATAGGGTCTTTTAAAACCATTGCAAAAGAACTGGTAGAATTTTCTCAAATGTTTTAATGTTCTATTTTCCGCTTATTCTAATTCCTTCTACGAGAAGGGAAGGGGATCCATATATACCGTAAAATTTTATATCCGTTCCCACTGCCTTTATATTATTTAACAATTCAAAGACATTTCCCGAAAATATTACCTCTTTAAAAGGTATGATTTTATTGTTTTTTATTAAATGTCCTATTGCACCAAGGGAAAATTCGCCTGTTGTGGGATTGGCCGTGTGTGCACCTATTAATTCTTTTATGATAATGCCGTTATTTAAGATGTTATCTTTTAAATCTGTATTGCCATTTTTAATAAACAAGCCTCTTATACCGCATCTTGGTGGTTCTTTTACGCCTGTTCTTACAGAGTTTCCCGTAGATTCTCTTTTAAACTTCTTTCCATAATAGTTATCATAAAGAAAAGTCAAAAAAACGCCGTTTTCTACAACATGGTTTTCTTTGGACGGAATGCCTTCTCCGTCCATCAAAAAGGCATTTATGCCTGCCCTACCAGAATCTATAATGTTTAACTCCTCTGAAAAACACCGCTTACCTATCTTTTCTTTCAATTTTGTCTTGTTCTTGAAAAGGTTTTCACCAAGAAATGAGCTTGATAGAATCCCTAAGATATCACACACTGCCTGTGGTTTTAATATTCCGTTATAAATGCCCGTATTAATCTGGCTGCTTCCGAGAAATGAAATGGCCTTCTCGGCAATATCGATACCAAACTCCTTTGCATTTAAATCTTTTAAAAAATTAGACCATTTCCAATCATACCACGACACCTCATCTTTATCCTTTGCAACGGCCATCCCTGTTAATGCATATAAGGTCTTTTTTGCTCCTTTATAGATGCCCTTTGAATTTATAATGTAGATTTCTATCTCTTCCTCGTGCAATTCACAACCCCTTGTGGTTACAATCCTTTTATCATAGCCTTTCATAGAACTTTCAAAGTCTATGACCAACTCTTTTTTTGCTTTGTCATCGAGGTTTATGCCTTCTTTATCGTGGATATCGAGTATTGGGTAATCATCATAAGGAGAGGAAAAGGCATAATCATCATCTTCATCTGCAAAGGGTAAGAGCTCTTTACAATTTGATAAAAGCCAATTTATCCCATACTCGTTTAATTCAAAAGTATATGAAAATACCAATCTTTTATTCCTTATACCCCTTAATGCAATGCCTTCTTCTTCCTTGAATTCAATGTTGTTAATATCAAGGTCACGACTTTCATATTTTTTTGTCTTTTCCTTAAGATAGAAAAGCTCAAAACTGTCAAAATGACCCTTAACCTTTTTTATTATCCTTTCAAAATCCATAGTTGTAATCCTTTTTTAATAATCTATGTCCATCTTCATTGCTATCTCATCGCACTGGGGAAATTTAGGACATTTAATACAATCAGACCATATCTTCTGGGGCAAATCTTTTTTGTCTGTTATGTAGAAACCGCATTTTTTAAAGAATTCGGTTTGATATGTAAGGAGAAACACGTGTTTTATCCTATAAAACTTTGCCTCTTCTATGGTGGCCTCCACAATTGCCCTTCCTATTCCCTTTTTTCTATAAGGGCTTAACACACAAACTGATCTTACCTCTGCAAGGTCTTCCCAGCATATATGAAGTGCACCTGTGCCAACAATCTTGCCGTTATCTATATAGACGAAATAATCTCTCATATTATCGTAGAGTTCACCGAGAGACCTCGGCAACATCTCGCCCTTTGATGCAGCTAAATTGATTAACTTGTGAATCTGCTTTATATCTTCAATAGTTGCCTTTTTTAACATTTGATAGCATCTCCTCTGCCCTTTGTATCGTCTTATCTGTTATCTCTAATCCCCCTATCATCCTTGCTATTTCTTTTATCCTTTCTCTTTCTTCAAGTCTCTTTATGTCAGTCATTGTATAATCTTTCATCTGTTGTTTTTCAACAAGAAAATGATTGTCTCCGTAAACTGCTATCTGAGGTAGATGGGTAATACAGATGACCTGATGGGTTTTAGAAAGCATCTTCAACCTCAATCCAACCATTTCTGCGACCATCCCCCCAATGCCTGTATCTATTTCGTCGAATATTAATGTTTTATCCTCCTTATTACCCATAACCCTTTTTATGGCGAGCATGATTCTGGAAAGTTCTCCACCGGAGGCAATCTTTCTTAATGGTTTTAATGCCTCTCCAGGGTTTGGACTTATCAGAAATTCAATATCGTCTTTACCATCTTCATCAATAAACCCTTTGTCCTTAATTTCAATATGAAATACTGTATTTTCCATGGCAAGCATTTTAAGCTCTTCCATTACCATCTTTTCTATGTCAAGGACACCTTGTTTTCTCTTATTTGATAGAAAGTCTGCAAGTTCTTTTAACTCCCTGTCAAGGACTGCAATTTTTTTCTCCATCTCCTTTATGTTTTCTGAAAGGTCTAAAAGGTATTTAAGTCTTACCTTTGCATTTTTGTAATATTCGTCTATATCTTGAAGGGTTTTTCCGTATTTTTCTTTTATAGTGTATATCTTTGACAGTCTCTCTTCAACCTTTTTTAACTCATCAGGGTCATCGAAAACGGTCTTAGACCTTTCTTTTATGTCTCTATATAGATCATCTACCTCATAGGATAAGGATTCTAATCTTTCTAGTATGCTGTTTAAAAGCTGAATCTGCCTATAAGGTTTTAACAAAGAGAGGCAGAGATATATTGAGTTGTGCGTTGATGTATCGTTTTCATAAAGATATGTCTCAACTTCTTTAAGGATACTTTTGATTTTTTCTGCCTCCTTTAATAATCTTAGCCTTTCTTTTAGTGAATCTTCTTCTCCTTCTTTAAGGTTTGCCTTTTCTATCTCGTCAATCTGGAATTCGAGAAATGCTATTTCCTTTTCTTTGGTGCCAGCCTCTTTTATCATAATCTTAAGATTGCCTTCCAATTCTCTTAATTCTTTTACCTTTTCTTTAAGTATTTCCCTTTGCCCGTCTATTTTTAAAATATTGTCCACCATTTTTATATACTGTTCCTTCTCGAGGAGGTCCCTGTATTCGTTTTGACCGTATATATGGATGAGGCTATTGGCAATCTCCTCCATTCTGGTTAAGGTTATTGGTTCCCCATTTAAATATGCCCTTGACCTTCCTGAGGCAAGTATAACCCTTTTTAAAATATATTCTTTTCCTCCCTCTAAAAAATGGGCTGTTATTTCAGCCTGTTTTGCCGAGGTTTTTAATACCTCTGGAGAGACCTTTTGGTTCAAAAATGTAGACAATGCATTTATGATTATTGACTTACCTGCACCTGTTTCGCCTGTTATAACATTAAAACCATTTTCAAAGTCGACCTCCATTTCATCTATTATGGCAAAATCCTTAACCTTTAAAAAGGTCAACATCTATTATCTTTCACCCCATTTGAGCTTTTCCCTTAGAATTTCAAAATATCCTCGGGAAAAAGACTTAATAAGATTTACAGAATAAGATGATTTTTTTGCAATCACTTCATCTTTGTATTCAAGGGGAAAGCCAATCTGTCCGTCAATGGTTAAAACAACCCTCTCGTTTTGTGATTTTAAGACTGCCTTCATCACAACATCTTCTGAAAGTATAAGAGGTCTGTTTGTAAGCATATGGGGACATATGGGGGTGATTATTACATTTTTCAGGGAAGGATAGAGTATGGGGCCTCCAGCAGAAAGGGAATATCCTGTGGAGCCAGTGGGTGTGGAAAATATCAATCCATCGGCTTTATACATTGTTAGATACACATTATTCACATATACTTCTATATCTATGATCCTTGCAAGGGCATCCTTTGTTATGACTGCATCGTTTAAAACAGGTAGATTAAATATCATATTTCCATCTCTTATAACCCCTACATCGAGCATCATCCTCCTTGAGGTTTTATAATTGCCTGAAAGTATACTTTTTAGCATCGATGGCAATTCTTCCACAGAAATTTCTGTTAAAAAACCGAGTCCCCCTAAATTTACCCCTAATATGGGAACCTCCTTGCCTTTTAATTGCCTTGCCACTGCAAGAAGCGTTCCATCACCACCTAAGACAATAATCAACTCTGCCTCTTCTCCCACATGTTCGAGTTCTAAGGTTTTTGGATAATTTAATTGCCTTGCAGACTCTTCATCGAGAAATATATCCACTTCATTACTGTATAAATGTATTATGTCTTCAGCAATCTTTATGGCATCATCCTTTTTTCTCTTACAAACAATATGGACTTTTTTCATCCCCTTAACCTTTCGTAAATGTTTTCTCCATTAAAAGTGTCAAAAAGAATATTTTTAAGGCTGGCATCAGTATTTTTTATATTTTGCGTCCATAACAGCCTGCCATATCTCAGCAGGATTTTTTACAACAGTTATCCCTGCCTCTTCAAGGGTTTTTATTTTGGTGGTTGCGTCCCCCTTGCCCCCTGTTATAATTGCGCCAGCATGACCCATGCGTCTGCCAGAAGGAGCGGTAACACCTGCAATGAATGCTACAACAGGCTTTTTTTTATTTTTTTTATAATAATAGGCAGCCTCTTCTTCTGCGGTACCTCCGATCTCTCCTATTATAACAACAAGTTCTGTATCATCATCCTTTTCGAACATCTTTAATAAATCCACATATTTTAATCCTACAATGGGATCACCACCAATCCCTATGCACGTTGATTGACCTATACCTCTTATTGAAAGCTGATATACTACCTCGTAAGTTAATGTCCCGCTTCTTGAAATAATGCTAATAGAACCCTCTTTATGTATATATCCTGCCATGACACCTATTTTACACTTTCCAGGTGAGATGATACCAGGTGTGTTAGGTCCAATTAAAACCGCATCTTTTGATTTTACATAATGAAACACTGTAAGCATATCAAGGGTCGGGATACCCTCTGTGAGGCATACGATTATCTTTATACCCGATTCTACTGCCTCTAATATAGCATCTGCTGCAAAAGGAGGTGGGACAAAAATTGCAGTGGCATCTATCTCCATCCTTTTTTTTGCCTCAGAAACCGTATTAAAAATAGGTATACCCTCAAAAAAACCCCCTCCCTTACCAGGGGTAACCCCGGCCACAATGTTTGTTCCATACTCTATCATCTGCCTTGTATGAAATGCACCTTCGTTTCCTGTTATACCCTGAACAAGAACCCTTGTATTCTTATCCACCAATATGCTCATATGCTCACATATAAATTACATTTTAATTTATAACGAAATCATGATGTTAAACCCAAAGCCCCTGCTACCTTAAGTGCAGCCTCACCCATGTCTTTTGCAGTTATTAAACTAAGGCCAGATTCAGTTAAAATCCTTTTTCCTTCTTCCACATTTGTTCCTTCGAGTCTTATCACAATTGGCAGTTCTACTTAGAGTTCATAAGCCGCCTCTACTATTCCTCGGGCAAGGGTATCACATCTTAAAATACCACCGAATATGTTTATAAAAATAACCTTAACATCTTTATCTAATAACAGTATTTTAAAACCCTCTTTTACCATCTGAGATGTGGCACCACCGCCTACATCTAAAAAATTTGCCGGCTCTGCCCCTACAAGTTTTATAAGGTCCATTGTAGCCATTGCAAGCCCTGCGCCGTTTACCATACAACCTACATTTCCCTTGAGTTTTATATAATTTAGATTGTATTTTGCTGCTTCAACCTCAAGATGATTTTCCTGGGTGTAATCGCGGAGGGAAAGAATCTCGGGATGTCTGAAAAGGGCATTATCGTCAAAATTTATCTTGGCGTCAACGGCCACAATTTCATCATCTTCAGTAATTACAAGGGGATTTATCTCTGCAAGGGAGCAATCCTTTTCTATAAAAAGTCTGTATAAGGATTTTGAAATTGAACTGAGCTTTCTCAGATATTTAGAATCAATATTTGTTAAAAGAAGGGCTCTTGTAATCTGAAAATCCCTTAACCCCAATAACGGTTCTATATGCTCTACCATCACCTTTTCCGGTGATTGGCTTGCAATCTTTTCAATCTCAACACCACCTTCAGAGCTTACAAGCATAGTAATACAGGCTCTGGCCCTGTCTATTGTGAATCCGAGATATAACTCTTTTTTAAATTTAAGTGCCTCTTCCACCAGCACACATTCAACGGGCATTCCATCTTTACCAGTCTGCTCTGTATAGAGGACAGTGCCTATAAGGGTTGACACATAATCTACAAGCTCTTCCTTTGTATTGACAATCTTTACACCACCCGCCTTTCCTCTGCCCCCTGAGTGAATCTGGGCCTTTACAACAAGGGGAATACCCTTCATATCTTCCCAAATACTTATGGCATCTTTTTTATTTTTTACTATCGTTCCTTTTGGAATCGGGATGCTGTATGATTTCAGGAGATTTTTTGCCTGATATTCATGTATCTTCATCTTCCCGCTCACTTCTCATAAACGGTAAGATATTTTTTTTTGCCTTAATTGCCTCGGCCATTCCAACATTCAGTGCCTCACGGTTTAATTTTTCCGTTCCCTTTGGCACCCTTGCAAGAACAGCCTTTTCCATTGATTTTGGTGAAACAATATCTGTTAGTTTTGTAATGGCACCGAGGGCAATGATGTTTGCTACCATTTCTTTACCGAATCTTTCCCTGGCGATTCTCGTGAAAGGTATTTGATAAACTCTGGCTACTGGTAACTGTTTTACAAAGGTTGAATCGACTATTAAAATACCCTCAGGCTTTAAATCCATATAATAGTCATCGCAGGACTTTTGATTCATGGCTAATAGCATGTCAAGTTTTATTGCCTTTGGATAATCTATTTCTGTATCACTTATAACAATCTCTGCTTTACTCGAACCACCCCTTGCCTCAGGCCCATAGCTCTGGGTTTGGGATACATATCTTCCTTCATAAATACCCACTGCCTCGGCAAGAATAATACCCATTAATATTATGCCCTGACCACCTGAACCACTTAATCTTATATCATATCTAAAACCCATATCAATCTTTTCCATGTATTGTTATTTTAAACTATTTATTCTTTGTCTTAACCATTTCCCTTATCTTTTCATATTCGTCGAGATAAACGGGTAGGTCCTTATCAATAAGGACGCCTATCTTAAACTTATTTTTCAATTCCTCTTCTGTCATATTTGCAGCCTTTTCAACGGTTACAGCGTGGTCTCTCTGCCATTGCATCATCTCCACAGCGCTGCCCATCTTATTTAACTTTCCGAACTGCGTATGACAGTGTGATATCACCTCAACTACAGCAAACCCCTTCTTCATAAATGCCTTTTCCATAAGGCTATCTAAAAGTTTTGCATGGTAAACCGTTCCTCTTCCCACAAAAGGTGCACCTGCTGTGACTGCAAGTTCTGATATACTAAAGGCCTGTTCAATATGTGTATACGACGATGTAGTTGTTTTCATTCCATAAGGGGTTGTAGGAGAATATTGACCGCCTGTCATGCCATAAATGCTGTTGTTTACAATTATTGCAGTGAGGTCAATGTTTCTTCTTGCAGCGTGTATAAAGTGATTTCCGCCAATGGCAACGGCATCCCCGTCACCCATAACGACAATTACCTTTAGCTTTGGATTTGCAAGTTTGACCCCTGTTGCAAAGGCAAGAGCCCTTCCATGGGTAGTATGTAATGTGTTAAAATCAACATATACAGGCAATCTGCCTGTGCAACCAATACCTGAAACGAGGACTATCTCATCTTTTGTAAAACCGCATCTGTCTATAGCCCTTATTAGTGCACCGAGCATAATGCCTATACCACAACCAGGACACCACACATGGGGAAATTTTTTATCATGTCTTAGATATTTGTGGATCAACTTGGTTATTTCAGGC
>Ga0116169_1002004_pt1 | contig 15625 bp, 13 predicted proteins | sample AD_UKC130_MetaG_FD_89796 | JGI IMG/M metagenome (GOLD analysis project Ga0116169, IMG submission 89796) | Active sludge microbial communities of municipal wastewater-treating anaerobic digesters from Canada - AD_UKC130_MetaG | ecosystem: Engineered > Bioreactor > Anaerobic > Digestate | place...
AGCGGCAGCGGCGACATGGAAGTGAGCAGCATCCGCGTGCCCGAGGGCTTCAGCTATTCGCTGGTGGGCGGCAACCCGCACGAGACCGGCCCGCTTTACGCGTTCCCGCCGTTCGGGCTGCTGGCCATGGGCATCGCGGCCGTGGCCCTGGGCAATGCCCGCGCGGCGATCGACGACCTGGTCGACCTGGCGGGCGCCAAGAAGCCGCAGGGCTCGCGACGCACGCTGGCCGAACGCGCCGCCGCCCAGAGCGAGCTGGCCCGTTCCGAAGCCACGCTGCGTTCGGCCCGCGCCTTCTACTACGAGGCAATCGGCGACGCCTGGCACAAGGCGCAGGCGGGCGACCCCATCGGCATCGAGGATCGCGCCCTGCTGCGCCTGGCCGCCACCCATGCCACCCGCAGCAGCGCGGACGTCGTGCGCGCCATGTACGAGCTCGGCGGGGGCACCGTGGTGTACTCGGCCCATCCGCTGCAGCGGCGCTTCCGCGATGCCTATGCGGCCACCCAGCACATGATGATCGCGCCGCCCAGCTGGGAGCTGGCCGGGCGGGTGCTGATGGGCCTGCCCACCGATGCGAGCATGCTGTGAGCCTGCCCGCCGGCAACCGGCGCTTCGTGCTGGCGCGGCGCGTCAGCGGCCTGCCTCAGACGGCAGACTTCGCGCTCGACACCGCGCCGCTGGCGCCGCCCGCCGAAGGCCAGGTGATGGTGCGCAACCGCTTCATCTCGGTCGATCCCGGCACCCGGGGGCGACTCGGCGATCGCGAAACCTATGCGCAGCCTCTGGAACTCGGTGAAGTGATCCAGGCCGCCACGGTGGGCACCGTGGAGGCATCCGCCCATCCGCGCTACAAGGTGGGCGACTGGGTCGCCGGCGCCTTCGGCTGGCAGGAGTGGGGCCTGAGCGATGGCCGCGGTCTGCGGGTCATTCCGGACAACGGTCTGCCGCCCTCCACCGCCATCGGCGTGCTCGGCATACCGGGCCTCACGGCCTATTTCGGGGTGCTGGACGTGGGCGCGCTGAAGGCCGGCGAAACCCTGCTGGTCACATCGGCCGCCGGCGCGGTGGGTTCGGCGGCCGGCCAGATCGGCGGCATCGAGGGCGCGCGCGTGGTCGGCGTCGCCGGGGGCCCGGCCAAATGCGAATGGCTGACGCGCGAGCTCGGCTTCGCCGCGGCCATCGACTACCGGACTCAGACCGACATCGGCGCCGCGGTGGCCAGCGCCTGCCCCGAGGGCGTCGACGTGCTGTTCGACAACGTGGGAAACGCGATGATCGACAGCGTGCTGCCGCTGATGAAGCGCGGCGGGCGCATCGTCGTCTGCGGTCAGATGGCCGACTACAACCGGCCCGCGCACGAAGCCGTCGGACTGAAGCACACGCGCGCCTTCATCGGCCAGCGCCTGACCATGCGCGGCCTCGTGGCATTCGACTACTTCCGCCAATACCCGGTAGCGTGGGAACGCATGACGGGCTGGATCGGCGAAGGGCGGCTGAAATACCGCGAGGACATCGTCGAAGGCTTCGAATCGCTGCCCCAGGCCTTCATCGGCCTGTTCACCGGCGAGAACTTCGGCCGCCGGCTGGTCCATCTGAGCTGACGACTCCGCCGCCACCCTCACCGCCGCGACCCATACCGCCGCCCCCACCCGCGAGGACGCCGCCACCATGCCTTCCACCGACCAGCAGACCGAGGTCGCCCACTGGATCGATGCCGCCCGGCGCATCGTCGTCCTGACCGGCGCCGGCATTTCCACCGATTCGGGCATTCCCGATTTTCGCGGCCCGCAAGGCGTATGGACGCGCAACCCGGCGGCCGAAAAGCAGTCGACGATCCAGAACTACCTGGCCGACAAGGAAGTGCGCAATGCGGCCTGGCGCGGTCGTCTCGAACACACCGCGTGGACCGCCAGGCCCAACCGCGGCCACGAGGCACTGGTCGAGCTCGAGCGCCGCGGCAAACTGCATGCGCTGATCACGCAGAACGTCGACGAACTGCATCAGATCGCCGGCAACTCGCCCGACAAGGTGATCGAGGTACACGGCACCATCCGGCGCGTGATGTGCTGGGACTGCGGCGAACGCGCGCCGATGGAAAAGGCGCTGGCCCGGGTGCGTGCCGGCGAGGAAGATCCGGCCTGCCGCAGCTGCGGCGGCGTCCTCAAGAGCGACACGATTTCGTTCGGCCAGGCCCTGGTGCCCGAGGTGATCGACCGCGCGATGACGGTGGCCGGCGAGGCCGATCTGATGCTGGCGATCGGCTCGACGCTGCAGGTCTACCCGGTCGCCGGCGCGGTGCCCCTGGCCAAGCGGGCCGGCGCCCGCGTGGTGATCATCAACGCCGAGCCGACCGGCATGGACGACATCGCCGATGCCGTGCTGCGCGGGTCGATCGGCGACATCCTGCCGTCAATCTGCGGACAGGCGCGGCTCAGCTGAGCATGGCTGCTGCGCCCGGCTGACCTCGGGCGCCACCCTCCGGGCCGTCGCGCCCGATCGGGCGCTGCTTTGTCAGGACCCGCCTCAACCCCGCTCGCTTGCCTCGCGCGCCTTGATCCCCTTGTCCCACTTCTCGAGCCACCAGGCGTACTGGTGGGGCCACAGATCGAAGTTGGGATCGATGCCGAGCTGATGGGCCGCGTGCAGCGCCCAGAACGGATCGAACAGGAACTGGCGGCCGATCGCCACCAGGTCGGCCCCGCCGTCCTGCAGGATCTCTTCGGCGTGCACGCCGTCTCGGATCAGGCCCACTGCCTCGGACAGGATCTTCGCTTCGGAGCGGATGCGCCGGGCAAACGGCACCTGGTAGCCGGGCGCGCGCTGCAGGTTGGCGTTGGTCGCGCCGCGCGGGGTGTTGCCGCCGGAAGAACAGTCGATCACATCGACACCGCAGGCCAGCAGTTCGCGGGCCAGCACCACGCTGTCGTCCATCGTCCAGCCGCCCTCGAAGCCATCCTCGCTGGAGATCCGCACGAACAGCGGCGTGCCCGAGGGCAGCGCCGCGCGCACCGCCGACGCCACTTCGAGCGGAAAGCGCATCCGGCCCTCCAGGCTGCCGCCGTAGGCGTCGGTGCGGAAGTTCGACAGGGGCGACAGGAACGAATGCAGCAGGTAGCCGTGGGCCATGTGGATCTCGACGATCTCGAAGCCGGCGGCCATCGCCCGCAGCGCGGCATCGACGAAGCCCAGCCGCGTGCGCGTCATGTCGTTCTCATCCATCTCGCGGGGCACCAGCCAGCCCGCGGCCAGCGGCACCGCCGAGGGAGCCAGCGGCTGCCAGCTCTGCTCGCCCCGCGCGAAGTCCTGGGCGTTCAGGGGCCCATTGCCGAACCACGGCCGCTGCATGCTGGACTTGCGCCCGCCATGGCCGAGCTGGATGGCCGGCACCGAACCGCGGGAGCGGATCATCCGGGTGATCGGCTCGAAGGCGCGCTGCTGGGTGTCGTTCCACAGGCCCAGGCATCCGTTGGTGATGCGGCCTTCGCGGGTGACCCCGGTGGCCTCGACAAAGACGGTGCCCGCACCGCCCAGCGCGAACTTGCCGTAATGCACGTGGTGGAAATCATTCGCCACGCCGTCATCGGCCGTGTACTGCGCCATCGGCGGCACGACGATCCGGTTGGGCAGCGTCACCGAGCGAAGGCTCATCGGCGTGAACAGCAGGGGCAATGCAGTGCTTGAGGTCACTCGTATTCACCTGGGAAGACGGGCTGAGAGGCCCGGAGTTCTGAGAGAGAGCCGGCGGGCCGACAAGGCGGCCAGCGGGCGTTGAAACGGCCGCGGACGGCCGGGACATCGGCCCTTCAGGGCCGCCGCTTCACGACCTCGTCGAAGACCGCCTCGAGCGCCGGGTGCGCGCCGCGCAAGCCGGCGACCACGCGTGCCGCCCAGTCGAAGTACTCGCGCTTGCGCTGCAGTCCCCAGGCATGAGGCGGATGATCGGCCACGTCGCGCAGGTTGGAAATCTTGTCGGCCAGCTTGACCAGCTTGGCGCCGTGGCTGAGGTGCGGCGCGTGATCGATCTGGCGCTGCTTGCGATCGTCGTTGCCCAGATCCGGATCGTCGGTCACTTCCTCGACCATGTCGGCGACCCGCCGGCCAAAGGCCTCGCGCAGTTCGCTCGCGGTGGTCTGGGTGTCCTCCAGCGTGTCGTGCAGCAGCGCCGCGGCGATCACTTCGGGATCGGTCACTCCGCCTTCGACCGCCAGGGTGCTGGCCAGCGCAAGCGGGTGATTGATGTAGGGCGTGGCGTGCAGGTCCTTGCGGCGCTGCTTGCGATGGCGGTCGGCGGCGAAGGACGCGGCCTGCAGCACGAGCGCCAGCGCATCGGGCGCGGCCGTCGCGGGCGGCTGTCCGGGGTTGCGGGCGCGAGGGGTCGACTTCATCGGGACTTCCTGTGGTCGATGCGCATGGCGCGTCAGGCGGCGTAGCGCGTGATCGCCTCTTCGTTCCAGGCAATTCCGCTGCCCGGACGATCGGGCACCGACACCAGACCGCCGCTGACGGTCAGCGGCTCGGCCAGGATCGGCGCGGCCCAGTCGACGAACTCGAGCCAGTGCGCGGTAGGGGTCACCGCCAGCAGATGGCAGCTGACCTCCGGAAAAAGATGCGAGGACATCTCGAGGCCGGCTCCCTGCGCGAGCGCCGCCGCCCGCATCCAGCCGGTGACGCCGCCGATCCGCTGGGCGTCGGGCATCACATAGTCGCTGGCCTGCGCGGCGAGCGACTGCGCCATCTGTTCCGGCCCCATGAAGTTCTCGCCGATCTGCACCGGCGTGGCGAGCGCATCGGCGATCCGTCGGTTGCCGGCAAAATCGTCGGCTCGCGTCGGTTCCTCGATCCAGTAAAGGCCGCCCTCGTCATCGAGCTGGCGACCGCGCAGGATCGCGTCGTTCACCGTCAGGGCCTGGTTGAAGTCGCACATCAGCGTCACGTCGGGCCCGATCGCCTTCTTGACCGCACGCAGCGCGGCCAGGTCGTCGCGCGGATCGGGGCGGCCCAGCCGCAGCTTGATGGCCGAGAACCCCTCCTCGACCAGCTGCTCGGCCTGCCGGGCCAGCGGCCTGACCGCCATGATGCCCAGCCCGTTCGAGTTGTAGGCGCGCACGGGCCGCGGCACGCCGCCCAGCAGACGCACCAGCGGCTGGCCCATCGACTGCGCCAGCGCATCCCAGGCCGCCATGTCGATACCCGACATCGCGAACAGCACCAGGTTGTGCACGCCGAGCAGCGTGTGCTTCGCGCGCAGCTTGCGCTCGATGTCCAGCGGCGCCAGTTCATCGCCGATCAGCAGTTCGGCCATCGCGTCGACCAGCGCGATCAGCGGCTTCAGATGAGCCTGTCCGATCGCGAACAGGTAGCTGCGGCCCGTGATGCCGGCGGTGGTCTCGAGATCCAGCAGCACCAGCGGCGCGACGCTGACCGCACCGGTGCTGGTCTGCAGGGGCAGGCGCATCGGAGCGAGCACGGCTCGCGCACGCAGCGCCGTAATGCGCAGGGTTGAATCATTCATGTCGCCGTCTCCGGACAGGGCAGTGGCGGCATTCTCTCATCGCTTCCATCGTGCAGGCCGCGCGGGGGTGCCTTGCAAACCCGGCGGGACGTGGAGATTCCGGAAGTGAAGGTGCGGGTTTGCGCCGCCGAGCATTCCGATCTATCAAAGCGCCGCAGCACGCAACCAAATCCGAAGCTCGCGCCATACCCTCCAGGGAGACTCGACGATGTTTTCAAGAATGGCCAGACTGGCCGCCACCGCAGTGCTGCTGACGAGCGCCACCGCGTTCGCTGCCCAGGATCTGCCCAAGGCCGCCAGGCCGGAGGATGTCGGGCTGTCGACCGTGCGCCTGCAGCGCCTGACGGACCGGATGAAGCAGGGCGTCGACAAAGGCGAGATTCCCGGCGCCGTGGTGCTGGTGGCGCGCAGAGGCAAGGTCGCCTATCAGGAGAGCTTCGGCTTGCGCGACCCCGAGACCCGGGCGCCGATGCGCGCCGACACGGTGTTCCGCATCGCATCGATGACCAAGCCCTTCACCTCGCTGGCCATCATGATGCTGGCCGAGGAGGGCCGGCTTTCGATTGCCGACGAGGCGGCAAAGTATCTGCCCGCGTTCAAGGATCTGAAGGTCGGCGTGATCCGCCGATCTCCTGACGGCCGTTCCGAGGTCGTGCTCGAATCGCAGCGCCGGCCGATGACCATCCAGGACCTGCTGCGCCACACCTCGGGCCTGACCTACGGCTCGCCGGGGCCGAACACGATGAAGCAGTGGTATGTCGACGCCCGGGTCGGCTCGCCGGACGACACCAACGAGCAGTTGGTGGCCAAGCTGGCGAAGCTGCCGCTCATCTATCAGCCGGGGACCACCTGGGAATACAGCGTCTCCACCGATGTGCTCGGGCGCATCGTCGAGGTCGTCAGCGGTCTGACGCTCGACCGGTTCATTGCCGAGCGGATCGCCGGCCCGCTGAAGCTCACCGACACCGGGTTTCACGTGCCGGCATCCAAGGCCGACCGCGGCGCTCGACCGCAGCGCGAAGGCCCGAAGAACGAACTGCCGCGGGTCCCATTGGTCACCACCGATGCGGCGTTCAAGTCCGGTGGCGGCGGCATGGTCTCGACGATCGCCGACTACGCCCGCTTCTGCCAGTTCTGGCTGAATGGCGGCGAGCTCGACGGCGTCCGACTGGTGTCGCGCAAGACGATCGAACTGATGACCGCTGATCACCTGCCCCCCGGCACAACGATGGGCGCCGAGATGGGCAGGTTCGAAGCGCTTGTGCCGGGCCCGGAGATGGGTCAGGGGTTCGGACTGGGCTTCGCGGTCCGAAACGACGCCGGCCGCAGCCCGCTGCACGGCAGTCCCGGGGATTACTTCTGGGGCGGGGCCTACGGCACCTACTTCTGGATCGATCCGAAGGAGAAGCTCTTTGCCGTGCTGATGATGCAGTCGCCGCAGGCCCGGCTGCCCTATCGCTATCTGATGCGCGAACTCGTCTACCAGGCCGTCATCGACTAGGCGGCCGGAGCCCGTCGGGAGGCGCCCGGAGTTAATCGGTCAACCGTTCAATTCCGTGCTAATCTGCCGGCCGATCCAATCCCCGGCAAGCCTCCCCGACAGCATGGCCCGCACCACCGGTTCCGACGGCACCCGCACCGAAGAAGCGATCCGCCAGGCCGCGATCGAACTGATCGCAGCCCGCGGCTTCGAGGCCATGACGCTGCGCGAACTGGCCGACAAGGTCGGCCTGAAGGCCGGCTCCATTTACCGGTACTTCCCCAGCAAGGCGCAGCTGCTGGTCGCGCTGATGGTCACGCATCTGCAGTTCCTGCTCGAGCAATGGCGCCTCGAGCATCCGGTCGACGCCGCGCCCCCCGAACAATTGCGTGCCTTCGTCGACTTCCATATCCGGATGCACACCTTGCGTCGGCGCGAGGTGTTCGTGGCCAACATGGAGCTGCGCAGTCTGTCGCCTGACGACCACCGCCGCGTGGTGGCGCTGCGCAAGCGCTATGAACAGCAGCTCACCCGCATCCTCGCCGCCGGCTGTGCGAGCGGTGACTTCGCCGTGCCCGACCCGAAGGTCTGCGCCTTCGCAATCCTGGCGATGCTCACCGGCACGGGCACCTGGTACCAAGAAGCCGGCCGGATCAAGCAGCGCGAACTGATCGCGCTTTACACCGGGCTGGTGATGCGCTGCGTCGGCCGCCCCGATGACCTGGCGGGCAGCGTGCCCGACCGCCTCGAGGCCGCCCGCGGCCCGGCCCGAAAATCCCGAAAAGCCCCCGGAGTCGCCCTTGAGACGCATTGAAAGCAAGCTGAACACGCGTGACGAGCAGTTCAACCTGAACGCACAGTCGATGCGCATGCAGGTCGGTGATCTGCATGCCCAGATGGCCCTTCATGCCGCAGGCGGTGGCGAGGCCGCGCGCGCCAAGCACACGGCGCGCGGCAAGCTGCTGCCGCGCGACCGGGTGCAGAACCTGCTCGATCCCGGCACGCCCTTCCTCGAACTGTCGCCGATGGCTGGCCACGAGATGCACGGCGGCGACACACCGTGCGCCAGCATCATCACCGGCATCGGGCGCATCAGCGGCGTCGAATGCGTGATCGTGTGCAACGACGCCACCGTGAAGGGCGGCACCTACTTCCCGATCACCGTCAAGAAACACCTGCGTGCACAGGAAGTCGCCCGCGAGAACCACCTGCCTTGCGTCTACCTCGTCGATTCAGGGGGCGCGAACCTGCCCAACCAGGACGAGGTGTTCCCGGACCGCGATCATTTCGGCCGGATCTTCTACAACCAGGCCAATCTGTCGGCGATGGGCGTGCCGCAGATTGCGGTGGTGATGGGATCGTGCACGGCGGGCGGGGCCTATGTGCCTGCGATGAGCGACGAGACCATCATCGTGCGCAACCAGGGCACCATCTTCCTGGGCGGCCCGCCCCTGGTGAAGGCGGCCACCGGCGAGGAGGTCAGCGCCGAAGACCTCGGCGGCGGCGACGTGCACACGCGCCTGTCCGGCGTCGCCGATCATCTGGCGGCCAACGACACCCATGCGCTCGCGCTGGCCCGGCGCGTCGTCGGCAACCTGAACCGGCGCAAGCACGTGCCGCTCGCGCTGCGCGAGCCGCGTCCGCCGGCCTACGATCCGCACGAGCTCTATGGGCTCATACCGACCGACACGCGCAAGCCGTACGACGTGCGCGAGGTCATCGCGCGCGTGGTCGATGGATCGGAGTTCGACGAGTTCAAGGCACGCTTCGGCACGACCCTGGTCACCGGCTTTGCGCACATCCACGGCATGCCGGTGGGCATCATCGCCAACAACGGCATCCTGTTCTCCGAGTCCGCCGCCAAGGGCGCGCATTTCATCGAGCTGTGCTGCCAGCGCAAGATCCCGCTCGTGTTCCTTCAGAACATCAGCGGCTTCATGGTCGGGCGCAAATATGAGAACGAAGGCATCGCCCGTCACGGCGCCAAGATGGTCACCGCCGTGGCCTGCGCGCAGGTGCCCAAGTTCACGGTGATCATCGGGGGCAGCTTCGGTGCGGGCAACTACGGCATGTGCGGTCGCGCCTATTCGCCTCGCTTCCTGTGGATGTGGCCCAACGCGCGGATCAGCGTGATGGGCGGCGAGCAGGCGGCCGCGGTGCTGGCCACGGTGCGCCGCGACGGCATCACCGCGCGCGGCGGGCAATGGAGCACCGACGACGAAGAGGCGTTCAAGGCGCCGATCCGCGCGCAGTACGAAGTGCAGGGTCACCCCTACTACGCGACCGCCCGCCTGTGGGACGACGGCATCATCGATCCGGCCGACACCCGCACCGTGCTGGGACTGGGGCTGTCGGCGGCGATGAATGCGCCGATCCCCGAGACCAAGTTCGGCGTGTTCCGCATCTAGCCTGCCCAGCCACCGCCCATGACCTACCAGACCCTTCAGACCGAGTTCGCCCAGGGCATCGCCCGCATCTGGATGAACCGCCCGGCGATGCGCAATGCGCTCGACAACATCGTCATTGCCGAGCTCACCGATGCGTTCAGCACTGCCATCGACGATGACAATGTGCGGGCGATCGTGCTCGCCGGCCGTGGCAAGGCCTTCTGCGCCGGCGCCGATCTCAACTGGCTCAAGACCGCCCGCCAGATGACCCCCGACGAAGCGCGCGAGGACTCGATCCACCTGGCCCGCCTGATGCGCCTGATCTACGAAAGCCCCAAGCCCACCGTCGCCCGTGTGCAGGGCGCAGCGTATGCCGGCGGCATGGGACTGGTCGCGGCCTGCGACATCACAGTGGCCGCGCACGAGGCGCGCTTCTGCCTGTCGGAGGTCAAGCTGGGACTGATCGCGTCGATGATCGGGCCCTATGTGATCAAGGCGATGGGCGAGGCCCGGGCTCGCCGCTATTTCCTGACTGCCGAGCCCTTCGATGCCGCCGAGGCCTATCGGATCGGCTTCGTGGACGAACTGACATCGGCCGAAGACCTCGACGCGACGGTCAACGGCCTGCTCGGCCACCTGGTGATGGCCAGCCCCAACGCGATGGCCGAGACCAAGCAGCTGATCCGCGACGTGGTCGGGCGCCCGATCGACGATGCGCTGACCCACGACACCGCGGGCCGGCTGGCCCGCGTGCGGGCCTCCGACGACGCCCAGGAAGGCATCAGCGCCTTCTTCGAGAAGCGCAGGCCGCGCTGGGTGCCCGAGCCGCCCGCGGCTCCCCATGATGACGACGCAGACAAATGAGAGCGCCATGTTCAGCAAGATCCTGATCGCCAACCGCGGCGAGATTGCCTGCCGGGTCGCCGCCACCGCGCGCCGCATGGGCATGCGCACCGTCGCCGTCTACTCCGACGCCGACGCCCGCTCGCGCCACGTCGCCGCCTGCGACGAGGCCTACCGGCTCGGGCCCGCGCCGGCCCGCGAGTCGTACCTGCGCGGCGATGAAGTCATCCGGATCGCGCTGGCCTGCGGCGCGCAGGCCATCCATCCCGGCTACGGCTTTCTGTCGGAAAACGAAGGCTTCGCCCGAGCGGTCGCCGAGGCGGGCCTGGTGTTCATCGGGCCGCCGGCCTCGGCGATCGCGGCGATGGGCAGCAAGTCGGCCGCCAAGTCGCTGATGGAAAAGGCCAGCGTGCCGCTGGTCCCCGGCTACCACGGCGAGAACCAGGACCCGGCTTATCTGAAAGGCCAGGCCGACGCCATCGGCTATCCGGTGCTGATCAAGGCCAGTGCAGGGGGCGGCGGCAAAGGCATGCGCATCGTGCACGCCGGCACCGAGTTCGAGGCCGCGCTGGCCTCGTGCAAGCGCGAGGCCAAGAGCGCCTTCAGCGACGACAAGGTGCTCATCGAGCGCTATGTGCAGCGGCCCCGGCACATCGAGATCCAGGTGTTCGGCGACACCCATGGCAATTGCGTCTACCTGTTCGAGCGCGACTGCTCGGTGCAGCGGCGCCATCAGAAGGTGATCGAGGAGGCGCCCGCGCCAGGCATGACCGAGCTGCGCCGGCGCGCGATGGGCGAGGCGGCGGTGGCGGCGGCGCGGGCCGTCGATTACGTCGGCGCGGGCACCGTCGAGTTCATCGCGGACCCCGACGGCCGCTTCTTCTTCATGGAGATGAACACGCGGCTGCAGGTCGAGCATCCGGTCACCGAGATGATCACCGGTCACGACCTGGTCGAATGGCAGCTGCGCGTGGCCGCCGGCGAGCCCCTGCCCGCCACCCAGGAGGCATTGCGCATCGAGGGCCACTCGATCGAGGTGCGCGTCTATGCCGAGAACCCGGACAAGGGCTTTCTGCCGTCCACGGGCACGCTGCGCCATCTGCGCACGCCCGAGGCGGTCAGCTTTGCGCGCGATGCCGGCGGCAGCTCGCGGGCCTTCGTGCGAATCGACAGCGGCGTGCGCGAAGGCGATGCCATCTCGCCGTATTACGACCCGATGATCGCCAAGCTGATCACCTGGGCGCCCGATCGCGCCAGTGCGGTCTCGCGCATGGATGCCGCGCTGGCGCGCTTCGAGGTGGTCGGCCTGCAGACCAACGTCGCCTTCCTGCGCCGGCTGATGCGCTGCGATTCGTTCGCCAGCGCCGACCTCGACACCGGCCTGATCGAGCGCGAGCGCAAGGTGCTGATCCCCGGCGCGAAGGCGCCCGCGGCGCGTGATCTCGCGCTCGCCGCCGGTCTGGTCCTGACCCTCGAAGCGCAGGCCTCGGCACGTCGACCCGACGCCGCCGACCCCTGGCAGCAGCTGAGCGGATGGAGAGTGAGCGCAAACCTCGATCGCGCGCTCGACTTCGTGAGCGGAGCCAGCACGACCACGGTGCGCGTGCAGTACGCGCCCGGCGGCTTCACGCTGCACATCGACGACACGGCGATCTGCCTGGCCGATCTGAAGTGGGACGCGGCCACCCGCCGCCTGACCGGCCTCGCAGGCAGCGAAGCCTTCGAGCGCGGCGCGGTGCTCGATGGCGAGACCATCCATCTGTTCGGCCCCGACGGCCAGGTCGCGATCGGTTATCGGCCGCTGCTCGATCACGCCGACGACGAGATCGACGAGGGCGGCAGCCTGACCGCACCGATGCCCGGCAAGGTCATCTCGCTGCTGGTGGCCAAGGGCGCGAAAGTCTCCCGCGGCCAGCCGCTGGTGGTGATGGAAGCGATGAAGATGGAGCACACCATCGCCGCACCCAGCGACGGCGAAGTCACCGATGTGCTTTATCAGGTCGGCGATCAGGTGGGCGAAGGCGCGGCGCTGATCGCTCTGCGCGCGGACTGACTCCTGGCGCTTGCGCAAACGACATCCCGAAAGGCAGACCGATGGAACTCGAATGGACACGCCCGCAGGACGCGGGGCTCGACCCCGGCCGCCTGAGCCGGCTTGCAGGCGCCCTGCAGCGCGAAATCGACCGGCGCCGCCTGCCCGGTGCCGTGGCGATGATCGGACGCCGCGGACGGGTCGCATGGACCCACTGCGCAGGCGTGCTCGACCCGCGCCAGCCGACGGCGATGCGTCCGGACGCACTGTTCCGCATCTATTCGATGACCAAGCCGATCGTGTCGCTGGCGATCATGATGCTGCTCGAGGAAAACCGTCTGGCGCTAAACGATCCGCTCGAGCGCTTCGTGCCCGAGTTCGGCTCGGTCAAGGTCAGCGTGCAGGAAGGCGCAGGACACCGTCTCGAAGCCCGGCGCCGCTCGATCACCGTGCAGGACCTGCTGCGACACACCTCCGGGCTCACCTACGACTTCGTCGGCACGCAGGAGGTCCATCGCCTCTACGCCGCGGCCAATCTGGGTGACCGCACCGTCGACAATGCCACGCTGATGCGTCGTCTGGCGGCGCTTCCCCTGGCCCATCAACCGGGCACGCAGTGGGAATACAGCCGTGCCACCGACGTGCTCGGCCACCTCATCGAACTGGTCAGCGGACAGACGCTCGGCGTGTTCCTGCAGCAGCGGATTTTCGCGCCGCTGGGCATGACCGATACCGCGTTTCACGTCGCACCAGATCAGCAGCACCGCATCGCCGAACCGTTCGAGCAGGACCCCGACAGCGGGGCGCCCGTGCGGGTGATCGAACCACGCATCAAGCCGGCCTTCGAGAGCGGCGGTGGCGGCCTGATCTCCAGCCTGGCCGACTACACCCGGCTGCTCAAGCTGCTGGCCGGCGGCGGGCGCCTGGGCAACGAGCGGCTCATCTCGCGCGACACCCTGGCCTTCATGACGGCCGACCATCTGGGCACGATTCCCAATCACAGCGACATCCTGCTGCCGGGGCACGGCTTCGGGCTCGGATTCGCAGTCCGGACCCATGCCGGCGTGGCGCCGCTGCCCGGCTCGGTGGGCTCGTACTTCTGGGGCGGCATCGCGGGCACGACCTTCTGGGTCGACCCCGCCCGCGAGTTGTTCGCGGCGATGCTGGTGCAGGCGCCGCCCCAGCGCAACGAGTACCGGGCGCTGTTCCGCACGATGGTCTATGCCGCCCTCGACGACTGAACCATCGCCAGCGCTGCGGATCAGCGTCGTGCATCCCGAGGACGCGGCGCGGGACCACTGGTGCCGGGCGCTGCGGGCGGAGCTTGCGCAGGCCACGGTGTTCCCATGGCCCGGCCCGCAGCCAGCCCCGACAGAAGCCGCCACTCACTTCGGAGTCGGCTGGAAGCCACCGGCCGAGTACTTTGCCGAGCATCCGGGGCTGTCGGCGTTCTTCACGGCGGGCGCCGGGGTCGATCATCTGCTGGGGCTGAATGGGCTTCCCGAGGCATTGCCCATCGTCCGGCTCGAGGACGCCGGCATGGCCGACCAGATGTTCGTGTACTGCCTGCACGAGATACTGCGCGGGCTGAACCGGGCGGACGAATATGAACGCCAGCAGCGCGAGGGTCGCTGGCATGAACTCGCGGCGCGCCCGCTGGCGAGCCTGCGCATCGGCGTGTTCGGCCTCGGCGCCCTGGGGGGCGAACTGGCCGGCCGACTGGCGGCCTTGGGATTCACGGTCAGCGGGTTCGCCCGCAGCGCGCATCGGATCGACGGGGTGCGCTGCCTGCACGGCGATGCGCAGTGGCCCGGGTTCCTCGCCGGCTGCGATGTGCTGGTGCTGATGGCTCCGCTCACCGCCGACACGCGCCACGTCATCGGCGCCCGCGCGCTCGCCATGCTGCCGCCCGGCGCGTGGCTGATCAATGTCGCGCGCGGCGCCCTGGTCGACGAGGGGGCACTGCTCGCAGCGCTGGACACCGGTCCGCTGGCGGGCGCCACGCTCGATGTCTTCGCGCACGAACCACTGCCGGCCGCGCACGCCTTCTGGCAACACCCTAAAATCCGCCTGACACCCCACGTGGCGGCGCAGACCCTGATCGACCCTTCCGCGCGGCAGGTCGCCGACAAGATCCGGCGACTGCTGCAGCGAGAATCGGTCAGCGGCCTCGTCGACCGTCAGCGCGGCTACTGAGCCGCACCGCCTTCCAGGAGCCCCGACATGAGCCTGCCCCAGCGCGTCCACATCACCGAAGTCGGTCCGCGCGACGGACTGCAGAACGAGAAGCAGCCCGTCCCCGTCGACATCAAGGTCGGCCTTTGCGAACGGCTGCTGGCCGCCGGGGTGCGCAACCTCGAAACGACGTCCTACGTGTCGCCCAAGTGGATCCCGCAGATGGCCGATGCCACCGAGGTGATGGCGCGCATTCCGCGGCCCGCCGGCGTCACGATATCGGTGCTCACGCCCAACATGAAGGGCTTCGAAGGCGCGCTCGCGTCACGGGCCGACGAGGTGGTGATCTTCGGCGCGGCCAGCGAGGCGTTTTCTCACCGCAACATCAACTGCTCGATTGCCGAAAGCATCGAACGGTTCCGGCCGGTCGCGCAGGCGGCGCAGGCGGCACGCATGCGCGTGCGCGCGGCGGTGTCGGTCGCCTTCGGCTGCCCTTATCAGGGCGACGTGCCGATCAGCTCGGTGGTCGATGTCGTCAAGCGTTTCCGTGACATCGGCTGCGACGAGATCGGCATCGCCGACACCATCGGCGTGGGCAATGCCGAACAAGTCAAGCGTGTGCTCGAGGCGGCGGGCCGCGAATACCCGCTCGACCAGATCTCGGGCCACTTCCACGACACCTACGGCCAGGCGATCGCCAACGTCTATGCCAGCCTGCAGGTGGGCGTGTCCCGCTTCGACACGTCGATCGCAGGTCTGGGCGGCTGCCCCTACGCCAAGGGCGCGACCGGCAACGTCGCCACCGAAGACGTGCTGTTTCTGCTCAAGGGCCTGGGCATCGACACAGGCATCGATCTGGACAAGATGGTCGAGGTCGGCCAGTGGATCAGCGCATTCCTCGGGCGCAAGTCGATGTCGCGCGCCGGCAATGCCCTTCACGCCAAGCAGCAGAGCCGCGACGAGCAGCCCGCGTCCGTCTGAGATGACCGTCGTGACCTCTGTGCCGCCACGCCCCACGCCGCCACCACGCAAGACCGTGTCCAGCCCTTGCATCTCGGTGTGCCGGATCGACGAGCAGACCGGGTGGTGCGAGGGCTGCCTGCGCACGCTCGACGAGATCGCGCAATGGGGCTCGATGCCCGATGAACAGCGCACCGCAGTCTGGGCCGCGCTGCCGGTGCGGCGCGCGCAAC
>Ga0116169_1002006_pt1 | contig 15623 bp, 18 predicted proteins | sample AD_UKC130_MetaG_FD_89796 | JGI IMG/M metagenome (GOLD analysis project Ga0116169, IMG submission 89796) | Active sludge microbial communities of municipal wastewater-treating anaerobic digesters from Canada - AD_UKC130_MetaG | ecosystem: Engineered > Bioreactor > Anaerobic > Digestate | place...
ATTTCCGTCAAAAATCTCCAATACCGCTTTTTGGACAACTTCTTGAAAGGAGGTCAGTAGGCTTTCATCGAATACTGCATACATAAGAAGATCTCACCTCTGAGTACTTAGTACTCGTCGCTGCACAGCAACGGTGGGATCTTCTTCTATTTTTTTGGAGCCAACTCCTGTCCTACAGTAACTTTATACTAGCCCCAATTGCCAGGCCTGCAGGGGAAAATGGTAACTCAAATGGTTACTCCCACAGCGCAGGATGGTACGGTTGGACAGCGTAGTGTTGAAAAAAATGGAGGGGAGGTGTGTCCGGTGAATGTGGCCAAGGTTTGGGAAACCTTGGGTGATCGTAGGGGCGAAGTGGTGGAGAAGGTTCTCCAGTGCCAGACAGCGGAAGAACTCCTGGAACTAGCTGCCACTTACGGCGTTGAGCTCACCGACTCACAAGCAGAGAAATTACTGGATGCAGTCCAGGCACGGGCACGGGAGCTCTCCGAGAGCGAGCTGGAAGCAGTGACAGGGGGGCAGGAAAAGGGCGACATGTGCACAAGCTGCTTCAAGTTCACTTTAGTTCCTTCACCTAAAGGGGAAGGTTGGTTCCACTGCTCCAACCCCGAGTGCAAAGACTACCGCAAAGACATTTACCACCCAAACCGAGAACCATGGTGGATGTAAGGGGAAAGCGCGCCGCAGACACCGTTCGTGCAGGGAACGGTGTCTGCTTGTTTCTCAGAGGTTTACCCGTGCAAAGCGGTCCGCGGAGATGCACAGGGTCAAGGGCATGGCGGCTGTGTAGACCCCCAGACCAAGGAGGAGCAGGGGCAGCTGGCGCAGCAAGTCCGGGGCAGCAACGCTGTCCAGCCACGCCAGAGCAGGAACATGGGCCAACACTTCCATAGTCAAAACCAGCAACACCACCGGGATGATAGCCAGGATAAAGGCCCGGCCCGCTTTGTAGCCGCTTTTGAAAAACTCTGTGAGAAAAACCAAGTTGAAGATGGCGTAGACAAGAAAACCAAAGCCGTAATAGGCGAGATTTGCTTCTATCCCGGCAGGGTTACCCCCAGGCAGCAGCCTGGTGCGCAGAACTGCGCAGGGAAGGGACAGGATTACTTGGCTCAGCTGGGCGGTGACAAAAAGCAGGCACTTGCCCTTGACAATATCCCGCTTACGCACAGGCAGCAGCGCGGTGTAATAGAGATCGTTGGTCTCCCGGCCGTAGACCATGGTGATGTACGGTCCCAGACAGCCAAAGATGAAGACCATACCGTAGGGATAGGCAGGAACCAAAACCAAGATGCCCAGCAGCGCAAAGACATACAAATTGGGGTGCGCAGCAAGGCGCAGCTCCTTGTACAGCAGGTTAGACATGATAACCTCTCCTTTCGCTGCGGATCATAATCTCTTCCAAGGTGAGCTCGCCCTCTTCCCCGGGCTCTTTAAGCCCTTGGAACGAACGGATGAACTCCTCCTTAGCTGCGCTGCGCAGCAGTCTGCCGTCCTTGATATAGGTAATGTCATCCGCGCATTTCTCCAGATCGGAAGTGATGTGGGTGGAATAGAGGATGCTCCGGGATCCATCCCGCACCAGTTCCCGGAAGAGGTGGAGCAGATCATCCCGGGCCACGGGGTCCAGACCGCTGGTGGGCTCATCGAAGATGAGCAGTCTCGCTTGATGGGATAGGGCCAGGGCCACCATGTATTTCACCTTCATCCCCGCCGAGAGCTCCTGGACCCGTTTGTCCGGATCCAAATCAAACATTTCCAGATACTTGGCATAGGCCCGGTCATCCCAATGGGCATAGAACCGCTTCGTTACCGCGGTGATTTGGGCAAGCTTTTTGTGTTTGTAGAAATCTACGCCGCCCAGCACCACACCAATTTGCTGTTTGCAGCTGGCCTCATGGCTGCGGAAATCCTTCCCGAACATTTCCACAGTGCCCCCGTCGGGCCGCACCAGGTTCAGAAGGCACTTCAAAGTGGTGGTCTTACCCGCACCGTTCTTGCCAATTAGGCCCATGATCCTGCCCGGCCGCAGCACAAAGCTAACCTGCTGCAGAGTGAACTTAGGATAGCGTTTCGTCAGATCTCTTACCTCGAGCATGTGCATCAGTCCCCTTTACTTGGCAGAAGATCACCCAGGACAGCCCCGGTGATCCGCATGAAAGTCCGGGTGTCGATGAGGGCAATACCCTTGGTCGTGGGATTTGTGTCACCCAAGACCACCAGGGTATCACCGGGCTGCAAATTCAGGGTATCCCGGGCCTTCTTGGGCAGTACGATCTGGCCCCGGTCCCCTAAGGTGACCACACCGAAGATGTGCTTGTTGCGGGGTGGGATGGGCATCCCCTCTCGCTCTGGATCGTGGCGCACCAGATCCTGTAGAGAGACATCGAAGAGATCGGCCAAAGCCTCGCAGTTGAGGATGTCCGGCAGGCTCTCCCCCTTCTCCCACTTCGCCACCGCCTGCCGGGAAACCCCGATCTGCTCTGCCACCTGCTCCTGGGTCAGTCCGCTGCGGTCGCGGAGGTAGCGGAGATTGGCCGCAATGTTATCCCTCGAACTTTTCATCCTTTTCATACCCCCTGGGTTTATGGTACACCGAATTTGTCCGAGCTTAAACCAACTAAAGGGAACACTTCTTGTTAGTTTTAGTTGCCCCTCCCGCCTCCAACAAAAAAGGGGCCGCCGCAGCGACCCCTAGCCTTTAGGCTTTCTCCTTAGCTATATCTGAAATTGGCCCATTTGGGCATCCACCGCTTCAGCAGCCCTGGCCACGTCCTCGGCAGAAGCAGCCATCTGCTGGGCGGAAGCGGACTGCTCCTCTGTGGTGGCCCCCATCTCCTCGGCCCCTGCCGCCAGCTCTTCACTGGTGGCGGCAATGTCAGCAATACCCTTGGTTAAGGACTCGATGGTCTGCGAGATTTGGGCAAACATCTCGCCCGTTTCCTCCACCGCTTCCATGCCCGCCTTCACCTTGTGGGCACCTTCTCCGGCCCGATCCACCGAGGAGTGCACAGCTTCCCTGATGCGCTGGATCAGTTGGGTGATCTCCCCAGCCGCCCGGGCGGATTGCTCCGCGAGCTCCCGCACCTCTTCCGCCACTACGGCAAAGCCCCGGCCCTGTTCTCCGGCCCTGGCCGCTTCAATGGCCGCATTGAGTGCCAAGAGGTTGGTCTGGTCGGCAATACCCGTAATCAGCGCCACGATTTTACCGATTTCCTCGGAATGGTGGCCCAGTTCCCTAATCTCGGCGGCTAGGGCTGTAACCACGCCGTTGATCTCGTTCATGGACTGGACGGTGCGGTCAATATCTGCTGAGCCGCGGACGGCCAGGTCATTGGCCTGGGCTGCCAAATTCGACATCTCCTGGGTGTTGTGGCTGAGGCGGTCCACGGCGCTGGCAAACTCATTGGCGCTGCTGGCCAGCTCTTCCACGGAGGCACTGGTTTCCTGGGCACCTGTGGCCATCTGCTCCGCCGAGGAACGCACAGAACCAACCGCATCGCGGACAGAACTGACCATCTCCCGCAGCTTAGTCTTCATCTCATTCATGGCTGCGGTGAGCAGTCCGATCTCATCCCTGCTCCGGTACTCCAGATCGGCCACGGCCAGATTTCCAGAGGCGATTTCCTGGGTGATGGCAAGGAGTTTAGCTGCGGGCTTAGTAATTGACCTGGTAATCAGGTAAATGGAAAGGATGGCCGCCGCAAAGGATACCGCCAAGAGCACAAGCACAACCATGGTGGCCGATTCAGCGTTCTTTCTGGCTTCGTTATTGAAGTTCTCCGCGCGCAGCCTGGCGTCCTCCACCACCCTTTGGATGGAGCTCTCCACCAGCCGAATGTGGTTGTTGCCCTTAGTTCTGGTCACCTCCGCCGCGCGATCGGTCCAACTCAAGTTGAGGTAGTTAATCACCTCGCTCCGAATGGGCTCCCATTCGTTGAAGGCGGTGAGCGCCGCATCAATTAGAGCCGGATCCCCTAAGAAACGATCGTACAGGGTCTCAAAATCGGCCAAAACCTTCTGGTGGAGTTCCTTGACTTTGTTAACGTGCTCCTGACGAGCGTTGTGATCGGGAGCCAAAACCAGGTCCTTCATTTCCCTAGCCATGGCCGTGATACGCGCTTGGATTGTCAGGGCTGTGGTGTGGGCTGCGTAGGGGTGCTGGAACATGGTTTCGGTGTTGTTGGCCAGGCGGTCCATGTACATGATGGCAACGGCAGTAACTAGAGTACTGAGCAAAAGCACCAGGGCAAAACCTAAGATCAGTTTCTTTGCTAGGGTTAAATTGCGGAACATGCTCCTCTCTCCTTCGCGGCTTCTTCGAGTTGTTTGGTTTCTTGGTTTGATAAGAGTTTGCTGGTGTCAACAATAGGCAGCAGACGCTCCCCAACTTTGCAGATGGAATGGACTATGTTGCCGTTCATGCCCTGGATCTGATCCAAGTACTCCAAGGATTGCCGGGACACACGCAGCACTTCGGTAACGGTGTCCACCAGAAAACCGACCATGGACTCCTCCAGCTCCGCCAGGAGAATTCTCTGCTTGTTGTATTCCACAGCCGGACCGCCCTCCATGGCAAAGCGGGCTTTAAGGTCAATCACCGGCAGAACGCTGCCCCGGACGTTGATGATCCCCACCATGGCCGGGGGCATATCAGGCAGGGGTACCAGTTTAGCAGCTGCTATAATCTCCCTGACCACGGTCATGGGGATGGCAAACTCATTGCCTGCGACGCTGAAAACTACCACTTGAAACTCCTCTGACTCCTTGCGCCCATTCAAGCTTCTCACCCCCTTCCTGACCGCAGGCCCTTTGGGCCACGCTGGTTGCCGATGACCTTGCTCACCTAATAGCAGCCAACTTGGAGCGCACCTGCCCCTTCAGGAGGTGCACCACATCTGGGTTGAACTTGGTTCCCGCGTAGGCCTCCAGGTAGGCCAGGCAGGTGGAGGCGCTGAGGGCAGCGCGATAGGGGCGGCGGCTGGTCATGGCATCAAACACATCAGCCACTGTGGTGATCTGGGCCAAGAAGCAGGGCTGGGAACCCACCAGGTCTTGGGGATAACCGCCCTGGCCATCTGCCCACAGGTGGTGTTCCAGGATGATCCTGCTCACTTCCTCACCGCATCCGATCAGCCTAGCGCAATCGTACCCCAGCACGGGATGGAGCTTGATAATCTCCCATTCCTTGGAGGTTAGGGGTTCCCTTTTCTCCAGGATCCCTTTGGGAAGGAATTTTTTTCCAATATCATGCAGAAAGGCACCCAACCCCAGGCACTGAAGTTCAGCGGGGGACAACCCCGCCTGCTCACCCAGGGAGAGCGCCAGTGAACGGACCCTCTGACAGTGAATGAATGTTTCCTCATCCAGTTCCGCAATGAGATGCATCAAAACACCATCGTATAGTGGCATGGCTAATCCACGTCCCCTGTCCTAGTAGCACAAAAAAAGCCGCTTCCCGACATGAGGAATGGCTCTTCAAACACCACAACAAAGTGGTGCCCCCAACCACTATTGCGAAGAGCAGCCCGGCTGTCATGGTTGCTGTGCAACTTTAGACCCGCAGCTTTGCGTCCGTCCCTTTCGGAACGTTTGCCTTTTTTCTTCCTCATATGCTTTTGTGGAATATTGTTACACCAAGCACAATTAATGTCAAGGGGGCAATGCTAATTTTCGTTCTTATTACTGCAAAAAGGACCCCAATGGTAACCAAAATGGTAACCCAAAAATGCTCAACATGGCAGGATTGTTAAAATAACTATAGAAGTGTCCTAACAAGAGAATGTGAACGTTAACACTAATGATAAGTTTTGGCGAGTGGGCAGTAGAGCTTAAGGGGAGGTGCAGATGATGGGCCGCGGAGACTACGAGCAGACCTTAACCCCTGGGGAGCTGGGAGCCCTTTCCGACAGCGATCTGGATGACATCACAGGCGGCAGCGGAGAGAGCGGGCTCTGGTGCCCCACCTGCCGGGATTGGACCATGTATCGCGCCGTGCGCACCGAGAATCTTGAAGAACAGTACGTCTGCCGGCAGTGTAAGCACGAACAGTGGATCTGGTATTAAAGCTCCAAAAGGTAAAAAGCAGACACCGTTCGCCCTGGGCGGTGTCTGCTTTGTCCTTACAAACTGCTTAAGCCCTCTTCTACCTTGGGCAGGATCCCCAAAAAGAGGATGTTGGCAAGGATGGGGCCGTAACGGGTGAGGCGGAGCTGGCCAAAGGACAGCTCGATTTCACTCCAGCAGCGCTTTGCCAAGTACTCCAGCCTGTCCCGGGCCTCTGGACTGGCGGCTTTACCCGTTGGCGCGGCCAAGCCCGCGGCTATAAGTCCGTTGAAGCGCCCTCGCTTGAGGTCCCGCTCCAGATCATGCACACAGTCCAAGGTGTAGATCAGCCGCCCCAAGGCTTCGCCCAAACGGCGAAGATAGGGCCCATTGTGCTGCGCCAGTTCAGGAGCGTCCGCAAACTGGGCAGTAAACTCCAAAACCCGCCCCAACCCTCGAGCCGTGGGCAGCAGCAGCTGGTCGTAGGAAAGCTCCTGCCCCAAATGCCCGTGGCGCCTTTCCCACTCCACCAGCTGGGTATCGCAGGCGCGCAGCTCCTCCACCAACTTGCCATCGAACCGGGCCAGTTCCCGCTCCGCTTTGGCCACGGCCCGGGCTGTAAGGAATCTGGCTAAGCGCGCCCCCTTCGCCCCATCGCGCAGGGCATCGGCGATCTTAAGTCCCATCATCACTACTGTCAACGAAGCGGCTGTGGTAACCGCGATACTATCATCCACCACCACCCCGAAACCCCAATAGCGGTTGAAGGGACAATAGCGGCGCCGAAACTCGGGGGGGCTGCTTCTCTGGGCCGAAATCAACAGGGCTAGAAAGGCCGTATCGAAATTGGTGGCCGCCCTCCACTTCAGTCCATAGAGGCGCTTGAGGGCGCCGCACATACCGCAGTAATGGGCGCGGTGGTGATTGTTGTCCCGTAGAGTCAGATCAAGCCTTTGCGGCCGGCAATAACCAAACATACCAACATCCTTCGCAGCTTACTTCCTGGCCAAAAGGGCGGAACCTTTGCGCAGCACGAAACGGTTGATCAAAGTGAGCATGGTTCCGTAGGCCAAGGATAAACAGGGCAGGAGCAGCCAGATCGCCTTCTGCACAGCATCGGCAAAGCTCTCTGGGGAGATGCTGAACCGCTGGTAGAATCCTCCATAAAGACCGTAGTGCAGCAGGGCCATCTGGCGGACAAATCCTGTGAGGCTGAGCCCCATGAGGCGGGCCAGAATCAAGACGAGCAGAGAAAAACAGACTGTATAACCCAGCCAATACCACAGATACTGCCAGCGCCAGCCCCTCTGGCGAAAGAAGGGCAAAACCAGCCCCACAGGCGCCAAAAGCAGCGCGAACATAAAAAACTCCCGCAGTCCCGCCAGCATCCCGATGAGCAGGGCAGCAACCGCCGCCAGCAGGGCTCCTTGGCGCAGTCCGTAGCTTTGGGTAATCATCCCCATGATGCTTGGACACAAGTATTTCAGGTATCTGCCCACACCCGGTAGGCCAGCTCCCAGAACATAAAGCACTACGCACAAAGCTGCAGCCACGCCGGTCTGGGCCAGCCCCTGATAACCGCTATTTCCCCTCGCTATGGCCCTCACCCCTCCAAAACCACTCTTCGAAGATCTCCTCTCCCACCATCTGCAGAATCTCCCGTCCCGGTCCAGGGGGCACCTGCTCCAAGCAGCTGCGCGCCTGATTGCGCAGTTCCCGCACCTGACCGCGGATGCGTTCGGAAATCTGGGGCGAAAGGAGCAGCTCCCGAAAACGGGCCACTGCCTCGCTGCGGCCGGAGGGAACCGCACCGGTTAAAGCCTGCCACAAGGCCATAAAATCATCTTCAGCCAAAATCCCCCTGGCCGCCGCCAGGGGCATGCTGATCTTGGCATCCTTCAAATCGCCGCAGCTGCGGCCCTTGACCTCCCGGTCCAGCTCGGTGAGATTGTTCAGATCATTGATGATCTGAAAACAGGTGCCCATCAGGCGGCCATAATGCGCTAAGGCCTGCACGTGGGCCAGCTCTCCCTGGGCCAAGAGGCCCCCAATCTGCAGAGACTTTTCAATCAGGCAGGCCGTTTTACCGTACACAATGTCCTGGGCATAGGCAAAACCATTTAGACTGCCGGCAGTGGCCAGCTCCAGGAGTTCTCCGGTGCACAGCTGCCAGTGGGCCTCCTCATAGGCCCCCCGTACCTGCTCCAGCACCTGCCGGGGAACCTGCAGCCTATTAAGATGGCGGTAGCCCATGGCCACCAGCAGATCTCCCAGGATAACCGCCGCCTCTTCCCCATAACGGGCATGAAAGGTGGGGCGCCCCCGGCGCAGGGCATCCCCATCCACCAGATCATCGTGCACCAAAGATGCTTTGTGCAGCAGCTCCAGGCTTACGGCGGCAGGAATAATGCACTGCACATCCTCACCGCCGCACACCAGAAAGCCAAGCAGGGACAAGGAGGCGCGAAACCGCTTACCGCCTGAGACCGCTTCCCTGTACATTTCCCGCAGCGCTGGGTGCACCGGCAGCTCAAGCAGGCGCTCTTCCACCTGGTTGATGAAGGGCTTGAGCCGCTGATGGTAGAGTATCTCCAGTTCTGTTAACTGCAAATTGCTTACCCTCCTAAGTTTACACCGGCTGCACCAGCCTACTTGAGCAGTTCACGCCTGGCCTGGGAGATCAAGGCCAGCATCCGTTCCGCGTTCTGCCTGCGCTCAATATCGGGATTGTTGAGCTGGTTGCGGTATTTGTTATACTCCTCAAGCAGGATTCTCCTGATCACCTCTTGGCTGGCGCCGCGGGGGATGTTAAACAGGGTATAGTAGTCCATGCGGTCTGAAGAACCGCTGTCCCGGTGCGGACGGCTGGGCCCCGCGTTTTCCGGGATGGGCACCGCCGGATCCTCTACTGTAAACAAAAAGGAGAGAACCCTCTCCCGGCGCATAATGATCCTGCCATCGGCAAAGATCCCCATGTTCATGCATAACGTGTGCCTTCCAGGGCTGCTGATGCCCAATGCGTCGTAGGGAAGGAAGATATCAAAATCATCATACTGGCTGGCGGCATAAGGAACGGTGAAGTCTTCCCCGATGCAGGCATTGCCCCGGGCATCGGCATACTCTTCCAGCACACCGGGGACGGGCCGGCCATCGTTGAAGATGAACCAGCCCATGAGGGTAAAGACTTGACTGTTGGGTATGGCGCCCCCAATCACAAAGTTAAAATGGATAACCATACCCTTCTGCCCGGAACGGACCACATCATAGTCCGCCCAGACCCGATGGAGTCTGGCATCGGCTGCCAATTTAGCAGCCCCCCTCGCAGATGGCCTGAAGCAGTAGACCCAAGCAGGCCCCAGTCACACAATCGCTGCAGCCATCATCGCTGCTGCTCTGCTGGCCGCCGCTCTGCTGACCGCCGTAATTGCCCCCGCCGTAATTACCTCCATAATTGCCACCGCCTGGATCCGCAGGCCGCGCACTGCGGGCCATTTCCAGAATCAGCCCTTCCAAGGCAGGATCGGCTGTGGCCAGCTGGAGGGCCTCTTCCAGAAGCATTCGGCTTTCGATGTAAAGCCCGGCTTGGTCAGCACTGCGGGCTTGGCGCAGCACCTCCAGGAGCTTGGAACCCTTCAGCCTTTCCTCAAAAAGTTCGTATGGCTGCAGGTGAAAGGTTTCTAAAAAACATTCCATTCCAGTCATTGCGGCACCCCTTCTGCTCCCTGTTATTCTACTTCAATTTCGTCAAAGCTGAGTTTCTTAGCGGCAATCTCCCCTTCAGAGAGCCGGCCCGTGAGCTGAACATCTAGCACTGCTTTGTAACCAGTTTTGACATCTTCGATGCTGGCGTGGATAATCCCGTTGGCATCGTAGGCATAGATCACCTTCAACGGATAGTTCTTGGGCTTGGGCCGGTCAAACTGCAGCTCCGTTCGGCCGATGACCGTGCAGTTGGCCGGATCCAAGTCCTCGCCCTGGAGCAGGACGAAGTCTACAGTGGTCTGGTTGTTATCCACCGTGTAAAACTCGTCGATGCGCTCCGTGGGAATGGGCGAGTTTTTCGGGATCATGATCTGATTCTGAAGCCGCTGCGTATGAGGATCCCAAACCTGGACACCAAAGGAATGGGAGGTGACGTCCACGATGGTGGTGGTGGCGAGCTGCCTGCCCGTTTCAGTTTGGAGGATCAAGCTGTTGCCCTGTTTGGCCAGGAGAATACCGGCCTGCAGGGCAGCCCCCAGGGCCACCGCCTCATCTGGGTTCACGCTCTGATCAGGCTCTTTGCCGCTTAACCGCCTGACCAGATCCTGCACGGCAGGCATGCGGGTGGATCCGCCTACCAAAAGCACAGAATCAATGTCCCGCCACGTTAAATTGGCAGACATGAGCACCGACTCGATGAGCAGCTCAGTGCGCTCCAAAAGGTCTGCGGTCATGGCATTAAACTGCTCCCGGGTCAGCTCCACCGTTTTGCGGTGTCCAAAGGCGCTGATGCTGATCTTAGTGGATGTACGGCTGGACAGGGTCTTTTTCGCAGCTTCCGCCCGCTGCCTGAGGTCCTGCTGCACCTCCAGGTCTTCAAACAGATCCACACCAAACTCCTGCTGGAAGAGATCGTTCACATAGAGCATGATGCGGTCATCGAAGTCCTTGCCGCCCAGCATGTGATCGCCATCGGTGGCGATCACCCGAATGTCGCCGTTATCCACCTGCATAATGGTCACATCAAATGTTCCGCCGCCCAGATCGTACACCAGCACGCGCTGTTTTCCAGATAGATTCAAGCCGTGGGCCAAGGCAGCAGCCGTAGGTTCGTTGATAATCTTCAACACGTTCAACCCGGCAATGCGGCCAGCATTCAGCGTAGCCTGGCGGCACAGATCGTCGAAATACGCGGGGACAGTGATCACCACATCGCGGATCTCCTGTCCCAGCAGCTGTTCCGCATCCTGCTTCAGTTTCTTTAAAATAAAGGCGGAGATTTCTTCAGGGCTGTACTCCCGATTGCCGTGCACGAAGATAAAGTCGGGATTGCCCATCTGCCGCTTTACGAACTCCACCACGTTTTCCGCTTCTGTGACCGCGCTGTTCTTGGCAATACTGCCCACCACAACGCTGTCATCTGGGGTCATGAGCACCACTGAAGGGGTGAGTCGTTCCCCCTCGGCGTTGGGAATGATCTCCGGTTTCCCGTATTGGTTCAAGATGGCCAAAGCAGAATAGGTTGTTCCCAAGTCAATCCCCACAGGAATGGTCATGCCTGTTCTCCCCCTTCAGCTCTATATCTTGCCACGACGACTTCCTCGGGACGAATCACCCGCAGCTCGGAGCGGAATCCACGACGCACAACCCGCAGCACCTTGTTATCCAGCCCTGGCTCCGAGACGTACTCCACCGCCACGGCCCGCTGAATACTCGCGTCAAAATACTCTGAAGAATCGATTAACTCAATGCCCCGCCGGTAGAGGATCTCTACGATCTCGGTAAGCACAAACTCCGCGAACTCAGCCAGATCCGTCCCCGCCTGTTCTTCCCGGGTCATCTCCTGCAGGCTGCGGGTCACATTATCGTAGAGCAAGATGATGTCCTTGTATACCCCTAAGAGGGACTGCTCGACGAAGTTGTTCTTGTACATGCTGAGCTCGTTGTACAGCTCATCAAAGGCCCTTTCCTTCTGCTCATCATAGCGCATCTTTTCAGCAAACAGTTCTTCAAGTCCAGAGATCCGCTGGCTCAGCTCCTCCAGCTGCATCAGTTTGACACGAACCTGCCGCACTGCAATCCTCCTAATGTGATTTGAAAAAAGCCCGTCCAACACTGCGCTCTTTACTTTCCCTTTCTTTTCGTATTCTGCGTTCGCCGGTAAATTCCTCCAGGTAAGGAACATCCAAACCGGCACAGTGCCTTGGCAGAGAGATCCATGTGGTGTATCATCAAAGTGGAAGAATGGGGCAAAGCGTGTAATGAAAAGCCGCACTAAGGAGGTTCACAATGATCCGCAGGAGCGAGGAACGGAACGTTGCGGTACGGGAAAACATGCGGGGCGGCCAGGGAAGCGTGCAGATGTGCCATCTGCTCAACGGGGCCGCAGAGATGTATGAAAAGGGGCGGCTGTTCGCCCATTTCACCCTGGAACCCGGCTGCTCCATTGGCTACCATGTTCACGAAGGGGAAGCGGAAGCCTATTACTTCCTCACCGGAACGGGAGAGTACAACGACAACGGCGTGATCACCACGGTTCAGGCTGGCGATGTGGCTGTGGCTTGGGACGGAGAAGGGCACGGCATAAAAAACATCGGCACTGGGCCCTTGGAGTTCATTGCCCTGATCTTGTACAAGTAACCCTGGAAGCTGAAACGCCGCTCCTGCTGCCTTAAGCAGGGCGGCGTTTTGCTTCCCCTTCTGCTCCAGTACTTTCCCACAGCCCAAGCTTTCACATGGCCCGCGCCAGGGCCCGTTTCTTCCTTCCCAGAACTATAAGCCCCAGGAACATAAGGAGCGGGAAAATGCTGCCCATCAACAGACCCGCCCGCAGCCCAGCTTGATCCAGGCCCATTCCCCGGGAAACACTCCAGTGCTGGATCAGCTGGGAACGCTGGCTGAGATCGGAGACCAAGCCGGTAAGCCAAGGTCCTAAAGAACCCCCCACATTGCCAAAAACGGCGAGCAGACCAAAGAGGGTGGTGCCGCCCTTGGGAAACTGGGCAGAAGCTAGGCTTAGGGTGCCGGGCCACATCAGACTGACAGATAGGCCGCAGAGTGCCGCCCCAAGCAGAGACAGGACGGGAAGGGGAGAGAACACGGTCACGGCATAGCACACCAGGCAGAATACACAGCTCACCATGATCACCTGCCGCAGGCTGATCCGCTCACCCAAGACCCCATAGGCAGTGCGGCCTGCCACCATAAACAAGGCAAAGAGGGCCGGACCCACCAGATCGCCAAGCACCTTGGGGACACCTAGACCCATTTCCGCAAACAAACTGGACCATTGGGACATGGTCAGCTCGGCCGCGCCTGCGCTGATCATCAGCAGGAGGCACAAGAAAAACAGGGGTGAACTGAAGAGCTGGGCAGCGGGCATGCGTTCCCCTTCTGGAACTAGGGGGAGCAGGGGCACCCGCAGGAATCTAAACAGGTTAAACAAAGGTATGAGGGCCCACAGCAGGGGGAGATAAGGCCACAGATGCGTTCCTAAGGCCCACAAAACAAGCGTTGTGAGGATGACCACAGCCATATGGCCCCAGCAGTAAAAGGAGTGGAGCAGGCTCATGGAAGCCGCTTTAGATTTTGTGGGCAGTGATTCCACAATGGGGCTGATCACCACTTCCATCACCCCTCCGCCGCAGCCGGACAGGAATACGGCGAGGCCCAGGGCGAGCGGGGTACTGGGCAGCACTTGGGGCAATATGCCTAAACTGATGATGCCCAGGAAGCTTAAAACATGGGCCAACACTGCGGAGGCCCGATAACCAAGGCGATCCACAAAGCGCAGGGACAGCGTGGAAGTGATAATCTGGGTGCCGAAGTTGAGGAGCACCAAGCGCCCCAGCATCTCAAAGGACAGGGCAAACTGATCGTGGAACACGGCGAAGAACAAGGGCGCCAGGTTGTTGTTCACCGCTTGGGTAATCAGACTCACATAACAAGCATGCAGCGTCGACTTATACTTATCTGGCAACAAACCTCCTCCTTTATGCAGCATGGATTCGGCGCCAAATGCACTTGTCCTCCCTCCAAGGCCTGCAGGAAAGCAGAGACCCGCGGAGTAGTGTTCAGCATGAGCGTCTTTAGGAAGGAGAGGAGGAGCACATGGACCCTGAACTGCTCACCTATTACCGCACCCACGGGCCCATGACTGAAGTTGGGTCGCAGCAGCACATGGTTAGCCAAATCCCCCCAGACATCGCCGTGATCGTGCGCTGCACCCAAAACGTCTTAGTGCACCAACACTGGGCCAGTGCCTACGGTTTGGAGCTGACCGAGGAAAGGAAACAGGAACCGTTTCTGCGCCGTTTTGAAGAGAAGCTAAGCTTTTTGAGCAGCCGCGGCTTTAGCCATGTTTCAGAGCAGAGACCCGCTGCTGACAAAATGGTGGGGATCTGCCGGGATTTCTCCGTGGTGGCCGCTGCGCTCTGCCGGGAGGCCGGTATTCCGGCCCGGACCAGGTGCGGATTTGCCAGCTATTTCCAACCAGGCAAGTTTACAGACCACTGGGTCCTGGAGTACTGGAGCGAAGCTGAGCACAGGTGGATCATGGTGGACACGCAGTTGGATGAACTGCAGCAGAAGGCCCTGAACATCCCCTTTGATCCCCTGGACGTGGGTGCAGACTACTTCATCACCGGCCCCCGGGCCTGGCTCATGTGCCGCCGGGGCCAGGCCGACCCCAATCTTTTCGGCATCTTCCACTGGTGGGGCTATCAGTACCTGAACTGCAATCTGCTCCTGGATGCCAATGCCCTTTTAAAAATGCCCATGCAGCCGTGGGACGGTTGGCCGGGATACAAGAGCCGGCCCATAGCAGAGTGGACGGAAGCAGATTTCCAGGTGCTGGACCAGCTAGCCGAGCTGGCCCTGGCTGTGGATCGGGACTTTGCCAGTTTCGCCCAATTTGTCAGGGGGCACGACGGCATCAAGGTGCCTGGGGACCTGGGTGAAGTGTTCAACCTCAACGATTAACACAGGGCGGCTTGCCAGACCTAGGGTCTGTGTACAGCCGCCCATAACTAGACGACCTGGAAGAGATAGAATTTCAGATACTCTGTCTCGGGAACCCCCCACAAAATGGGATGGTCCGGGGCCTGCTGCCGGGCTTCGATCTGGCGGAGGGAAACCGCCGCATCCCTGGCAGCATCGGCCAGTACTTTTCGAAAGAGGTCATCGGTCATGAAATGGCTGCAGCTGCAGGTGGCCAGATAACCGCCCCGGGGCAGGAGCTTCATGGCCTTCAAGTTGATCTCCTTGTAACCCCGGGCCGCGCCCCCCACCGCCCGGCGGGACTTGGTAAAGGCTGGAGGATCGAGGATAATTAAGTCATAATCCCTACATTTCTGCTCCGCCAAGCCGGTTAAGAGGTCGAAAACATCGGCACACAAGAACTCCATCCTGCTGTCCAAGCCGTTGCGGACGGCGTTTTCCTTGGCCAAATCGATGGCAGCTTGGGAAATATCCACGCAGGTCACCTTTTCTGCCCCGCCCAACGCCGCATTGAGGCCAAAGGAACCGGTATGGGTAAAACAGTCCAGAACCCGCTTACCCTGGGCAATGCGGGCCACCGCGGCTCGGTTGTACTTCTGGTCGAGGAAAAAGCCTGTCTTCTGGCCATTCTCCACATCCACCAGATAGTTCACCCCATTTTCACAGATTTCCACCACGGCGCATTTGGGAACCTCAAGGCCCTCCAACTGGTACCAGCCCTTGTACTCAGGCAGGCCTTCCAAGGCCCGCACTGGGTTGTCATTGCGCTCAAAAATGCCCGTGATGGTCTCACCCATTTCTGTAAGCACATCCAGCAGGGCCCGGTAAACCGTATCCTTCACCAGTTCCATGCCCAGGCAGGTAATCTGCACGGACAG
>Ga0116169_1002008_pt1 | contig 15616 bp, 15 predicted proteins | sample AD_UKC130_MetaG_FD_89796 | JGI IMG/M metagenome (GOLD analysis project Ga0116169, IMG submission 89796) | Active sludge microbial communities of municipal wastewater-treating anaerobic digesters from Canada - AD_UKC130_MetaG | ecosystem: Engineered > Bioreactor > Anaerobic > Digestate | place...
CGGGGATCTCTGGCTACTCACAGAAGGAAGCGCTCAAGATTGCTACCGAGGCCATCCGCACTTTCCTCTCCGAGCATGATCACGCGGTGTACCTGGCGGTCTTGGATAAGGAAGCGGTGCGGGTCGATGAAGAGCTGCTGGTGGACGTAGCCCGCCACCTGGCAGAACAGCGGGAGGAGCTCCACAGTGAGCTGGTGGAAGAGGCACGCTCCCAGTTCAGCCGGGTTTCGGCTCCCCCGCCTGTGGAGGAGATCCTCGATGATTTGGAAGAGTCCTTCTCCGAAACGCTCTTCCGCTTGATCGATGCCAAGCAGAGGACCGATGTGGAGGTGTATAAGCGGGCGAACTTGGATCGGCGCCTCTTTTCTAAAATCCGCAGCAGGGATTACGTGCCCAGTAAGCGCACTGTATTGGCCTTGGCCTTGGCTTTGGAACTCACCTTGGAGGAAACTGAGGACCTGCTGCGCAAGGCCGGTTACGCCCTTTCCCCCAGCCAAGTGTTTGATGTGATCGTCCACTACTTCATCATCCATGGCAAGTATGACATCTTCGAGCTGAACGCAGTGCTCTTCACTTATGGACTGCCCCTCTTGGGGAGTGTGGGCCGAGAAGCAGTCGATTAGCCCCGGGGCTGTTTACCTTCAACTCTGCTCCTTACTTCTTTAAAGAAGGCAGCGGCAGCGGCGGTGTCCTGGGCATTGGGGCGCCCTTTGGCGATGCCGCCGATGAGTTTCAGGGGCCCAAAGGTGCAGAAGCCTGGACAGCCATACACTCCCAGCAGCATCCCGCCTTTGGAGCGGACAATCTGTTCCAAATTAGAAAGCTTAGGCCGCCAGGCTCCGTAGGTGTAGACCACAAAAACAGGCTTGCCGCTGGGCAGGTTTCTTTCGGCACAGCGCAAGACATCTTCATGGAGCCTGGAGGCATAGGTGCCTGAAGCAAAGCCGATCAGTTCGTAGCCGGCCAGATCCACATCTAAGTTGGACGCAGCAGCCAGCAGCGTCACCTCTCCCTCCTGGGCCATGGCGTCCAGGAGCTTTTTGGTGTTCCCGTGGTGGCTGGAATGATAGACGATGGCTGTCTTCATCACAGGACCTCCCCCTGGTGGAGTTTGTTGCTTCTCTCACATTATTCTACTAAGGGGAGAGCCTATGCACAAGGGAGGAGCTTAGGCCGCTGTGGTGCTTGAGTTGTCGCCTGTGCGGCGACCCGTAGTCCTGCTGCCCCTGGTGTTCTAGGAACAAGAACACTAGAGAGCAGGGGTGAGCTGATGGCCCTAACTGAGCTAGTTTTCATTTTGGACAAAAGCGGATCCATGGCGGGATTGGAGGATGACACCATCGGCGGCTACAATGCTCTCCTCGCCCAGCAGCGGGAGGTGGAGGGCACCTGCCTGGTGACCACGGTGCTTTTTGACCACGGCTGTGAAGTGCTCCACGATGGGGTAAACCTGAAAACGGTGCAGCCCCTGACCAGGCGAGAGTACCAGGTGGGCGGCAGTACCGCCCTCCTTGATGCCATGGGACGGACCATCCACCAGGTGGCAGCCAGGCAGAGAACAGCGGTGGAGAGCAGTGCCGCGCGGGTTATGGTGGTGATCATCACCGACGGGCAGGAGAACAGCAGTGTGGAGTTTTCTCCCCGCAGGGTGCAGCAGCTGGTGGCGGAGCAGCGGGAGCAGCATGGGTGGGAGTTTATCTTCTTGGGCGCGAATATGGATGCCATTGCGGCTGCGGCCCAGTGCGGAATAGGGGCGGAACGGGCCCAAAGGTTTCATGCCGATGGGCCTGGCCTGACCCTCAGTTTTGCAGCGCTGAACGAAACGGTGGCGGCCTACAGGGCCAGCGGCCAGGTGCACGGGCGCTGGAAAGAGAAAATCGCCGCCGACTATGTGGGGCGGCGGCCCAGGGGGTAAGTAAAGATCCCAGGTTCGCCTGGGATCTTTACTCTAGGTGCCCTGTCTCGAGGTCCCGCCTCTGCCGGCGGCAGCGCCTGCAGCCAAAACCAGCCTGCTCAGGACGGTAAAACTCATAGTCGCCGCCCTCAATGCGCAAAAGGGCTCCTGCGTACAGGGCTTGAGCTACCTTGTGCCGGGCGGAGGCGTAAATGCGCTGGACTGTGGTGCGGGCCACGTCCATGCGCTGGGCCGCCTCCTCTTGGGTTAGGCCTTCCAAATCCAGCAGGCGGATGGTTTCATATTCATCTACGGTCATCACCACTTCGCCCTGGGGAGGGCCGTGTAAAGGTCTGAAGCTGCTGTATGGCGGCAGGCAGCACACCCGGCGCCCTTTGCGAGGTCGCGGCACAAAGATCACTCCTCCGTTGGGGACTGTAAGGCCTTGAGCTCATCGTCGAGCCGAGCAAGCTCCCGTTCCAGCCTCTTTTTGCGCTCCTGCAGGAGCTCTTCCCGGGAAAAGCCAGCCGACGACCAGGTGGGCCAGCCGCGGACAGCCCGGTGACGCCAAAAAGGACTGCAGCAGCCCCAATGGGCCCTTTGTGCCCACCCGCAGTGGACCCGCAGCGGCCCAGGACCCCAAGGCCCTGTTCCCATCATTCTAGGCATATTGGTCCTTTCCTCCTTTCTTTTGGGCATATGTTCATTTGCGTTTAGTATACGCGGGTTATGGGTATATGTCAAGAACTGTGTGGGGTACTTAGGTGCCGGCCTGGGTTTGGGCTGGAAATAACTTACTAATCAGGGCAGGAAATGAAACCCCTGTGCCGAAGGTTCATACACTAACCTTAAAGGGGGTTTCCATATTGCCCAAGAAACTGGTCGGCTTGGCGTTGGTACTAGCGGTACTGTTCCTCACGGGCTGTGCCGGGGAGTTTATCACCGATTTGTACATCCAGGACATTTTGGACGTGGCCAGCGGCGAAGAGGAATACCTTTTAACCAGCGGCACCATCTACCTTGAATCACCTGGGGAGGAGTACAACACTCAACTCCAAACCATCTTGGAGGCGACGTTTAGGGACGTGAAGAACTTCCGGACGGGAAGCGGGGAGTACGGTTCTAAGCTGGTCGCGGATCTCAAGGTGCCGGTGCTGTTGTTTGACGACACCTTTGTAGAACCCTGGCTGGAAGAGCCCCTGGCCATTGTGATCATGCCCTTAGACGAGGGCTATACCGCCTTTGGGTTCATGCTCAATGGGGAGAAGCTGGATGGCATCTTTGCCTCCTTCCTGCAGGATAGTTTTTACACCATCGGGGTGAAGGACTTCACCTTCTTTGTGAAACTGTACAACGATCACAGGGGAGTTGTCCCCGTCTCCTTCCAGGGCGTCTATGTGAACGGAGTGCCCTACCACTACGAAGAGCTGCTGGAGCTGGAGCGGCGCGACTCGGTGGAACTGAGACTGGGGGATGTGGCGCGGGACTATGCCTACGAAGAAGGATATGTTTTCGTGGGGGCGCTGGGTCCGGTGGAATAGGGATAGGCAGAGGCTGGGGGTCCCCCCAGCCTTTTCCTTTGCGCCTGAAGGGCGCCTGGGCGCAAGGGAGGATTGGGAGCTGGACTGGAGAATACTTGTGGGCATGAGCATTTTGCAGAGTGAGGATAGCCCATGAGCAAGAACAGCAGAAGCATCGCTTTGACTGAAGGCAGCATTTTCACAGCATTACTCAAGTTGGCTCTGCCCATCATCGCCACTTCCTTTGTGCAGATGGCTTATGGCCTCATCGACATGATCTGGGTGGGCAGATTGGGCAGCGGGGCAGTGGCCGCGGTGGGTACCTGCGGCTTTTTCACCTGGCTGGCCAATGCCTTGATCATCATCCCCCGCATCGGCGCAGAAGTGGGGGTGGCCCAATCCCTGGGGAGAAGGGATCGGGACGGGGTATCCGCAGCCATTCGCCACAGCATCCAGTTGATTGTGGTCCTCAGCAGTGTGTATGCTGGGACGCTGCTGCTTTTGCGGGGGCCTCTGCTTGGCTTTTACCGTCTAGGCCCCGAGATTCAAGGCCTGGCCAGCACCTACCTGGCCATTATCTGCCTGGGGATGGTCTTTTTCGCCACCAATCCCATCTTCACCGCCATTTTCAACGGGGCAGGGGATAGCCGCACGCCCTTTCGCATCAACGGGCTGGGACTGGTGACGAACATCATCCTGGATCCCATCTTGATCTTTGGTTTCGGCCCCATTCCCCGCCTGGGGGTGGCTGGCGCGGCGGTGGCCACGGTGCTCTCCCAACTTCTGGCCACCAGCGCGTTCATCTGGGAAGCCCGCCGCCGGCCAGAACTCTTTACGGGGATCAAGCTTTTCAGCAAGCCCGATTGGGGATATCTGCGGCGCATGATCACCATGGGGCTGCCCATGTCGCTGCAGAGCGCTCTGTTTACATTGATCTCCATGCTCATTGCCCGCATCATCTCCGCCTGGGGCCCCGTGGCCATCGCGGTGCAGCGGGTGGGTTCCCAGATCGAGTCCATTTCCTGGATGACCGCAGGGGGATTTCAGTCGGCCATGAGCGCCTTTGCCGGCCAGAATTATGGGGCGCGCCAAGGTGAAAGGGTCTACCGCGGTTATTTTGTCGGCCTGGGCATTGTTTCCTGCATCGGTGTTGCAGCTACTGCCGCTCTCGTGTTTGCGGCCAGGCCTTTGATTGCCATCTTCCTCCACGAACCCGAGGCCCTGGCGGTGGGTGCGGCGTACTTACGCATTATCGGCCTTTCCCAGCTGCCCCAGACGGTGGAAATCCTCACGGCAGGGGCCTTTATCGGGCTCGGCCGCACAACGCCCCCTTCTCTGGTGGGCATTTCCCTCAATGCCCTGCGCATCCCCGCGTCCTTGATCCTCTCCCGCACGGCCCTGGGTCTGGATGGGGTGTGGTGGACCATCAGCGTTTCCACAATGCTCAAGGGCCTCATTTTAAGCACTTGGTACCTGCGCTTTATGCGCACTAATGAAGAAATGGTGCATTTGCGTGCACAGAGTAAAGTTCAGGAGGGAACAGCGTGAGTTTGAACTTCAGCGGTCTGGAGGTGTCCTATCCCACCCACAGGTTTCCGGCCTTTGCCGGGAAGGGGATGGTGGCCACCTCCAATGCTTTGGCGGCCCAGGCGGGGCTGGACATGCTCAAAAAGGGAGGCAATGCGGTGGATGCGGCCCTGGCGGCCGCGGCCTGCTTAACGGTGTGCGAGCCCACCTCCAACGGCATTGGCGGCGATGCCTTTGCCCTGGTGGCCTTCCAGGGTAAGCTGTATGGACTTAATGCCAGCGGGCCGGCGCCTGGGGGCATCAACCTTGGAGATCTGGCGGGAAAAGGTTACACGGAGATCCCCAGGTACGGTTTTGTGCCGGTCACGGTGCCGGGGGCTCCCGCGGCTTGGGCGGCCCTCTCTGAGCGCTTTGGCAGGCTTCCGCTGACCGAAGTTTTCGGCCCAGCCGTTGACTATGCCGCCAACGGTTTTCCCGTTTCACCTGTGTTGAGCAGGCAGTGGAACAGGGCCTTTACCATCTACAGCCAGAACCTGCAGGGCGATGAATTTAAGTCCTGGTTTGACACCTTCGCTCCCCAGGGCCGGGCCCCCTGGCCTGGGGAAGTTGTGCGCCTGCCGGATCACGCCCGCACCTTAGAGCTGATTGCGGAGACGAAAGCTGAAGCCTTTTACCGCGGTGAGCTGGCCGAGCGCATTGATGCCTTTGCCAGGCAGTATGGCGGGTATCTCCGGGCCGAAGATTTGGCTGCCTTTAGCCCCGAATGGGTGGAGCCCATAGGCACCCAGTTCGGTGAAGTGGAGGTGTGGGAAATCCCCCCCAACGGGCAGGGGATTGTGGCCCTGATGGCCTTGAACATCCTGCGGGGCTTTGCCTTTGAGCCAGGGGAAAAGCTCACGGCCCGCGCCTTCCACCTGCAGATTGAAGCCTTGAAGCTGGCCTTTGCCGAGGCCCAAAGGCATGTGACCGATGCCAGGGCCATGCAGGTTTCCGTGGCCCATCTCCTTTCTGAGGAATGGGCCCGGGAAAAACGGAAACTGATCAGGGAGGATGCCCTGCTGCCGCCGCCTTCCCCTGAGGTCAAGGGTGGGACGGTGTATTTGTGCACCGCGGACAGCGAGGGTAATATGGTGTCCTTGATCCAGAGCAACTATATGGGCTTCGGTTCAGGTTTGGTGGTGCCCGGCACGGGCATAGCCCTGCACAACCGGGGGCACAACTTCTCCTTTGATCCCAACCACATCAATTGTCTTGCCCCGGGTAAACGGCCCTACCACACCATTATCCCAGGCTTCTTAACCCGAAACGGCGAGCCTCTAGGCCCCTTTGGGGTGATGGGCGGCTTTATGCAGCCCCAGGGCCATGTGCAGGTGGTGCTCAACCTGGTGTGCTTCGGGCACAACCCCCAAGCGGCCCTGGATGCCCCCCGCTTCCAGTGGATCCGGGGCAACCAAGTGCATTTGGAGAACACGGTGCCCCCAGAGGTGGCCGCCAAGCTTGCCGAGTTGGGGCATGAGATTTCGGTTACGGAAGAGAACACTGGCTACGGCCGGGGACAGATCATTTTACGGGCCGGTGATGCGCTGGTGGGCGGCACGGAAAGCCGCGTGGACGGAACGGTAGCGGTGTGGTAGGATCAAAGGGGAAGGAGCATTCCTCATGATTTATCTAGACCAGGCTGCCACCTCTTTTCCCAAGCCGCCCCAAGTGGTAGAGGCGGTCTGCCGCGCCCTCACCGGCGCGGGCAGCAGCGGAAGGGGAGGCCACGAGCTGAGTCTTGCCGCCAGCCGCCTGATCTTCGAGGCGCGCCTGGCTGCGGCACAGTTTTTCGGCTGCACCGACCCCAGCCGCATCGCCTTTACCGCCAATGCCACGGAGAGTTTGAACCTCGCCCTATTTGGCCTTCTGGAACCGGGGGATCATGTGATCACCACCGTCCAGGAGCACAACTCGGTGCTCCGGCCCCTCTTTCTGCTCCAGCGCCGCGGGGTGGAAGTGAGCTTTGTGCCCGTGGACGGCCGGGGCGTTGTGGATCTGGACGGCTTTTCCCGGGCTTTGCGCCCGGCCACGAGGGCCGTTGTGGTCACCCATGGGTCGAACTTAACGGGTAATGTCTTGGATTTGGATTGGGTGAGCAGGTTCTGCCGCGAGCATGACCTGGTGCTCGTTGTGGATGCGGCCCAAACCGCGGGCTGGTATTCCTATAATCTCACCCAAAAGCCCCTGGACATCCTCTGTTTCACTGGGCACAAAGCCCTGTACGGCCCCCAGGGTGTGGGGGGGATCTATGTGCGGCCGGGCCTAATGCTAAAGCCCCTTAAGGTTGGGGGGAGCGGCATCCAGACCTTTTCCCGGGAACATCCCCAGGAGATGCCGGAAGCTCTGGAAGCGGGGACGTTGAATACGCCGGGGATTGCCGGCTTGCTAGCTGGCATCCGCTATGTGCTGGGCCAGGGCCTGGCGGCTATCCGGCAGGCGGAAGGGGAGCTCACCCGCCGCTTTTGCCAGCGGGTCCAGGAGATCCCTGGAGTTGTGGTGTACGGCGACTTTCAGGCGCGGGAACGCCTGCCCATTGTCAGCGTGAATGTGCAGGGAGTGGATGCCAATCGGGTGAGTGCGGATCTCGCCGAACTGGGGATCTGCACCCGCTCGGGCGGCCACTGCGCGCCGCTGCTCCATGAGGCCCTGGGCACGCGCCAGCAGGGGGCTGTCCGCTTCAGTTTCTCCCACTTGAACACCCCCGGGGAGCTGGATGCTGCCGTGGAAGCCCTGGGCCGGCTAGCCCAGGAGTATGGGGGAAAGCAGTATGGGTGAGCAGAGGGTTGTAATTACTTTCCAAACGACCACCCAGGCCATGGCCTGGGAGCGGGCCTGCAAAGAGCGGGGGCTGCCGGGACGCCTGATTCCCATGCCGGTAGTGATCAGCGCAGACTGTGGAGTGGCTTGGCTGGCCGCCCCGGAAGAGCTGGAGCTGCTCTTAAGCCAAGCTGAGGAGCTGGGCTTGGGTTATGATCAAGTGGTGGAATTGAAATGAGGTGAGGCGGATGGCAGAAAAGCTGGTGTTCTGTGCCGGCGGGGGCTGAACCGCGAAAATGGGACCGGAGGTCCTGGCTGGTATCTTGGCGGAGCTGCCCCAAGGGCAGGATCCCGATTTTCTGGTGGGTTTTGACCAGTGCGATGATGCCGCGGTTTACAGGCTCAGCCCCCATCTGGCCCTGGTGCATACGTTGGATTTCTTCCCGCCCATGGTAGATGATCCCTATCTCTTCGGTCAAATCGCCGCCGCTAACGCCTTGAGCGACATCTGGGCCATGGGAGGAGAGCCCAAGACGGCGCTGAATATCGTCTGTTTCCCGGAAAAAATGGATTTGGACATTTTACGGCGCATCCTCCAGGGAGGAAGCACCAAGGTGCTGGAAGCAGGTGCCGTTTTGGCTGGGGGTCATACCATAGTGGATGTGGATGTGAAATACGGGCTGTCTGTTACGGGTATAGTTGATCCTGAACGGATGTATACGAACCGGGGCTGCCGGGTTGGCGATCTGCTCATCCTGACCAAACCCCTGGGAGTAGGTATTATCTGCGCGGCCAATAGGGTGGGGGAAGCTTCTGAGCAGGCGGTGCAGCAAGCCGTTAAGTCCATGGCCACCTTGAACAAACATGCCGCGGAGATTCTCAGGAACTACCCTGTGCATGCCTGCACCGATGTGACGGGTTTCGGCTTTTTGGGCCACCTCCATGAAATGCTGGGCGGGGAGCGCCATGCGGTCATCTTCAGCAGTGAAGTCCCGGCCATTCCTGAAGCCTTAGCCTACGCCCAGGAGTTTCTCATCACGGGCGCGGCCCAGCGCAACCGCAATTACCTGGAGCAGCATGTACAGTTCGACTCCCGGGTGGAGTTCAGTATGGAAGAAGTGTTGTTTGATCCCCAGACTTCAGGGGGACTTCTGGTAAGTGTGCCCAAGGAGGCGGCCCCTGAGCTGCTGGCCGAACTCCACGGCCGGTTGGATTTGCCCTGCGCCATCGTGGGGGAAATCGTGGAACGGGAAGCAAAGGAGATTGTGGTGCTATGAAACGAAAGCTCGATGCCAGAGGACTGAGCTGCCCGCTGCCGGTGCTGGAGGCCCGAAAGGCGCTCAGGGAGATGGAAGCGGGTCAGCTGGAGGTACTGGTGGACAACGGCATCGCCGTGCAGAACCTAGAGAAAATGGCTGCTCAGCTGGGTCTGGACTGTGAGTCCTCAGCCCTAGGGGAAGACCAGTATGCCGTTTTGATTACCGTGGGTCCAGGTTCCCCAGGGGCGCAGCGGGGTGCCCCAAGCACGGCCCCGGACACGGTGGTGGTGCTGGCGAGTGACGAGATGGGGGCGGGCGATCCTGAGCTGGGGCGGCTGCTCATGAAATCCTTCATTTACACCTTAACAGAGCTGGAAGTGCCGCCGGCTAAGGTGCTCTTGTACAACTCGGGGGTGAAGCTGGCTGTGCAAGGCTCCGATACCTTAGCTGACCTGCTCAAGTTGGCGGAACGGGGAGTGGAGATCCTGGCCTGCGGCACCTGCCTCAATTATTACCAGCTCACAGACCAGCTGGGTGTGGGAGCGGTAACGAACATGTATGCAATCCTAGAGAGCCAGATGGCTGCCGGCAAGATCGTGCGCCCCTAAGCGATCTTGGGCCGGGCCAGGAAGGAGAAGGCGTATGAAGTATCACGGCTGGTTTAAACCGCAGCACGACTTGGCCTACGCCAAGCGGGCACTGCAGGCGGGGCTGCATGGATTTGAGATCATAGCTGGGCAGTCCCATTACCATCCCGAAGAGTTCAAGACCTACCGGGAGAACATCAAGCGCATCAAAGAGGAGCTGCAGCCGAGTTTTACGGTGCACGCGCCCATTACCGACATCAACCTGGGCAGCATCAACCGCAGGATCCGGGAGGCTTCCCTGGCCGATGTGCAGGCTGCCCTGGAGCTGGCCCGGGAAGTGGAGGCCTTGGCGGTGGCGGTGCATGCTTCCCCAGGCATCTTGGCCATGCCCGGGGGGAAATGGTCCAAGGAGACCGCATCCCCGCCCGTCCAAGCTGAGCTGATCCAGCAGGAAGGGCTGCTGGTGCAGGCCCTGCAGAAGCTGGCGGATTATGCTCCAGATGTGTTGATCTGCCTGGAGAACCTGGTCTATCCCCACGAGCTGTACCGCAGCCCCGGGGAGATGGAGGGGCTTTTAGGCCAAGTGAACCGTTCCAATGTGCGCCTCACCTTGGATGTGGGCCATGCCGTGGTCGCGGGCTGCAGCCCCCAGGATTTTGTGCAGCGGCTTTTTGATCACATTTTCCACGTCCACCTCCACGACAACCACGGTACGGTGGATGAACACCTGCCCTTGGGACAGGGGACCATTGACTACGTGGGGGTAGTGCAGGCCCTGTACCAGGCCGGGTACCAAGGGGCCATCACCCTCGAGTTTTTCCTGGATAATCCCGAGGAGTACAGTAAATACCTCTTGCAGTTTGAGCGAGTAACCAACAACCTGGAGTGACCCCATGTACAGCAAGGAAGATCTGCAGAGGCAGATGGAACAGCTGGGCATCCTACCCTGGGATACCCTTTTGGTCCACTCTTCTATGAAGGCCATCGGCCCTGTGGAAGGGGGAGCGGACACGGTCCTGGATGCCTTTTGTGAGTACCTCAAGGACGGGCTCTTGGTGCTGCCCACCCATACCTGGGAGCAGATTAACGAAGAGTACAACATCTTTGATGTGGAAAACGAACCCTCCTGTGTGGGGCTGTTGACCAATCTGTTCCGCAAGCGGCCTGGGGTAGTGCGCTCCTGGCATCCTACCCATTCCCTGGCCGCCTACGGCCGCGACGCCCAGGAGTTTGCCCAAGGGGAAGAACGGTTCGATACGCCCTGCCCCCGGCAGGGGTGCTATGGCAAGCTCTATGACCGCCGGGCCAAGGTGCTCTTTTTAGGCGTACCCTTAACGCGCAACACCTTGATCCATGCCGTGGAAGAGTGGGCCGGCATACCCAACCGCATCAGCAGCATCCACCAGCCCCTGAAGATCCGCACCCCCGACGGGCGCCTTTTGGAGCGGCCCATGCGGCGGCACAGGGCGCCCATCCGCAACATCTCCGGAAACTACGGCAAGCTCACAGAGCCGCTCCTGGAGTTGGGGATTGCGGTGAAAGGAAGCATTGGCGCTGCCGAGAGCATTCTCGTGGAAGTGGTGCCCATGGTGAATTTGACGCTGGAGTTTCTGCGGCGCAATCCCGACCTGTTTTTGGACAATGCGCCCGTTCCCCGGGAATGGTATGCGCAGGAAGGATAGGAGGAAGACATGCCACAGCTTCCCGAACGTTTAGCCCAGCAGATCGGTTTTCTGCTGGAAATCGACAAACTGAAACAGGTCTACCGGCAGAACTTGATCTCCGACGGCTCCCGCCGGGAAAACGATGCGGAACACTCTTGGCATCTAGCGGTGATGGCCGTGCTTTTGGGAGAATATGTGCCCGAGCCGGTGGATCTGCTTAAGGTGATCAAGATGGTGCTCCTCCATGACCTGGTGGAAATCGATGCAGGTGATGTCTTCTGCTACGACCCCGGGGCCGCGGTGGGCAAGGAAGAGCGGGAGCGGAAGGCTGCTGAGCGTCTTTATGCCCTGCTGCCTGAAGATCAGGGGCAGGAACTGAAGGAGTTGTGGGCAGAGTTTGAGGCCAGGGCAACGGCGGAAGCCCGCTTTGCCCTCTGCCTGGACCGCCTGCAGCCCCTGCTGCTCAACTTCGTCACCCAGGGGGGAACCTGGCGCCTCCACAGCGTTTCCGCACCCCAGGTACGCAAGCGCATGGCACCCATTAAGGAGATCTCCCCGCAGTTGGGGGAGGCGGTGGAACAGATTCTCCAGGAGGCTATCTCCCGGGGGATACTCCAAGAGTAAGCGGACCAGTGCGGAGAGCTATCCGCTAGCGGACTGGACAAAAGCCGGCAACTGGCCCAACTGCACTCTGGGAATGCCTGAACTGCGGGGGAACGTTCGTTCCTAACAGCTGACTACATAAGAAAAGAGGCTGCTGGCATGGTTGCCAACAGCCTTTTTTCTTACCCCTGCTACTTGACTACGATATTGTAGATCCGCCCTGGTACGTAGATCTCCTTGACAATGGTCTTACCCTCCAGGGCCTTTTGAACCGCTTCGTTGGCTAGGGCCTTTTCCCGGGCAGCTTCCTGGGGATCATCCACGTTGAGCACAATGGTGCCCCGCAGCTTGCCGTTGACCTGTACGCCGATTTCCACTGTCTGTTCAATCGTCTTGGCTTCATCCCACGTGGGCCAGGTCTGTTCGTTGAGCATGCCTGGGAAGCCCAGCTGCCACCAAATCTCCTCGGTGATGTGGGGAGCCACTGGATTGAGCAGGATGAGGAAGGTCTTCATCTCCGCTTCGTTGATGGATCCCAGGTGATACACATCATTCACAAAGCTCATCAAGGCGGCAATGGCCGTGTTAAACTTCAGGTTCTCGTAATCGTGGCTTACCTTCTTAATGGTCTGGTGCACCTTGGCTTCCAGCTCAGGACGGTACTCGGCGCCGGGGACTATCATCTCCTGCATCTTCCAGACCCTATCCAAGAAGCGCTTGCAGCCCTTAACCCCATCGGTGCTCCAGGGCACGCTCTTTTCAAAATCGCCGATGAACATCTCGTACAGGCGCAGGGTATCTGCCCCGTACTCGGCCACCACTTCGTCGGGGTTGATCACATTGCCCCGGGATTTGGACATCTTCTCGTTGTTCTCCCCCAGGATCATGCCGTGGGAAGTGCGCTTGGCATAGGGCTCGGGGGTGGGCACAACGCCGATGTCGTACAGGAACTTATGCCAGAAGCGGGAGTAGAGCAGGTGTAAAGTGGTGTGCTCCATGCCGCCGTTGTACCAGTCCACGGGCAGCCAGTACTCCAGGGCTTCTCTGCTGGCCAGGGCCTGATCATTGTGGGGATCGCAGTAGCGCAGGAAATACCAGGAGGAACCGGCCCACTGGGGCATGGTGTCCGTCTCCCGCTCTGCATAGCCTCCACACTTGGGACAGGTGGTCTCCACCCAGTGCCTGATTTTCGCCAAGGGCGATTCCCCTGTATCGGTGGGCTCATAGTTGGCCACCTGGGGCAGGCGCACCGGGAGCTCCTCTTCGGGTACAGGCACCCAGCCGCATTGTTCACAGTGCACCAGGGGAATGGGCTCGCCCCAATAACGCTGGCGGGAGAAGACCCAGTCCCGCAGTTTGTAGTTCACTGTGGGTTCGGCTAGGCCCTTTTCCTGGAGCCAGGCCACGATCTTCTTCTGGGCCGACTTCACATCCAGGCCGTTGAGGAAGCCCGAGTTGATCATAACCCCTTCATCGATCTCGGTATAGGCTTCCTTGGTCACATCTCCACCGGCCACCACTTCCACGATGGGCAGGCCAAACTTTTGGGCGAACTCCCAGTCTCGCTGGTCGTGGCCGGGCACGGCCATAATCGCGCCGGTGCCGTAGGTCATGAGGACGTAGTCCGAAACCCAGATGGGGATTTCCGCCCCATTCACGGGGTTGATCGCGGTTAACCCTTCCACGCACACCCCGGTTTTCTCCTTAACCAGCTGGGAACGTTCAAACTCCGATTTCTTGCGGGCCTTCTCCTGGTAAGCGGCGACCTCCGGGAAGTTGGTGATGCGCCCTTGGAGTTTGGCCAGCACCGGATGTTCCGGGGAGATGACCATGTAAGTGGCGCCGAAGAGGGTATCGGGCCTGGTGGTAAACACGGTTAAGGCCTCATCTGTGTCCTTGATCTTGAAGATCACGTTTGCGCCTTCGGAGCGGCCGATCCAGTTGCGCTGCTGCGTTTTCACCCGCTCAATATAATCGACCGTATCCAGATCCTGGAGCAGCCGTTCGGCGTATGCGGTGATCTTCAGCATCCACTGGTTTTTCACCCGGGTTTCCACCTCATGGCTGCAGCGCTCGCACTTGCCGTCGATCACTTCCTCGTTGGCCAGGCCGATTTTGCAGCGGGGACACCAGTTGATGGGCATTTCTTTTTTATAGGCCAGGCCCTTTTCGAACAGTTTCAGGAAGATCCACTGGGTCCATTTGAAGTAACTGGGATCGGTTGTGTTCACTTCCCGGGACCAGTCAAAGGAAAAGCCCAGGGACTTGAGCTGTTCCCTAAAGCGGTTAATGTTGCGCTCCGTGATCACTGCCGGGTGGATTTTGGTTTGAATGGCATAGTTTTCCGTGGGCAGGCCGAAGGCGTCCCAGCCCATGGGAAACAGGACATTATAACCTTCCAAGCGGCGCTTGCGGGCCACCACATCCAGTGCGGTATAGGGCCGGGGGTGGCCCACATGCAGGCCTTCGCCGGATGGATAGGGGAACTCCACTAAAGCGTAGTACTTGGGCTTGCTGAAATCGTTCGTGGTCTTGAAGATCTCCTCGTTTTCCCAGATCTCCTGCCATTTTTTCTCTACTACTCGGAAGTTGTAGCAGCCCATCCTGCTTCCTCCATTCCTCCTAGTTTAACAAAAAAATCTTTCTTCTCCTTAGAGACGAAAGATTTCCGCGGTACCACTCTAATTGATCGCGCGCCAAAAGGGCGGGCGATCCACTCTCCCATGGTAACGGAATGACCGTCTGGCACTACCTATCGCACCAGCAGCTCCCAGGCGAGTTCTGGAAGGATTTCTGCTGCTTCGCACCGACCAGCAGCTCTCTGGGCACCCCCCATACTACTCCTGTTCACAGCCTTTGCATATCAGCCTCATTGTATCAAGGCCGGTAGGGGATGTCAACCGCTTCCTTGGCCTAGGAAGCGGCCCTAGTACAGTCTGTCCACAACAGACAGGGCGGTCTTTTTCTTTAATTCTACTACCTTTTTGCCCAGGCGGTGCGCCACTCCCGTGTAGAGGAGATCGATCATGTGCACCTGGGCCAGCTTAGAGCGCATGGAACCGCCTTGGAGCGGATCTTCCGCGGAGCTGGTGAGCAGCACAATGTCGGCGAACTCGGTGATGGGCGATTTGAAGGCGTCGGTGACGGCAATGGTAAAGGCTCCGTTCCCCTTGGCCAGCTTCATGCAGTCCACCGTGTCTTTGGTGCTGCCCGAATGGGAAAAACCTACACACACATCCCCTGCCCCCACATGGGCCATGGCCATGAGCTGGTGATGGGCATCGCTGGAGGCAAAGGCGAGCATGCCGATGCGCAGGAACTTGCTCTGGGCATCCAGGGCGGTGATGCCCGAGGTGCCCACGCCCACAAAGAACAGCCGTCCAGCTTTAATAATGGCTTCCACGGCCTTTTCTAAAGTCCGGGGATGCACCATGCGGGAGGTATCCTGCAGGGCACTGGCGTTCATGGCGGTGATCTTGTCGATGAGAGTCTCCATGGAATCATCGGGCGCCAGGGTCCCTCCGCCGCCGCTGTCCTGCCTGGAGGAAAGCTCCAGGGCAAGGGCCAGCTTGAGGGCTTGGTAGCCGCTGAAGCCCACCGCTTGGGCGAAGCGGATGATGGTGGCTTCGCCGACGCCGCAGCGTTCCCCCAGCTGGGTAATGGAGAGGTAGATGATCTCTTCTGGGTGCTGCAGGCAGTAATCGGCCACCCGCTTTTCGGTGGGGGTCAGGCCAGGGTAGGCGCTGCGGATGCGGGCCAGACCTCC
>Ga0116169_1002011_pt1 | contig 15603 bp, 18 predicted proteins | sample AD_UKC130_MetaG_FD_89796 | JGI IMG/M metagenome (GOLD analysis project Ga0116169, IMG submission 89796) | Active sludge microbial communities of municipal wastewater-treating anaerobic digesters from Canada - AD_UKC130_MetaG | ecosystem: Engineered > Bioreactor > Anaerobic > Digestate | place...
AAGCAAGGACTAATTCCAGGAGGGCCAATTGGCTCCGTATCCCGACAGTTGAGGCCAGCATCTGCCCCAACTGCCGCGAGCCAAAACTGCCCCATCGTGCCTGCCTGAGCTGCGGTTATTACAAAGGCCGCCAGGTCATTCAGGTAGCTGAAGAGAAGTAAGCAGAAAAAGGTGTCTCGCATGGGACATCTTTTTTCATTTCCAGCTTTTGCTTTACATTTTCCAGCCCATCCACTATACTCAAAAGTAGTTTACTAGCTGGTGCTAACACCTGACACTAAGGGGGGCTTGGAGTGAAGGGCAGGCAGGGCCGGAAGGAACGGAGGCAGGCGCTGAAAGAGCTGTTACACAAGGATCCGTTCTTAACCGACTGGCAGCTCGCCGAGCAGTTGAAAGTGAGCGTGGCCACCATCCGACTGGACCGCATGGCCTTGAACATCCCAGAACTCAGGGAGCGGGCCCGCATCATCGCGGCGGGTACCTATTCGGAAATCAGGGCACTGCATGGAGAAGAGGTTATCGGCGATTTGGTGGAACTTAATCTGGGGCGGGACGGCACTAGTGTGTTGATGGTTACGGACCAGATGGTTTTTGCCCGCAACCAGATCCTGCGGGGCCATTATCTCTTTGCCCAGGCCAATTCTCTGGCTGTAGCTTTGGTAGATTCGGACCTGGCCCTCACCAAGACCGCCCAGGTGGACTACCGCCGTCCGGTGAAGCTGGGGGATCGGGTTTTGGCCAAGGCGGAGATTACCGGTGTCGAAGGTAACCGCTACCAGGTGCGGGTGCAGAGCCTCGTACGGGATAGACTGGTGTTTAGCGGCGAGTTTGTGGTGGTAGATGTGGCGCGAAAGGGAGGGGCAAAGCGTGACTAGAATAGTAGTGGATGCCTTTGGAGGGGACTATGCTCCTGAACAGATTGTGGAGGGGGCGCTTCTGGCCGCGGCGGATCTGGATGGGATTTCCATTATCCTTACCGGTGATGAGCGCCGCTTAAAAGCACTGGTGAGCGGGAAGGCTGGAAGTAACCGCGTGGAAATCGTACATGCGCCGGAAGTGGTGCAGATGGATGATGAGCCGGTGGCCGCCGTCCGTGCCAAGCCCGACTCTTCCCTGGTGCGGGGAGCCCAGCTGGTACGCCAGGGGGAAGGGCAAGCCCTGGTGAGCGCAGGAAACACCGGAGCAGCCTTGGCTGCGGCGCTGTTTAATATTGGGCGCATCAAGGGTGTGGAAAGGCCCGCTATTTCCACCCTTATGCCCACAGCGGCAGGTTTCTCCCTTGTTTTGGATGTGGGGGCCAATGCGGACTGCCGTCCCACACAGCTTGTGCAGTTTGCCCACATGGGTTCCATCTATGCCGCGGAAGTGCTCAAAGTGCATAGCCCCAGGGTAGGCCTGCTCAATGTGGGTCACGAGCCGGGCAAAGGAAGCCAGCTGGCTAAAGAAGCCTACAACCTGCTGCAGGATGCCGGTTTGAATTTCATTGGCAATGTTGAAGGCAGGGAGATCCCCAGTGGCCATGTGGATGTGATCGTGTGCGATGGGTTTGTGGGCAATATTGTCCTTAAGTTTGCTGAAGGCTTAGCATCTACCCTGTTAGGCATGATCAAAGAAGAGGCCCAGCGCAACTTGGTGTGCACGGCCGGGGCGCTGCTCATGAAGCCCGGTTTCCGGCGCATCAAAAGGCGTATGGATCCCAATGAATATGGCGGCGCGCCCTTGCTGGGCATCAATGGTGTGGTGATCATCGCCCACAGCGCTTCCAATGCCAAAGCCATCTACAATGCTATCCGCGTGGCCAGGGAGGGCGTGCAGAACAACTATGTCCAGATCATCGCGGAGAGGATGGCCCGCTAGATGACATCCCGGACCGCAGTGGCCTTTCCTGGCCAGGGGATTCAGTTCCCCGGGATGGCCGCCCAGATTAAGAACACTCCGGCCTGGGAGCTTTTCTCAGAAGCCAGCGCCGTCTTGGACTGCGATCTGGGCCAGCTGTGCTTGTCTGGCCCTGCTGAACAGCTCCATCATCCGGTTTATGGTCAGGCAGCCGTGTACGTGACCTGCCTGGCCCTCTGGCAGCTCCATGGGCAGCGTTTCCCTGCCGTGAAGGTCTTCTTGGGCCACAGCCTAGGCCTGATCGCCGCCTTGACCGCAGCCGGCGCCATCAGCTTTCCCCAGGGCGTCCAGCTGGTGAAAAGAAGGGGAGAGCTTATGGGGGAGATGCGCGGCGGAGGCATGCTGGCTGTGCTGGGGCTGCGGACGGGCATTGTGCGCCAGCTCTGCACGCAGGTTGAGGACGGTTTCGTGGCCGTAGCCGGGGAGAACAGCCCCGGGCATACTGTAGTCAGTGGCGATGGGCAGGGTCTGCAGCGCTTGGCTGTGCTTGCACAGGAGCGGGGAGCCAAGCGAGTGGTAGCGCTTAAGGCACCTGGGCCGTTCCATTCCGAGCTCATGCGTCCCGCTGCGGAGAGGTTTGCGGAAGCAGTGGAAGCATTGGAGCTAAATGACCTACGCACTCCTGTGCTCAGCTGTGATGGCCAGACTCTGCTGCAGGAACAGGATGAGGTCAAAAGGGAGCTGGTGAATCAGCTGACCCGGCCTGTGCGTTTTCGAGATGCGGTGCACACCTTGGCGGCCCTGGGCATAGAAGAATTGGCAGAGTAAGTCCTTTAAGCGTTCTGATCCCCATGGCTAGGAGATGCACCAGGAATTTGAAGTTTACCCTTGTCAGCGGTTGAGGTATGTAGTAGCATGAATATGCTGCAGGAGTACCTGGAGAAGGAGGTGACCTTACATGGGAGATTTTGACGAGAGGATTTTTGAAAAAGTCAAGACCATCATCGTGGAACAGTTGGGCATTAACGAAGCAGATGTTACTCCTGACGCCTCCTTTGTGGAGGACTTGGGAGCCGATTCCCTCGATGTGGTGGAACTGATTATGGCTCTCGAAGAGGAATTTGACCTCAAGATCACCGATGAGGAGGCCGAGAGGATCGCAACGGTACGCGATGCGGTGATATATATTTCCGAGAATCTGTAGGGTGGCTGGTCCCAAAGTACGTTCGCTTTGGGACCATTCACCACATGGAGAAGGTGGGTTGCCTGATGGAACGGGAACTGATCCAGGCTGTGGAGGAGAAACTGGGGTACATATTTCAGGATCCGCGCCTGTTGGAGCTGGCCCTGACCCACCGCTCTGTAGCCCATGAACCCCGCAGCAACAATGAGCGCCTGGAGTTTTTGGGCGATGCAGTGCTGCAGCTGACGGTGAGCACGTACCTTTACCGCAGATTCCCAGACATGCCTGAAGGGGAACTGGCTAAGGTGCGCTCCCTGTTAGTGCGGGAATCCACGTTGGCAAGTATCGCCCGGGAGTTGGAGCTGGATCGTTACCTGCAGGTGGGTGAGGGAGAAAAACGCAGCGGCGCCCAGCAGAGGGACTCACTGCTCTGTGATGTCGTGGAGGCGGTGTACGGGGCCATCTACTTGGACGGAGGCTTTGCCCAGGCTGAGCAGGTAATCTTACGGCACCTTCCCGCCTGGGATGCAGAGGAAATTGCCTTGCTGGATGCCAAGTCCACTCTCCAGGAGTACTTCCAGCAGAGGGCCAAAAAGCTGCCCGTGTACACCTTGGTTCAGGAAACGGGCCCCGATCACGATAAGCGCTTTGTGGTGGAAGTGCACTTCGAGGGAGAGCGTTTGGGTACTGGAAGCGGAACGACAAAAAAAGAAGCCGAGCAGGAAGCGGCCCGGGCGGCCTTGGCCAGACTCGGCATTCAGTAGAGACGGCGGTGCTGTGCGAGGATAACTCCAACAGTACTCAGCGGACCAGGGTAGTGGTCGAGGGTGTTGGGCTCGATGACCTGCCCGTTCACCTTTTTGCCGATGAGGAATCCCTGTTCCGTCTTGAAGAGCATCCACTGGGGCTGTTCGGAGATGCTCCCTTCTGAGATGATCAAGATGTCGTTTTCCAAAAACCAAGGACTGTATCTGTTGGTCCCGACGCGAATGGCAAGCAGACCCTGTGGTTGGGGATGGTTGTGTAGGTAAAACCATTCCTCCACAGGCTTTTTTTGTTTTGGGTTCCAAGGGAACAGGGGTATGGACACCAGATAATGGGGTTCCCCCTGGATCTCCACAGACCACGGGCTCGGGTAGGGGCTGTCCTCTCCGCCCAGCACCATGCGTTTGAATTCATTGATCCCCCGGATGTTGCCCTTCTCCAGCCAGTAGTAGACGGATTTACTATCGGCGAACTTGAGTTCGGCTGCAATTTCCCGCACAGTGATGCTGGGATTCTGCTTGATCAGGGCTGCTATGTGGGCTAGGTAGTTTGAGTACTGCAAAGAACCGCACTCCTCATTGGTTTTTCCAATGCATTCCCCGCTCAAAATCTAAATACCTTTACATAAGCTATGGTGGAAAGGGCCTCTACGAGGGCGGTAAGTGGGCAAATTACCCATAATTTATGGCATTGAAAACGCCGGAGCCGAACCTCCCCCAGGAATGTTGGGCAGAGCCATGCATATACATGGACTAGGTAGCCTGGACTACGAAGGGGAGGTCGAGTGTATGCCCAGTGATAATCAGGCCGTCGATCTAGAGCTCATTCAGAAAGTTCGGGCTGGTGATGCCAGCGCCCGGGACAGCCTGGTGCTGAAGTACATTCCCATGGTCAAGTACATCATCCGCAACTACTACTCATCGTTTCTAGACTTCGAGGATCTGGTGCAGGAAGGACTCATCGGGCTGCTCAGTGCCATTGATGAGTATAAGCCCGAGCAGTACGATGTGAAGTTCAGTTCCTTTGCTTACCTGTGCATTATCCGCAGGGTATATAATGTGATCAAGCAGGCCACGGGGAACAAACACCGCCTGCTCAACGAGGCCGCTTCGCTGCAGACGCCCATAGGCAGCGATGAGAGCCGCAGCATAATGGATTTGGTGGCAGCTCCCCTAGGTCAGTTCGACCCGGAGAAGGCGATTGAGGAGAAATATGTGGATGAGGCCATTGCCCAGGTTTTGCGCAACCACTTGTCTTTGTTGGAGTATGCCGTGATTATCCGGCTGCTCAAAGGCTATTCTGCCCGGGAAATCAAAGAGGAGATCGGGGTGGGGCTCAAGGTGATTGACAACGCGCGCACGCGGGTGCGCACCAAGCTGCGCAAGCTTTTAGATGAGCATGGCTCGCTGCTCAGCCCCCAGGTTCCCACCAACGTGCGCCGGCGGGAGGATCTTTACCTGCAGCTGCCCCTGGGACGGTAGAGCTGACAGTTCTTTTTTCTTCCAAGGTATGGTACAATGGGCAGGGGTTTAGTACTGGTCTTGGAGGAGTTTTATGCGTCTAAAGCGCCTGGAATTACAGGGATTCAAATCGTTCGGGCGGCCTGTGAGTTTGGAGTTCGGCCCGGGCATCACTGCCATTGTGGGGCCTAACGGCAGCGGCAAGAGCAATATTTCCGACGCCCTGCGCTGGGTATTGGGAGAACAGAGCATTAGGAGCCTGCGCGGCAGCAAAATGGAGGACATTATCTTCGCCGGATCCGATGGTAAAAAGCCCTTGGGTATGGCGGAGGTGCGCCTGACCCTGGATAATACTGATGGGTTCTTACCGGTGGACTACTCCGAAGTGACGGTGACCAGGCGCGTGTACCGCTCGGGGGAGAGCGAGTTTTTCATCAACAAGCAGAGCTGCCGCCTAAAAGATATTCAAGACCTGTTTACCGATACCGGATTGGGGCGGGAGAGCTACGCCGTGATCGGACAGGGCCAGATCGATCAAGTGCTCAGCGTGCGGTCGGAAGATCGCCGCATTCTCTTGGAAGAGACGGCGGGGATCGTCAAGTACAGGCAGCGCAAGGAAGAGGCCCTGCGGAAACTGGAGCAGACCAGTGTGGATCTGCTCCGGGCGACAGATCTGCTCCACGAACTAGAAAGCCAGCTCGGGCCCTTGGAAGAACAGGCCAAGCAGGCCCGCCTTTATCTGTCCCTGGCTGAGCAGCTGCAGGAGGCGGAGCTGGACTACTATCACCTGACTTGGCAGTCCATAGCAGCGCGCCTGGCCCAAGTAGAAGCCGATTATAAAACCCTGCAGTTGGAATTTGAACAGGGCAGGCACCACTTAGCCCAGCTGGAAGATGCTGCCGCGGTCCTGGAGACGAAAGAAGCCCAGCTCCTGGAGGAGATGGAGCGCAAACAGCAGGAGCTTGCTGAGCTTGTGGAAGTGTACAACCAGATGGTGCACAGTATAGAACTGCACCAGGAACGGGTGAAGACCCAGCATCAGCGCCGGGAACAGTTGCAGGCCCTCATGGGCGCTAAGGGCCAAGAGGTGGAGCAGTTTGCCCAAGAAGCGGACAAGCTCCGTAAAGAGATCCAAGTGCTCAGGGGAGAGCTGAAAACCCAAGAGGAGGCGGTTTCCGGCGCCGAAAGGGCCTTGACCAACCTGCAGACCAGACAGAAGCAGGCCCGGCAGGAAGTGGACAGGCTGAAAGATGAGTTCTTTGAGTTCATGCGGGAGCTCGCCGACAAGCGCAACTTCCAGCGCAGCTTTGACGAGAGGAAAAGGAATCTTGAGGAGCAGATCGCCCGCACCCTGCAGGAACTGGCTGCTGTGGAAGAGCGCAAAACCGCGGCTGGGGAGGAACTGGCCGCTTTGGCCTCGCGCTCTACAGAGCTCAGGGCTTGTTTGGCGCAGCAGGTGCAGCAGGAACAGGCTCTCCACCAAGCCTTGGCAGCCTCCCGCTCCAGCTTAGCCAAACAGGAACAGCAGCGCCGCCTACTGGAAGCCCAGCAGGCGCGCCTTAGCGCGCGGATCAAAACACTCCAGGAGTTGGAGGAGGGCTACGAGGGTTACGGGGCAGGGGTGAAACGGATCCTGCAGGATGGGGAGATGTCCAAGCTTGTGCTGGGTACTGTGGCCGATGTGATCAAGGTGCCTGAAGGACTGGAGACCGCCTTTGAAGTGGCCCTGGGTTCAGGGCTGCAGAATCTGATTACGGCCCGGGAACAGGATGCCAAAACCCTCATTGCCTGGCTGCAGAAGGTGCAGGGAGGGCGGGTAACCATCCTGCCTTTGGACAGCGTGCGCGGCGGAGAGTTTTCGCCCCAAGCGAAAACCGCCCTGCTCCAGCCTGGGGTGTTGGGCCCTGCTTTGGATCTGCTCACCTTTGCCGAGGAGTATCGCCCCGCCTTAGCCGTTTTGCTGGGCAGGGTGGTGATCACCGAGGACCTGGACACGGCGCTGCGCCTCAAACGCAGCCTGAAGCAGTTTGCGCGCATTGTCACCAAGGATGGTTCCGTGGTCTTCCCCACAGGCGCGATCACTGGGGGCAGCTTCAACGCCCGCACGTCGGGCCTGCTGGTCCGCAAAGGGGAACTGGCCAGATTGGAGCGGGAGACTGGGGATGTGGCCCGGCAGCTGGCCTCGCTGGAGGCAGAAGGGCGCCGGCTGTTGGAGCAGTTGGCCCGGGACGAGCAGTCCCTCGCGCAGCTGCAGGGGGACATCGTAGATACCAAACTGGCTGTGCAGAGTGCGGAGCAAGCTCAGGAGCAGGTCAGAGGAGAGCAGACCAGGCTCGATCGCGCCCAGGGGGAGCTCGCGGGCAAGCTCAGCGAGCTCCAGGCGCAGCTGGCCAGCTTGGGAACGGAGTGCGAACTTGCTGCTGCGGAAGTGGCTGAGCTGGAAATGGAGGAGCACATCCTCCGGGAGCACATCCAACAGGAAGAGGCCAGCCTGGCTGAGCTTGCTGGGGCCCTGGAGGACCTCACCCAAGAGCAGATGGAGCACCAGGTGCGCTTGGCCCAGCTGGGGGGCGTGCTGGATACCAAGGCCGCGCAATTGGCCAACATCGAAGCCCGGATGCAGGAGGCTCAAAACGCTGTAGAACAGGCGAGGTTGGAGTTGGAGCACTTGGCGGAGCAGCAGCGGCGTAATGAAGAGTATATCCAGACCGCCGCCGCCGAAAATGCTCAGCGCCAGGTGCTTCAAGGCGAGCTTAGGAGTGCCCTTGAGGAGTTGAAGCAGCGTCATCAATCCGTCCAGAAAGAAAGGGCTGTCCTCCGGGCAGACTTAGTGCAGGTGGAAAAGGAGCAGCTGCGCCGGGAAAGGGCCTTGTACAGATTGGAAGTTGAGCTTGGCCAGCTCGAGGGCCAGCAAGACCAGCTGCGGCAGGCCTTGGCGGAGCGGGAGCTGTCCCTGGCCGCGGTTTTGAACCGGCGGGTGACCCTGAAGGAGAGTGCCCTCAAGGGCTCCATTGAAGAACTGCGCCGGCAGATCAGGGAGCTCGGACTGGTCAATCCCACCGCGCCCGAAGAGTACGAACGGGTGTTGGAACGCTGCGCATTCCTCCGACAGCAGCTGGAGGATCTTAACGAAGCACGGGCCGATCTGATGGATGTGATCAACGAAATGGACCGCTTGTGCCGCACCCGGCTGCGGGAAGTATTTCAAGAGGTGCGCACAGAATTCCAAAGATTGTTCAGCTGGCTTTTCCAAGGGGGAAGTGCCGATTTGGTGCTCACGGATCCCGATTCCATTCTCACCACGGGCATTGATGTTCTGGCCCGTCCGCCAGGGAAAAAGCTCCAGAATTTGCTCTTGCTGTCCGGCGGCGAACGGGCACTAACAGCCATCGCCCTGCTGTTTGCCATCAGAAGGGTTAAGCCCAGTCCCTTCTGGGTGCTGGACGAGATCGATGCCACCTTGGATGAGAGCAACCTGGAGCGCTTCAACCAGCTGATGAAGGAGTTTTCCCAGGACACGCAGTTCTTGGTGGTTACCCACCGGCAGCGGACCATGGAGCATGCCCATACCCTTTATGGTGTGACCATGGGTGAGGAAGGGGTTTCCCAGATTATCTCAGTGGCATTAAGGAGGAGTAGTTAGTGTTTTGGAAGCGCATGTTTGGAGATAAGCCCGCTCCCCCCAAGGAACAGGCGGAGCAGCCTAAGGAGTCCAAGGAAAGCGGCTTTTTTAAGAGGCTCATGGGCGGACTGGAGAAGACCAAAAAGCAGCTGGTCTCCAAGGTGGAGCAGATCACCACAGGCCGCAAAATAGATGAAGCCCTGTTTGAAGAGTTAGAAGAGGTGTTAATTGAAGCCGATTGCGGCGTGACAACCGCCATGTATCTTGTGGACCAACTCCGGGAACGGGCGAAAGAAGAGGGCATTGTCGAAGCGGAACAGCTGCGGGAGCTGCTCATGGAAGAGATGGTTGCCCTTTTAGAGGAAAACGCCGCTCCTTTAAGGACGCCAGGCGAAAAGCCCTATGTGATCATGGTTGTGGGGGTTAATGGCGCCGGCAAAACCACTACCATCGCCAAACTGGCCTACCGCTTCAAGCAGGAAGGCGCCAAAGTGCTTCTGGCTGCGGGGGATACCTTTAGGGCCGGCGCCATCGAACAGCTGGGAGTATGGGCTAATCGTCTAGGGGTGGAGCTCATTGCCCACCAGGAAGGCTCCGATCCTGCGGCGGTGGCCTTCGACGCCATCAACGCCGCTAAGGCCCGGGGCAGTGATGTGCTGATTATCGATACGGCAGGAAGGCTCCAAACCAAGGTCAACCTCATGTCGGAGCTGGCCAAGGTTCATCGGGTAGTACACAGGGAGCTGGGCCGGGATCTGGACGAAGTTTTGCTGGTGGTGGATGCCACTACCGGTCAAAATGCCCTGTCCCAGGGCAAAATCTTCAGCGAGGCGGTACCCCTCACGGGCATTGCCCTAACCAAACTGGATGGAACAGCCAAAGGGGGTATTGTGCTGGCCTTGGCCAACGAGTTGAAGCTGGCTGTTAAGCTGGTAGGTGTGGGAGAGCACTACGAGGATCTCCAGGATTTCCACGCCCGGACCTTCGTCCGCGCCCTGTTCGGGGAGGAAGAGAATTAAGTTTTGGGCTGTCAAGAGATAGTGCTTGACAAGGGCCGGGCCCGTGACTATACTTAGAGAGTGTAAAGTGATTATGCTTAACAGGAGATGGCCATGGACAAAACACTCCGCATGAGTCTGCTGTTCGATTTTTACGGCCCCCTCTTGACAGATCGTCAGCAGGACATTTTTCAGCTCTATTACAACGACGATTTGTCCCTGGGCGAAATTGCAGAGGAACTGCGCATCTCCCGCCAAGCGGTATACGATACGCTGCGGCGCGTCGGGCTCACTTTGGAGGAGTTTGAACAGAAGCTGGGTCTGGTACAGAAGGATCAAGAGCGGCAGCGTCTTTATGGGGAGATTCTGGGCCTAGTTAACCAGCTGCGCAGCCAGTGCGGAGAACTGCCTGCTTTGCAAGGCATCGAAGAGCGAATTCAAAAAGCGCGCGGAGCGAGTTAGGAGAGACTGGCATGGCTTTTCAGAACCTATCATCCCGCCTGCAGGAGACCATGCGCAAACTGCGGGGCAAAGGCCGCCTCAGTGAGAAAGATGTGGACCAGGCCCTGCGGGAGATCAGGCTGGCTCTGTTGGAAGCGGATGTAAACTATAAAGTGGTCCGGGATTTTATCGCCCATGTCAAGGAGCGGGCCACGGGCCAAGAGGTGCTCGGCAGCCTGACCCCGGGCCAACAGGTGATCCGCATAGTCAATGAAGAGCTTACTCAGCTCATGGGCGGCACCCAGGCCAAGCTGACCCTGTCCAATCGGCCTCCCAGCGTAATTATGATGGTGGGCCTGCAGGGCTCGGGCAAGACCACCACTTCCGGTAAGCTGGCCCGTATGCTCAAGGGTCAGGGGCACCGGCCGCTTTTGGTGGCCTGTGATATTTACCGGCCGGCAGCCATCAAACAGCTCCAGGTCCTCGGTGAGCAGCTGGACATTCCTGTATTCAGCATGGGCGAGCAAAATCCGGTGGATATCGCCAAGGCTGCCTTGGGCCATGCCCGCAAGTTCGGCAATGACGTGGTGCTTGTAGATACGGCCGGACGCCTGCATGTGGATGAAGAGCTCATGCTGGAACTGGTGGAAATCAAGGCAGCGGTAAGCCCATCGGAGATTCTTCTGGTTGTGGATGCCATGACCGGTCAAGATGCAGTCAACGTCGCGGAGGCTTTCAACGCGCGGCTGGATATTGGCGGTGTGGTGCTCACCAAACTCGATGGCGATGCCCGGGGCGGAGCTGCCCTCTCGGTAAAAGCGGTGACGGGCAAGCCCATCAAGTTTATCGGGGTGAGCGAGAAGATGGACGGTCTGGAACCGTTTCATCCCGATCGCATGGCCTCGAGGATTTTGGGCATGGGTGATCTGCTCACCTTGATTGAAAAGGCCGCAGCGGCGGTGGACCAGGAAAAGGCAGAAAAGATGGCCTCTAAGCTGAAGGAAGCCGAGTTTACGCTGGAGGACTTCTTGGAGCAGATCCAGCAGATGAAGGATATGGGTCCCATCGACCAGCTCATCGGCATGATCCCAGGCTTGGGCGGCGCCAAACAGCTCCAAGGACTTGAAGTTGATGATTCCCATTTAAAGAAGATTGAGGCCATTATCAACTCCATGACGCCGGAGGAGCGGCGCAGGCCGGAGATTATCGGAGGATCCAGGCGGAAGAGGATCGCCTTGGGCTCTGGCACCAAGGTACAGGATGTGAACCGCCTGCTTAAGCAGTTCGCCCAGACCCGGCAGATGTTAAAACAGTTTTCCAGTGCCCCCAAAGGGCGTAAGCGCAAGGGATTATTTTCCCTCTTCCAATAGATGCAGTACCTGAAGTAGGAGGTGAAGAAACATGGCAGTTAGAATTCGTCTCAAGAGAATGGGTGCGAAGAAAAGGCCGTTCTACCGCTTGGTAGTGGCTGACTCGCGGGCCGCTCGGGATGGCGCTTTCATCGAAAGCATTGGCTACTACAACCCCATCGCTGATCCTGCGGAGATTCAGATCGACGAGGAGAAGGCGTTGGATTGGCTGAGCAAAGGTGCCCGGCCATCGGATACGGCCAAATCGCTTCTGAAGCGCGCGGGAGTTCTGGATAAGTTTGCCGCAGCCCGCAAAGAAGGGTAGGAGGTCAGCGTGAAAAACCTAATCGAATTTATCGCTAAGTCTCTGGCCAGCCATCCAGAAGAGATTATGGTTGACGTCCACGACAAAGGGCGTGAACTGGTCTACACCCTGTATGTGGCACCGGACGACATGGGGCGCCTCATCGGCAAAAACGGGCGCATCGCCAACGCCATCCGCAATGTGGTTAAGGCCTCCGCCATCAAATCAGGGGTCCAAGTCCATGTGGAAATCGAAGAAAGACAAGCCTAAGTGGATTATTGTGGGTGAAGTGGTTGCCCCTTGGGGCAACCGCGGTGAAATCAAGATCATCCCCCACACGGACTTCCCAGAACGTTTCGGGCAGATGGAGGCTGTGCGGCTGTTTGCCAAAAATGCTCAAGAACCGATGGGCGTCTTTGTCCTGGAAGGATGCCGCAGTCATAAAGACGGCATTCTGCTCAAACTCAAGGATGTGGACACCATTGACCAGGCGGAAAAGCTGCGGGGTCTGCTGATCAAAGTAGGCCACGATGAACTGATGCCGCTCCCGCCGGGACGCTTCTACATCTTCCAGATTATCGGCCTGGAGTGCCAAACCGTAACAGGGGAAAAACTGGGTGTGGTAACAGATGTTCTGCCCACAGGCGCGAACGATGTCTACGTGGTCGAACCTTATCCAGGGGTGACCAAACTCAAGGAAATCCTCATTCCCGCCGTTCCCCAAGTGGTGAAGGATATCCGCCCAGAAGAGGGCTTGATGATTATCGAGCTCCTGGACGGTATGCTTGACTAGCTCGGGGGTGAGAGCATGCGCTTTGATATTCTCACTCTGTTTCCCGAAATGTTCGCTGGGCCTTTGAGCACCAGTATTATTGGGAAAGCTAGGGAACGGGGCCTGCTTTCTGTGCAGGTTTGGAATATACGTGACTATGCCTTGGATAAGCATCGCACAGTTGATGACACCCCCTACGGTGGGGGCGCGGGAATGGTCATGAGGCCAGATGTTCTGGTGAGGGCCATTGAAGCGGTGCGTGGTGATTCCCCTGCTCCGGTGATCTACCTATCCCCCCAGGGGAGGGTATTCAACCAGCAGATGGCAGCACAGCTGGCCCAGCTGCCTAGGGTGATTCTCCTGGCCGGGCACTATGAAGAAATTGATGAGCGCGTCCGCCAGCATTGGGTAGATTGGGAGTTGTCTATTGGAGATTATGTGCTCACTGGCGGTGAGCTTCCGGCCATGGTGGTTGTGGATGCGGTGGCCAGGCTTCTGCCCGGGGTATTGGGGGATGCCAGTTCACTTGAGGAGGAATCGTTCCAAGCTGGACTGCTGGATTATCCCCAGTATACCAGGCCTGCGAGTTTCCGCGGCCTAGAAGTGCCGGAAGTGTTGCTGAGCGGCCATCATGAACTGATCCGCCGTTTTCGGCTCAAAGAAGCGCTGCGGCGTACTTGGCTGCGGCGCCCCGACCTGCTGCAAAGCCGAGAGCTGACAGCAGAAGAACGCCAAGTATTAGAAGAACTGAGGCAGGAGTATTCCTGTGAAGGGAGGGTAAATGACGATGAATATCATCGAGACCATTGAACAAGAGCAGATGCGCACCGACCATCCTGAGTTTGGCCCCGGTGATACCGTAAAGGTACACGTGAAAGTTGTGGAGGGCAACAACGAGAGGATTCAGGTTTTTGAAGGTGTTGTGATCAGGAAGAGGGGCGGTGGCCTGCGGGAGACTTTCACCGTGCGCAAGGTTTCCCAAGGTGTAGGTGTGGAAAGGACGTTTCCGCTCCATTCGCCTCGCATCGATAAGATCGAAGTGGTTCGCCGCGGTAGAGTTCGCCGGGCCCGCTTGTATTATCTCAGAGAGCGTTCCGGTAAGGCAGCCCGTATTAAGGAGCTCCGCCGGTAGCATTGGGGGCATTTCCCAAGGGGAGTGGGGACGACACTCCTCTTTTTCTAATCTGCCGACAGGGAAGGTGGGAGGCACGGAAATGGCGAAATCTCAGATACGTGAGTATGTGGAAGCCCTGCTGCTTTCAGTGGTGCTGGCAGCCTTCATTATAATCTTCATCGCCCAGTCTTTTTTGGTGGAAGGGAGTTCCATGGAACCTTCTTTCCATGACGGCCAGCGCCTCATGGTGGAAAAGGTCAGTTACCGCTTCAGCGAGCCGAAACGGGGAGATGTGGTAGTGTTCAGGTATCCTGGTGATCTCCGCCGCAAGTTCATTAAGCGCATTATTGGCCTGCCTGGGGATGAAATAACCATCAAGAACGGTTTCCTGCACATCAATGGCCAGCGGGTGGAAGAGGATTATATCAACGGACCCACTTACGGAACGTACAGTGCCCCCACTTTCGGACCCGTCCTCGTTCCCGAAGGTCACTTCTTTGTGCTGGGGGATAATAGGCGCAACAGCGATGACAGCCGCTACCCCGACGTTGGTTTTGTGCCCAGGAAGAATCTGGTGGGCCGGGCCCTGTTTGTGTACTGGCCCCTGAATCAGATCAGCTGGATCAGCATACCACCAGCTTTGGAAAGGATCGGCGCGCGGTAATGACCATCCAGTGGTATCCTGGGCATATGACCAAGGCCAAACGCATGATCGAAGACTCCCTGAAGCTGGTCGATGGCGTGCTGGAGGTGGTGGACGCCAGGGTTCCTTGCAGCAGCCGCAATCCGGAATTATTGGAGCTGACCGCCAAGCCGCGGGTCATGGTGCTCACCAAGACCGACCTAGCTGACCCCAAGCGCACCCAAGAGTGGGTAGAGTATTGGCAGTCCCGGGGAGAAAAGGTGGCCCCCGTAAACCTGCTCCAGGGAACGGGTGTAGGTAAGCTCAGGGGGCTGGTGCGGCGCACCTTTGCCAGCCTGAGGCGGGAGCCCAGACTCATGGTGGTGGGTATCCCCAATGTTGGCAAATCGGCGTTGATCAACGCTTTGACCCGGAAACGGGCCGCGCAAGTTGGGGCCCGGCCCGGGGTGACCCGGGGCAAGCAGTGGCTCTCTGGAGAGGGGATGCTGCTGCTGGACAGCCCTGGAGTGCTGTGGCCCAAATTTGGTGATCAAGAAACGGCAAGACGCCTGGCCGCGGTGGGGGCTATCCGCGACGAGGTGTTGGACCAGGCTGCTTTAGCTTCCTGGCTGTTAAGCTGGCTCAGGGAGCACTATCCCCAGGGGGTTCTGGACCGCTTCGGTGCTTTGGAGCTGCCTGGTGCCCTAGAGGAAATAGGCCGCCGCAGGGGCTGTCTCCTCCCTGGAGGCGAGGTGGATGTGCACCAGGCGGCAGCTGTGGTGCTGAAAGATTTCCGCATCGGTAAACTGGGAGCGGTCACCCTTGACTTAAGTCCAAGCGAGGTGCAGGGATGCTGAAACTGGAAGAACACCTGCGGCAGCAGGGGTTTCGCAGGATTGTGGGCGTGGATGAAGCAGGGCGCGGTCCCTTGGCTGGCCCAGTGGTAGCAGCTGCTGTCCAGATCTTACCAGTGAGTTTCAGGACCGAGATCCGCGATTCCAAGGTCCTGTCCCCTAGGAAAAGGGAAGAGGCTTACGAAGAAATATTGAGCACCTGCTTGGTAGGGATCGGTCAAGCCAGCGCCGCCGAGATAGATGAGCTGAACATCCTCCAGGCCACTTTTCTGGCCATGCGGCG
>Ga0116169_1002014_pt1 | contig 15593 bp, 15 predicted proteins | sample AD_UKC130_MetaG_FD_89796 | JGI IMG/M metagenome (GOLD analysis project Ga0116169, IMG submission 89796) | Active sludge microbial communities of municipal wastewater-treating anaerobic digesters from Canada - AD_UKC130_MetaG | ecosystem: Engineered > Bioreactor > Anaerobic > Digestate | place...
AGCTGGTCATGGTCGTGGCCGTTCACTTCGATCGTGTTCCAGCCAAAAGCGCGCCATTTGTCTGCAAATGGGTGCAGGGCGATCGTGTTTTCGCAGAAGTCGAGGCTCTGCATCCGGTTGTGGTCGATGATCGCCACGAGGTTCCCGAGTCCGTAGTGGTTTGCCACCATTGCGGCTTCCCAGACTGATCCCTCATCACATTCGCCGTCGCCAAGAATCGCAAAGACCCGGTGATCTTTGCCGTCCTTTTGTGCCGCGTAAGCCATTCCTGCGGCAACAGACAGACCGTGGCCAAGCGACCCAGTCGACAGGTCGACCCCGGGGATGCCTTTGTGGGAGACGTGGCCAGATAGGCGACTGCCGTCGGCGTAGTGGGTGCGAAGTTCCGCCACATCGAAGAATCCGCGCTCGGCCAACGCGGCGTAGATGGATGCGCCGGCGTGCCCTTTGCTGAGGATCACCCGATCGCGGCCATCCCATTCGGGTTCCTCGGGGCGAACGTTCGCGACTTCGGCATACAGAACAGCGACGATGTCGGCGACTGAAAGAATTGAGCCGATGTGCGATCCGCCAGACAGGTGGGTCATTTCGACGCCGTGACGTTTGATCCGCCAGGCGAGTTCTTGGCTGTTCACGCGGGGTTCTCCTGTTCACGTGACACGTGGTCGAGTGCGGTCATCGCTTCGGGCGGTAGACGCCAATCCAACGCCGATAGGTTCGCTTGGAGTTGTTGGTCGTTCTTGATCCCGACGATAGCGACGCTGTTGGGTAGGTGATCGAGGATCCACCGGATGGCAACGGCAGAGACGCTCTTGTCCAGTTCGTCCGCGATTTGCTGCAGAACTTCTACGATTCGCAAGTTCTGTTCGAGTTTTTCACCGTGGAAGTTCACGTAGACCTCGCGGCTTCGACGGTCTTGTGCCCCGAAGGCGCTGGTCTTGTCGTATTTGCCGCTGAGGATCCCTTGCCCGAGACTGCCCCAAGTTAGCGGTGTCATCGCGGTTTCTTGTGACAGCAAAACTATGTCCTGCTCATGGCTGCGGTTGGCCAGACTGAACTCGTTTTGGAAAGTGGCGAATCGGCCGGGGTAGGCGCTGATTTCGTTGAGGTCAGACGTGCCGATATTCGACAGGCCAATGTGGCGAATCTTGCCTTCGTCCTGCAGTTCGAACAAAGCCGAAACCATTTCGTCAAATGGCGTCTGGTCATCTCGGTAGTGGACTTGAAAGATGTCTACGTAGTCGGTTTTCAGGCGAGTCAAACTGGCTTCGAGCGCAGCCTTTGCCCAAGCGGGGGAGTTGTCGTAGAACGTGCGGCCGTTCTCTACGCGCACTCCGAACTTGGTTGCGATAACGGCTTCGTGGCGTCGGCCAGCGACCGCTTCACCGAGGGTTCTTTCGCCTTCGCCGAGGCCGTAGGTGTCGGCCGTGTCGAAGAAGTTCAGGCCCGCATCGAGTGCGGTTCGAATAGCGGCGACGAAGTCATCTCGTGAAACGTCACCCCAGCCGTGCCCACCCATTGGGCAGCCACCGAAAGACAGGCGAGAGACGGCAATCCCGGTGGAGCCAAGCTCAGTCGTTTCCATCTGGGTCACCCTTTCTGAAAACGTACCGACCGAACCCGCTGAACGCGTGCACGACGGTTACGAAGAAGAGGCGCAGGTCAGTTAGTGGTGACATTTTTTCGACGTATTTGACCCGGAGTTGGTTTTTGCGTTGAAGTACTTCACGTTCATAGACCGCGTCGGCATCGTCACCGCCGACCACTTGGTCGAGGTTGATGAACTCAACGGAACTGAAGTCGGTTATCCCGGGCCGAACGCGCAGGATGTATTCCTCCAGGCCGGAGTATTGGGAGGTGTATTGGATGAGTTCGGGGCGAGGACCAATGAAGCACATTTCGCCGCGAATGATGTTGAGCAGTTGGGGGAACTCGTCCAGTTTCGTTTTACGCAGGAGCGCGCCGACCCGAGTGATTCGAGGATCCGCCAAGGCGGTGGTGCCGCCGCCGACGCTTTCAGCGTTCTGCACCATGGTGCGGAATTTGTAGATCCGAAAGGGCTTCCCGTTGAACCCGCCTCGTTCGCCTTTATAGATGATCGGGAAGCCGGAGTCGATCACGATTGCGACAGCGATGATTGCGAGGACGGGAGAAAGCAGCACGAGCATGGGGACCGCCAGGATCAGGCCGATCGTGGGTTTCAGGGCAGTGTTGTAGACGCTCGACGCTTTGCGCTGAAGTGTTCTTTCATTGGGTGCGCCGTTGTTGGCGTGTGTCATCAGATCAGCGACTGCACTTCCGAGTATGAGTAGACGGAGGGATCAAAATGAATACCGCTCGGAAAGTATATCCCAGCGAAGTTGGGGCTCATCCCTCCTGATTCGACCGCACTTCTCGTCCTTCGATCTCGCTTTCTTGCCCGACTGGAGATACGGCGCAATCATTTTGAGACAATTGCGGGGGCCACGAGTCAATGACGCAGGGCCAACGAGTAATGCATCGTGTTGCGCTCGGACAGCATCGAAGTTAGGGGACACCGTGATACGAAGTCTTGTGCGTCGACTTGTGCCCGTGGCGGCGCGTCAAGAGATTGTCGCTCTGCGAGAGACGCTTGCTGACGGTTGGCGTTACCAGCGCGCATCGAGCGATGTAGGAAAATGGACTCGAAAGTCGTATAGCGAGGATCGCCATGAGGGACGACTTACTGCCGATTATCATCGCTTGGAGAAGGGGCTCGCGTTACCCCAACCGAAGCGACCGTTCGGTGCGGCCGTGCACGACCGGATGGCTGAGTTGCTTGAGCACCAACCTGTCCGCGAAGTTGAACCGGCGTATATCGCATATTCACGGCACGCACTCGGGGCTCTCCAACAATGGAATGAGACAGGAGAAATAGACAAAGTCGCGAGCCCAGTTGCTGGAGCTCCATTTCGGTTACTGAGCGAAGAACAGGCCCGTGATTTCTTTACTTCGCGGCACAGTATCCGCAACTTTGATGGCACGATGCCACCCACTGACGAGGAACTGCGTCAAGGCGTGGAATTGGCTCGCAACACGCCTTCGGTATGCAATCGGCAGGCTTTCCGGGTGCATTTCTATCGGGACCGCTCCCAGATCAATGCGATTCTCGCGATTCAGAACGGGGCAACTGGTTTTGCAGATTCGGTGACGTGCCTTGGTGTGGTGACGGCCCGACGGGCGATGTTCATTGGGCCTGACGAGCGCAACCAGCGCTGGGTTGACGGTGGTCTTTTTGCCATGACGCTGGTGTGGGCGTTCCATGCCGTGGGCCTAGCTACTTGCATGTTGAACTGGGCATTGCCGGGGGTGAGTAGCGCGAAACTGCGCAAAGTTGCTGACATTCCTGAGGGTGAAGACATCGTAGTGTTGATTGCGATTGGTCATGCTCAAGATGGGGCTAGGACCGCAAGATCTGAGAAACGAGAGGTCGACGACCTTGCCTGGTTCCATTCCTGAGGTCGGACCTGAAGCGGCGTCAGGAGAGTGCATCCCGCTTGTCAGCATCGTGACTCCGTGTTTCAACGGTGAAAAGCATGTTGGTCGGCTGATCGAATCCGTGTTGGCGCAAACACACGAGAACATCGAGTTCATCTTGGTGAATGACGGTTCCACAGACGGCACGGACGCAGTCGTTGCGTCGTATCGTGAACGGCTCAACACTGAGTTGACGCGGTTTGTTTACGTTCAGCAAGAAAACGCAGGGCTCGGCGGCGCAATCAATGGGGGCTTGCCTCACGTCACGGGCCAGTACTTATGTTGGCCGGACGCAGATGACTATCTAGAACCGAATTCCGTTGAGTTGCGCCTTAAGGCGCTTGTCGAGAACCCCGACTATGCAGTCGTAACCTCGGACGCCTATTTGCGCTCAGCGGTTGACGGTCATTTGATTGGCTTAGCGTCAGGGGGCACGAGTGAAAATTCCAATCCGAGCCAGTTTGAAAAGCTCTTAAGTGCTGACTCGATCTTTGTGCCGGGGTGTCATATGGCAAGAATGGATCTCTTCGACGGGACCCACCCGGGGCGCACGATCTACCCCGCACGACGAGGTCAGAACTGGCAGATTCTCCTACCGCTCTATTACCGATACAAGCGCTTGTACCTCGATGTGCCGCTCTACAACTACATGGTGAGTCCTTCGAGCATGTCGGCAGGCGACACGACGGTGGCAAAACAAATCGAGCGTGTGAAAGAGCACCGTGAGATCAAGTTAAAAACGCTTGAAGCTATGGACATGGATCCTGCAGCGCGTGCCCGTTGGAACCACGAGATTCAGAAAATCTACTTGAGCGCAGTCGTGAACATCTGGATCCGAGCGGGAGACTTCACCGAAGCGCGAGCAGCGTACCGAGATTTGAAGGCGGCAGGTTCGATTCCGACGCAATCTCGACTGCGTTTCGTACTAAAATTGGCGAACCTGCGCTTTCGCAGCAACGGCTGACGTCTTGTACGCACCAGACAAGAGTGGGGGACGACGTGAGCCTAACGCGATTTGATTTCACTCGCAGAAATGCCTACGCAGGCTACGTATCCACACTCGTCACTGTCATTCTGGGCTTTATTGCTCGCACGATTTTTATTCGAGAACTCGGCAACTCGTATGTCGGTGTCCATGCGTTGTTTGCCAACGTGCTCGGGGTGCTTTCGTTCGTCGAACTAGGCATCGGTGCGGCTATGAGTTACAGCCTGTATCGGCCGATCGCGAATGGCGAGACCGAAAAAGTTCGCGCTTTTGCTCGATTTTATCGCGGCGTCTACCGAATTATTGCCCTGCTGGTGACCCTGATCGGACTTGCAATCCTGCCCTTCATCCCGATGCTGGCTCAGGGATCTGAGGACTTAGGGGACTTGCAACTTTATTACGTGCTGTTTTTGGCGTCGAACGTCTTGAGTTACTTCGCGGTCTACAAGACGACGATCGTGCAAGCCGATCAGCGAATGTACATCGTGATGAATATTCGCACCGCTGCGTCCGTGGTGGTTCAATCTGGCCAAATCGCTTTTTTGCTTTTGGGCGGCGACTACCTGACTTTCCTAGTGGTGATGTTGATCGGCCGTTTGGCCGAGCAACTGTTCTTGAACATCTACCTAAGCCGCCGCTATGCAGACTTCTTGAAAGCACCGAATGCGAACTTGGCCGCCGAGGATTTAGACCCGGTCAGGAAGAACGTTCGTGCGCTCATCTGGCACAAGATCGGCGAGATCGGTGTACACCAATCGGATGCAATCATCATCGCGGCATTTATCGATGTCACCACGTTGGGACTTATCTCTAACTACAACCTCGTCATCAACTCGATCACTATGTTTCTGACGGTCACATTGACTGCAGCCGTGGGGAGTTTTGGTAACTCCATTGCCACTTCCGCCCCAGCGGATGTTTATCGCAACTTCAAGATCTACCGTCTCGCCGTGTTTTGGATTTATGGGTTGGCGACGATCGGGATGTTCGTCTTGTTGAGCCCATTCGTCATCTTGTGGATTGGCGAAGAGATGACGGTTTCAAACACCGTGATCCTGGCGATCATGATCAACCTTTATCTCTCAGGCCATCGCGCCGCAATCGTGTCGGTCAAGTCGGCGGGCGGCGTGTGGGCGCAGGACAAGTATTTGCCGCTAATCCAAACAGTGGTGAACCTGGTGGTATCGATTGTTCTCGTGCAAATCGTCGGCTTGGTCGGTGTATTCATTGGGACGATCGTTCAAGGAGTTATCGCAAACGTTGTGCGGCCGATCATCGTCTATCCGCTTGTATTTGAGGCAAGGCCGGTCGAATACTTTATCGACGGAATCCGGTACGCAATCGCGCTTGTTGTGGCGGGTGCAGTGCCAGTCACATTGATCTATTCGGGAACTTGGACAGTTGGATCGTGGTGGAGTTTCACCTTCGCCGGGATCGCGATCGTGTTGTGGGTGAGCCTGACCTTTGCGGCCTTCTTCGCGCGTCGGCCCGAAGGCCAAGCTCTGAGAACTCGGTTCAGAGTGTTCCCGCCCCGGACTGGGGCCTAGCCGCCGCAGCGAGCGTCGTTACTGGCCGAGCGACCTGGCGAGGAATGAGATTGACTCCTCGCGTTTCTCCGCGATGCGCGCGTCCACGGTTCCCCAATCGATCTGGAGGGATCCTTGGACATCCGAGGCTTCTGACAACAGGCGATTGCTCAGACCTGTATGTGCCAGGAGCGTTTCAAAACGAGAATTCATCGCGCCGCGAGGGACCAACAAAAACGGCACATGGAACAGCGATGCGAACACCGCTGCGTGGAACGAGTCGGTTACCAACAATTTGGCTCCGCGGATCGCGCCAATGAACTCGCTCGGGCCGAACGCGATCGAGTCCGGGTCTTCGGGGGAGTGCAGGTCGACGATCCCTAAGCATTCACTTTGTGCGTACTGGTGAACGGCCGTCAAGTCAGGGCCACCAATTGAAGTAGCGTCGCCAGCTGAAAGCATGAATGTGGCGACGTATGAAGGCGGCTGCAGCTGTGGCGGTTCGACCGCGACTAAGTCCCATTGTTCGCGGGTGAGCAGCATGGTGGGATCTAACACCACTGGAGGGTTCTTGCCAGTCAGTTCATTGATCGTTTTGGCGGCTTGATGCTCGCGCACAGACAGGTTCTCAACCAGATTGAAGCCCCTGCGGTATTTGCTGCGCAGATACTTGGGTAGTTCAGGGATGCCGATGCTGGCCGCATAAGCCACCCGCTGTTCGGGCCGCGCAAACGACAAGAACCATTCAGGATTCGCGTGCGTATAGGCCGGGTTCCAAACCTGATCTGAACCCACCACGAACCGGTGATACCGATCGATGAGTGCGGAGTTCGATGCCTCAGTGCTGTATTGCTGAGGTGCTGGTGTGATGTAGTGATCCGAGAACGCCTGAATCGCCGCTCGCCTAGCTGGCGGGCATACATAATCATCCAGCGTCGGATGTGCGTCCGTCCTGTTCACCAGTCGTCGGATGATTTCTTTGCGCCGGCCGAAGGCTGTCGCCAGCAACCGACGAATTTTGAGCGGTTTACTTTCGCCAAGGGGAAGGCCTTCGAGGGTTTCCACTCGATAGGATCCCAGCGATTTAATCGCTTCCTGAAGGGCGTAGTTCTGAAGACGATTTCCATAATTTGTATCGCCCACTAGGGTGACTATCCCGACTAGTTTTTCAGCCACGAATACTCCTGACTTTGGTGAGAATTCGGCGCGATTGTATGAAAAGCATCGGTGAAATCGAGATGAAAGTGGCTTTTAACTTTGTTGTTGGCGCAAGAGCCGGTGCCCGCCAGATTTGGCCAAAGTTGGATCGAATCTGTTTTGTGAATTGTTTGGTAAGTCTTCTCGATTCCGGCCTAGGAAGCTCCTGCGCATCTTGAATCAAGATCGCGAGCGTGTCGAGACGAGTTTTCAAGATGTAATCCACGAGTTGGGGGTAGTCGTCTTGAACGAGTTCTTCAAGAATTTCAGTCATTTTCGGCCCGGTGAGTCGCTTCGGGTTCACCGTGCTTCGGGTGGCGCTACCCTCAGATTGAATATAGTGATACAACGGCTCATGAACGATGGCGGAGTGTTGCGCCTTGAGCGCGACTTCGATGACGAAAATCGTATCTTCGCCCCAATGGATGTCCTCGCGGAAACGGGTCGTGCCGATCAATGCACGTCGGTATAGTCGTGTCACGGCAAATCGCTGACGGGTGCCGAGAACTGACTTCAAGCCGGCGGCTGTATCGAGAATTCCTTGGAACTGGGTCAGAGGGGGTCCGACGATGGATTCATATGGGTAGTCAATCCAGTAGCCGCAACTGGCAAAGTCCAGAGCGAGGCCATCGGGGTCTATTACGTCCATCATCAGTTCGAGAGTGTTCGCTTCGATCCAGTCGTCAGCGTCAACGAACATCACAAAGTCGCCGGTCGCGGCTTCAAGCCCGGCGTTCCGCGCTGCAGAAACTCCAGCATTTGCTTGGATGATTGCATGAACCCGATCGTCACGTTCAGCAAATTCGCGAATGATAGTCGGGCTGCCATCGGTTGATCCATCGTCAACCAGGATGATTTCAAGGTGCGGATACGTTTGGTTTGTGATGCTTTCGAGAGATTTCGCGAGATGCTTTTCGACGTTGTAGATAGGTGCGATGACACTTACTAGCGCTGCCATGTCGCTCACAATCCTGACCATCGAGTTGCTGTACTTGACAAACATTACGTCAGCGGCCAGCGTGCCTTGTTCACTTTGGATTGATCCTATGAGGAAGGGCATTGCAGGCAGGACAGGTGGTGCACTGCAACGCACCTGGTGGAACTAGAGTTCATCCATGAGTTATTCGGAGTACAAGAAAGTCGTCTTAGCCGATTTGACTCGACTTGGTCGTCCTGTGACTTTGTTTTGGTTCTTGCGGTGTCTCCTATTTGGTGGCTCGATCCAGTACATATTTTGGTTGAGAACGTGCAAATTCGCGTGTTCCAATCGCCTGCTCAAATACACGCTGTATCCATTTGCGCGCATTGTGTTGCGCCGATACCGCTACAAGTTCGGGATCGATATTCATTGGACTACCGACATCGGCCCGGGTTTTTACATCAGCCATTTCGGCGGAGTTGTCGTAAACCCGGAAGCAATTATTGGTCGAAACTGCAATATCTCTCAAGGGGTTACGATCGGGCAGGTCAACCGCGGGCCAAGGAAGGGCAGTCCGAGAATCGGCGATAATGTATACATTGCGCCGGGCGCAAAACTAATCGGATCGATAGTTGTCGGGACGGGATCAGCTGTTGGCGCCAATAGCGTCGTGACGAAGGACGTGCCGGCCGGTGTAACAGTTGCAGGAGTTCCGAGCAAGGTGATTTCTGATCAGGGTTCCAAAGGGTACGTTGGAAACCTGTCCTGAAAACTGTTGATTCGGTTCTTCGGGAATTCTGGGCCGCCGAGGGTTGCCAAGCGAACTGAGGCGTTACAAATTAACTAGTTTCCTAGGCGCTGGATCGCGCGTCGAGACGCTGCCTTCCTGAACGGAGAAACGACACGGTTGATTGGACCCCGAATGCACACATTGAGAATGTTCGAAATGAACCGTTTCCAAGACATTTGGGTGGTTCCGGGGCCTGACCCTAGGGAATCAAGCACCGCGTAGTCCTCAGCCACGAGGTCCTTTTTGAACACGCCTAGAATTGTGGGAGCCTCCATGGTAAGAATCCGATACAGCTCGATGGATAAGCGCCGGATCTGGGTTGGCTTTAGAGATTCGATCTCTGAAACAAGTGCGGGAGTCACACGCTCCACAAACATTGTCGCGACGTCCACTTGTTCGGAAACCGCATCAAGCGTGAAAGCTGACCGGCTATCGGCTGCGAAAATCGGCGAAAACTCGCCGGAGGTTTCCTTGACGTCTAAGGTCATCGGATCGAGAGCTTGATTACACATTTCGAGCAGAGAATTCTTGACCCTTGGAGTTCCAATGGGGATCAGCGAACTTTCGAAACTTGGCCCACTCGAAGTCTGTTCTAGACCCGCATAGTCAGGTTTGTAAGCCGTTGGGTGAAGCAGTTGAGTGGGTTGCTCCGGCTTATCAATATGCTGAAGCAGACTCCACATCGACCACCCAGTTCCACACAGGTCCAGCCAGACTGTGCCCTCGGTCAGTCTCGACTTCGCATATCGCCTGTACGTTTCAGACGGTTGAGTCCGTGAGATTCGGCTTGTGTAAAAGTACTCGGACTGGACTTCCGAACCAGAGACTGAGCAAACCCTGTCGAAAAGTCGTTGCCATATTCGGCAATCCCGGCTCGACATGATTGTTCTTTTGTATCCCGCAGTTTCGCATTCGTTCTTCAACTGAATGCTTGCCGTTAGCAAGAGCGGCAGGTTGAGAGATGCTTGAATCACTTGGAGTTTTCGCACTCGTTTATCGTCATGCCAAGTACCGAGCCGAACCTCACGAGAAAGCTGAGCGAGGTGGGGTAAACCTGCCGAAAGATATGCTTTCTCGGTCTGTGTCATTCGATAAGAGCGTGTTAGTCGTGAAGGTATTCCGAATTTGCGAGGACTCTTATAATCGCTGATTCGGTTGTCGCCAAGATGTTCCGTGATATCTCGATCTTCGAGGATGCTGGGCCAGATTTTGCCCGTACGCTTTCCGTCGGATGAAACTCGCAGGTCCACGTTCTTATCGAGTCCTGCGCTTGACAGAAGCGCAGTAATTTGGCTGGGGTGTAGATACATATCGGAAACGAGCAGGTCCCCGTCACGGACCTGCAGCAAGTTCTCTTGTATCGGGATGGCTTGAGTTGTCTCACACTGAATTTCCAGCGATTTAAGGCTTTCCGCAGCGGAAGGCTCCAAGTTAAGCATCTGGCTGAGTTCAACGTAAATATCGTCAATCGTGTAGGCGGTTTCCTGAACCTTCACTTCCGCATTCACGCGAGCCGCAGCGAAACCATTAACCCCTGACTCTTGTTCGACGATTTTGTGCACTTGGTGCGGGTCTACGCACTTACGTGTGATCAAAGTGTCGAAAACATCGAAACTCCGAACAAGTGGGTTCTGTTTCGGCATGGGCTTAGTGTAGGCAAGCGGGTGATTCGCAAGCTCAGTGACTTGGGCTCACTACGCTCGTTGTGAACTTTAAGGAGCCTTTCAGGATCGCAGTCGTTTAGCTGCAGCGTCCCGATCAGTTCTCAAGGTTGTCGCAGCAATCCACAAAGTCGTGGCGCGCTCGCGGTGAATGACTTGCTGGCATCCAGCCGAGTCACTTACAGCCGCAGGTCCGATTCGTTTTGGGCAAGGATGCTTTTGAGATCGTAGAGAACGTGGGTGTCGGGTTTGCCGTAGGCGCGGATGCCTGCGGCGCCGAGGTTGCGGAAAGTGTTGTGGCCGACGGCGAGGACGATCGCGTCGTAGGTGCCGGGGGTGGGTTCGGCGATCACGTCGATGTCGTATTCGTGTTTGGCTTCGGCGGCGTCTACCCATGGGTCGTGGACGTCGACGGTGATGCCGAACGATTCGAGTTCGGCGACGATGTCGACTACTCGCGTGTTGCGCAGGTCGGGGGTGTTCTCCTTGAACGTCAACCCCAACACGAGCACTCGGGCGGTGCGCAGATCGACGCCTTCTTGGAGCATTTGGCGGATCAACTGGCCGGCCACATATTCGCCCATCGCGTCGTTGAGTCGCCGGCCCGCGAGGATCACCTCGGGGTGGTAACCGATCTCTTGGGCCTTGTGCGTCAAGTAGTAGGGGTCCACGCCAATGCAGTGGCCGCCGACTAAACCTGGCTGGAACTTCAAGAAGTTCCATTTCGTGCCGGCAGCCTCCAGCACGTCCTTAGTGTCGATGCCTAGCCGGTTGAAAATCAGCGCCAGTTCGTTGATCAGGGCGATGTTCACGTCACGTTGAGTGTTCTCGATGACTTTCGCGGCCTCGGCCACCTTGATCGACGGGGCGAGGTGGGTGCCAGCGGTCACGACTGAGGCGTAAAGCGAATCAATGAACTGGGCTGACTCTGGGGTTGAGCCGGCCGTCACCTTCGTGATCGTTTCGAACCGGTGTTCCTTGTCGCCTGGGTTGATGCGTTCGGGGGAGTAGCCGACGAAGAAGTCCTCGTTGAACGCCAGACCACTTTCGGACTCCAGCAGCGGGACGCATTCTTCTTCGGTGGCTCCCGGATAGACGGTCGACTCGTAAATGACCACGTCGCCTTTGGAGAGGCTCGCGCCGACCGAACGAGTGGCTGACAACACCGCACCCATGTCGGGACGCTTGTGTTCATCGATTGGGGTGGGCGTGGTGACGATATAGACGTTCACGTCGGCCAACGCGGCCGGATCGTCGGCGAACGTCAGACCAGTCGCGGCAGCAAGTTCGGCGCCGTCAAGTTCGAGAGTGCGGTCGTGGCCGTTGTGCAACTCTGCGACTCTCTCGCGGTTGATGTCGAACCCGAGCACGTCATACTTCGCCGCGAACGACGCCGCAAGCGGTAGGCCCACATAGCCGAGACCAATCACGCCGATCCGGGCGTTGGCAAGATCAAAAGACATAAGTGGTGCGGTCCCCTCGAAAGTGTTAGCAGCAGGCGGTCTTATTGTGCCCGATCGGGGTGGGCCGGTGTGGTGTCCGCCCGAAACTGAGGTGAAACTCACGGGGTTCGCCGCTTATCTGGTGAAAGTAATCGTGCCCCTCCCAAGCCTCTCCGCAATGCTCAAATGGGAGGGGCCTTTTCGCCGGGGGTGATGAAGCCTAGATCGACGCGACTCGAACGGGTGCAGGCGCTGAACCAGTGCGGGCTAGAAACCCGCGATCACTCCGAGTCCGCCGCCACCCACTCGAATTTGCGCTTCAACGCATGCCCCCACCCGAAGTCGCCGGTGAGCCGTTGCGCCTGGCCGAGCACCACGCTGGGTGCGATGCCTAAGTCATCTGCGAGCGACCGAACCGCAGCGAGATCACGTTTGCGGGGCAGGCGATCGCGGAAGTCGGGCGGCACCAAAGTGTGTGACGCGAAGGTGTTCGCTTCTTCCTCGGTCACTTCTGTATCGCTGGTGAGGAAAACCGACTTGTCGCCGTGAAGCAACACGTGGCCGATCTCATGAAACAACGTGAACCAGAATTGATCATCAGACTTGCCCAACACGGACAACTGGATCAACGGCCGGCCGTTCACCCAGCGGGTCGCCCCGTGAACGCCAAGGCCTGGGACCGGTGTTTCCGCTGAGAGCGATCCAATGCTCGAAAATCGTAGATTTAGACCCTTTTAGAGTGTTAGTGTTTTTGCATGATGCTGCTGAGCTTCACTGTGCGCAACCACAGGAGTATCCGAGATGAGGTCACGCTAGACCTGACGCGACCGTCAATGAAGACGCTCCAGCCTCGAGACGGCAACTGGAATGCCGCGAGCTATCCACTCGTGGGCATCTTTGGCGGTAACGCCACTGGCAAGTCCGCGATCCTAGACGCACTCCGGTATATGTTCACAGGAATTCGCAATTCAGCCACCACCTGGCAGGCTTCCAGCACCATGCAGCGTGCACCATTCATGCTCGACGGGGATCATCAAAACTCTTCGAGCGCCTACGAGCTCGACCTCGTACACGAAGGCCGTCGCTACAACTACGGCTTTGAGGTGGACCAAGACGGAATCAAACGCGAATGGTTGCGTGACGTGCCAAGTACACGTTGGCGCACACTGCTAGACCGCGATCGGAGCAAGAACTCCGCCACCTTCCATTCAAGCCTGCGAACCAGAATCGAAGTAGCACCTAGAGAACTCGTGCTGAGCCGGGCACGCTTGCTCCGCGGCTCGTTCCTGCAGACGTTCGCGAGCGATCTCGTTGACAGTTTTGATTTCGTCCTAGTGAAAGACACTCACCGCGAAGCGCGACTAGCTACGATCGCCGACTCTCTGGCCGAAGGGGACATTTCGTTCGGTGACCTTGATGCGCTCCTGCAGGTTGCAGACATCGGCGTTGAAAAGGTTAGCATTGAAGAACTAAATATCCCTGAACCAGTTCGTAAGACATTACGCCGGCTCCAACGAGATCTTCGAAACGCGGACACCGAAACAGGTGCGATAGAAAACCAGGCCGCTGATGACGAAGATCAAGAAGAACTCGCAGAAGACGATCTTGAGCAGGTCGTGCGCCACCTGCTTTTTACCCACAGGGGGACAGTCGATGGGTGCCCGCCGTTCTCAATCCAAGAAGAGAGCGACGGAACCGTCGCTTGGCTAGCGATCGCGGTTCCCGCTCTGGAGAGACTGCGGCGAGGCGGGCTCTTCCTTGTCGATGAAATTGATGCGAGTTTGCACCCACACCTGCTCGAACTGCTCCTCGGTGCGTTCGCCGATCCGGCAGTAAACACGCGACAGGCACAACTCATCTTCACCAGCCACGAGTCGTACGTGCTTTCGCCGTTGAGTGAGGTTCACCTCGCGCCCGAACAAATATGGTTCACCGACAAGACCTATGAAGGAGTGACAGAACTGGTCTGTTTGGCGGACTTTCCGAAGCATCCCGATGCCAATGTTGCCAAGAGATACCTCACTGGGCGCTACGGCGGGATCCCGCGACTCTCGCCGAGTCTCTTCGCCGCGCTTGTCGATTCGAAGGGGGCAAGGGATTAGTGGCACACGGGCAAGGCAAGCGGACACGTAGGCCACGGCGAAGGGTAGCCCGGCGAATTCTTGTCGTTACCGAAGGGACCAAAACTGAACCCGTGTATGTGGAAGGGCTAGGTCGGTATCTGCGAAGCGCAGGAGCTACCGCGATCGTAAAAACTGCTTCCGTAGGTAAAGACCCATTGAAGGTCGTCCAGAAATGTGTTGAACAGCGAGATGACGCGGCTTCTAAGGAAAAGAGCTACGACGAATGCGAGTGCATTGTCGATGTAGATGAACACAAGTCACTTGACGACGCGATCGACCTCGCGGGACGAGAGCGGATCACCCTGCTGATCTCAAACCTCAAGTTTGAAGTTTGGTTGCGTTGGCACGCTGAAGATAGACGATCAGCCCTAACCTCGTCCCAGCTTGACGAACACGCAACCAAACTCGACCTAGTTAAGGGAAAGATGCTTACTCCGTCGTTCCCGTTCGACAAAGTTCACGACGCGTGCGAGGTGGCCCGAAGCGCTGATCCAGATATGCGAGCAGGACGTAAAGGGCCCAACCCGTCGTCGGCAATGCCGATTCTCGTGGATTTGATGGAAGGTAAGAGGGCTCGCTGACCGTCCGGAAGGCTGCCGAGCTCACTACATGACGCTATTGCAGCATGCGTTTCAAAACTAGCCCGAACGGATTGGTAATTCCAGATAGGGCACAGGTGAGTGGGTGGCGTGCGATGAACTTCGCGCGGCAACCTGCGCGGCCGGTAAAGAACACCCCTAGCCAAGGTAGGTGCGGACGGTACGTCCACGCGAGCGCTCGGTATCGAAGCCTGAACGAGGTGAAGAAATCCGCTGCTTATTGCTAGGATCGCGTGGGGTCGAGTTCGACCTTGGGGAAAACTCGACTTATCTCGGAGGAACCGAAGAGCGAAAACACCGACGAACTTCTGGTGTCACAGACAGGCCACCCGAGCCGGCGAACCATTGTGAAGGGTGCCGCAGCAGTCGCTTGGACCGTGCCGGCCGTGACGCTCATGACCGCCGCTCCCGCAGCGGCCGCCTCGACCAACTTGCACGTGACCGCAACTGGCGGGTATGCGTCCTCGGGTGCAAACCCGACCGTCGTCAACTTCAACCTCGCTGTCGTAGTCAGCGGGGCAAAGCCCGCGAACAACCTGACGATGACACTGAGCGTGCCGCCGGCCGCACCGCATTCGACCGCGCCAGTGTTCACCGCGCCGGCAGGTTGGGATTTGTCTGGAGTGGCCACTCAACCAGGCGGAACCGGCACCGCCTGGGTCCAAATATTCGTCCGAGCGCCAAGGCGTCCGGCTCGCCGTCGTGCATGCCCGCGTAAGCGACCCGGCCGGATGGCACCGTGGCCGGTAGGAGGCCTGTGATTTCGGGGTCGCCGTGACCGAGCAGCGTCGACACCGCCATCGCGTGATAGCCGTCGTAGGCAGTGTCAGCGGTATCGGTGTCGGGGTGCGCGTCG
>Ga0116169_1002020_pt1 | contig 15575 bp, 14 predicted proteins | sample AD_UKC130_MetaG_FD_89796 | JGI IMG/M metagenome (GOLD analysis project Ga0116169, IMG submission 89796) | Active sludge microbial communities of municipal wastewater-treating anaerobic digesters from Canada - AD_UKC130_MetaG | ecosystem: Engineered > Bioreactor > Anaerobic > Digestate | place...
CCGATACTGGAAGGCGCTGACGCCCGAGGCCTTTGCTCAGGTGATCTCGGTCAACCTGAACGGCGTCGCCTTCTGCGTGGGCGCGGTGCTCCCGGCGATGCGGTCGGCCGGCCGCGGGTCGATCGCCGTGGTGTCGTCATGGGCTGGCTGGCGCTACACGACCTTTACCGGGGCGGCCTATGGCGCCAGCAAGATGGGTCTGTCCGCGCTGGTCGAGAGCATCAACGACCAGGAGGGACCCAATGGCATCCGTGCCTCCCTGGTGTGCCCGGGCGAAGTCGCCACGCCCATCCTGCGCTCGCGTCCGAAGCGACCGCCAGACGCGGACATCGCGCGGATGCTCAAGCCTGAGGACGTCGCGGACGCGATCGTCTACGCGATGAGTGCGCCGGCGCACGTCTGCCTGAACGAGATCGTGATCGCTCCGGTGTGGAACCGGATCTACACCGGGGCCGAGGATTTGAAGCCGCCGCGTTGACGGGCGGGGGTGGCGGCTGCCCGCTGCCCGGCGGGCGCTCTCCCCGTTGACGCGCCGCCCGCTGCCGCTGCCGCTGCCGCTGCCCGCCGTCCGGCCTCAGGCGGCCTCCGCCGGCACCGCGCGGGCCAGCAATTCGCGCCATTGCGCGTCGCTGTCCGGCCAGCCGCGCTCGCCGGCGCGCTGCAATTCACGCAGCACCTGGGCGATCTGCCAGGTGGGCGGTTGACCCAGGGCCGCCGGCACTTCGCGCCACAGCCGACGCAGCACGTTGTCGGGTACCTGAAAGCGCTGCGACAGCGCCTCGATCACCGAACGGTCCTGGCCGGCATCGATCGCACGGCGCAGCACCCCGGCCCAGTGAAGGCTGTGCGCGCTGGCGGTCCGGGCGACCAGCGAGCGCAGATCGTAGTGGCCGTCGCTGGGACTCCCGGGCGCCAGATCAAGTGGAACCAGGGTCTGTGCGAAGAAGGTCGCAAAACCCGGCAGCCGCGACAGCACATGGGCACGCGCCGCGCTGTGCCTCGGGTCGAGGTGAAGCCAGTTGTAGCACCCGAGGTGACGTCCGGCCCGGGTCTGGCCCAGCCGGGCCATGGTCATCGGATCGAGGCTCGATTCGAGCATCGACGCGACCCGGGTTTCGAACGCCTGTTCGCGCAGGTCGGCTGCACGCAGCGCCCTGCCGTAGAACGCGACATCGATGATGTCGTCGCGCAATGCCATCCGCAGCGCGGCCTGGAAGTCCGGGAAGCGCGTCTCGCGGTCGAACAGGCTGGATGGCACCTGCGATTCCAGGCGGTGCTCGGTGTCGAGGTGGCGAGACCAGTCGTCTTCGCGCTGTTCGAGCACGGTCAGCATTTCGGCGGCGAGGGTGCCGAACAGCGTGTCGAGCACTCGCGCCGCGTCCACGCCCTGCGCCTGATCGGCTGTGAGCAGTTCGACCAGCAGCTTGAGGGTGCGGTCCGACAGCAGAGACCGGAAGTCGTGAACCAGACCGTCGCGGTCGATGCCTACGAATCGGGCGTTCATGCCCCAGGCCCGGGCAAGCTGCGCAAAGATCGGATTGGCCATGAGCGACAGGCGCGAGGCGATCGGCAGCAGCAGCGCGAACACGCGCCAGTCGGACGAGGGGTTGTGCCACACCAGCGCACGCGGGCTGTGCAGGTAGACCCGGGCCAGGTGCGCGAGCTCGGGCCCGACGCAGCCTGCGTCCGACAGTTCTTCGTCGACGGCGAAGGCGTCGACCCGCACGGCTTGGAAGTCGGTCATGGAACAACGATGCGGGAACAGCGATGCGGCGACCCGCGGGTGCCGCCAGGGGCAGTCAGTCGGCCCGTTTGGCGACGAACAGGAGTCCGCCGCCGAACACGATGATCGCAGCCGCCATCAGCGCGCGGGCCACGGACCCGCCCCAGATGCCTTCGGCGGCAAAGAGAGTCCCCGCGGCGACCAGGAAGCGGGCGGTACCGGCAGTGCGCTGGGCGGGACTGAGCTCGGACATCGTGTCCACTTTACCTTAGAAGAGGGGCCGCTGGCGCTTGCCATGACGCAAGCGATGGCTTTCCTGGATGGTGATGATCCGGTCGCCCGGAAGTACATCGATTGTGTCGCCAGCGGCCACCCTGCCCTGACGGACGACAGAACAATAGGCGCCGGTGTAGCCGCTCTGGACCATCATCTTCGACGCCCACGAAAACGCCATCCGGATGTTGAACTTGAAGCACGGCGAGCGCGGGCTCTCGACGCGCAGCTCGACTTCGCCGATGCGCAGCCGGTCGCCCACCCACAGCTCGGGCTCGAGCAGACCCTGGATCAGCAGGTTCTCGCCCAGCGCACCCGGCTGCAGAGGCTCGTGTTGCCCGGCCTGCCCGCGCACCGTCTGCCAGAACGCGTAATGCTCCTGCGGATACAGATAGACGGCCTTGTCCAGTCCGCCATGCACGGTGAGGTCGACCACCTCGTCGCCCGCCAGGCCGAGCGGCCCGATCTGGACAGGAACGGGGTCGTCCAGCCGGCTGACCGCCTGCTTTGCAATGGCGCTCATGACCGGCACGGCCCGCTGGTCGGCGTCGCGCGCCGTCAGTGGCGCCGCGCGTCCGATGCAAACGGCCAGCACGCTTGGTTTGACCGTCATGGCGCCGTCCTTGTCAGGACCGACGGGTCGAAGTTCGCGCCGCAGATCAGCACCCCGACGCGCTCATCGGCCGCCGGCCGATAGGCGCCGCACACGAGCGCGGCGAAGGCGGTCGCGCCGCCCGGCTCGGCCGCGATGCGGGCCTCGCGCCACAGGGTCTGCTGCGCTTCGCGGACCGCCTCGTCAGCCACCAGCAGCGACTGTGCAATGTGCTGCCGGGCGATCGGAAACATCAGCGAGCCGATGCGGCGCGCGCCCAGCGAATCGGCTGCGATGCCGGACACCTCGACATCGACCGGCCGGCCGGCGGCCAGTGCCTCGTGCAGGGTCGGGCAGCCTTCGGTCTCGACCGCCACCACCTTCACCTGGCCCTGATACCAGGCAGCCATGCCGCCGATCAGGCCGCCGCCGCCCACGGCGACCAGCACCGTGTCCAGATCGGGCGCCTGATGCTGCCACTCGCGCGCCACTGTGCCCTGGCCGGCCAGCGTGGCCGGGTGGTCGTAGGCATGCGACTCCAGCGCCCCGGTGGCCTCGCGGAATGCGTTGCAGGCGGCCAGCGCGTCGGCGTAGGCGGCGCCGCCCAGATGCACATCGGCGCCCAGCGCGTGCAGGCGCTCCTGCTTGGCCAGCGGGGTGTGTTGCGGCACGAAGATGTGCGCGGGCACATTCAGGCGACGCGCTGCCAGGGCGACCGCAATGCCGTGGTTGCCCCCGGACGCCGCGGCCACGCCGGCCGGCGGCATGGGCGCCGACAGCAGACGGTTGAAGGCGCCGCGCGCCTTGAAGGTGCCGCTTTCCTGGAGGTACTCGAGCTTGAGGTTCACAGCTGCCCCCTGCCAGGAAAAGTCCATGCAGGGGGTGATGCGGACATGGGGCGCAATCCGGCGCGCGGCGGCGACGATCTCGGCCGGCCAGGCGACGGGGGAGGACGTATGGGGCATGGAGGCTCCCGTGTGATCGGTCGGGTGGCGGCGCGCGGCGACCTGGCGCGGGGCGCCGGCGTGGCCGCGCAGGGCGGGGAAATCAGTCGGTCAGCAGGACCAGTCCTGGCAGATCGACGCCCGACAGGCGGGTTTCCCAGCGCTGCCCCGGACGCAGCGGCTGGGCGTCGGTCAGGGTGCCGGTGGTGATCACGGAATGCGGGGGAAGGCGGATACCACGGCTCAGCAGTTGGCCCACCAGGTGAGCAAGTGCTTGCACAGGTCCATCCAGGACCGCGCTTCCCAGACCCTGTGCCACCGGTTTGCCGTCGCAAAAAAGGTCCAGCTGCAGTTCGCTCAACTGCGCCGGCGTGCTGACGATGGATCGCGGCTGGCGAGGTCCGATGTGCAGTGCGCCGTGCAGGCCCAGGGCGGCGGTGGCCTGGGCTGCATCGAGCCGCCATTCAGGCCACGGACTGCAGACGATCTCGACCCCATGGGCGATCCACCCGATGCACTCGAACACGTGGCCCGGTTCCGCGCTGTCGGGGCTGCGGTCCAGTTCGAGAACGATTTCGGGTTCGAGGCGGGGCAGGCTGTAGCGGGCGCAGGTCACGCGCGTGAGCGGCTGGGTGAGCTGTGTGACAGTGCTGTCCCAGACCGGGGCCCAGATGGGCTGATTCACCCCGTAGATCGGCCAGATGCTGCGGTTGGTGAAGCCGATCTTCATCCCGAGCTCGCGCTCGCCGCGCGCGCGCCGCAGCGCATTCACTTCATTCTGAAGGGCGAGGCCGGCGTCCGGATCGGTCAGTTGAAAAGCGGCCGGATCGAGCACGGCGCCGTTGTCCCAGGCCGCCAGCAGCGACCGGGCCCGGGCACTGCTCATTCGGCGCCGTTGGCGGTCGCGTGGAGCGCCGTGGCATTGATGCGAAAGAATCGGCCCTGGCGGTCCATGTCGATCAGCATGCCCTCGCGCCGGAAGGCGGCGACGGTGCGGCTGGCGGTTTCGGTGGTGATGCCCAGCATGGCGCCGACGTCTTCGCGCGGGGGCAGCATCAGCTGGCTGGTGACGTCACTGCCGACCAGGCGCAGCAGCAGCCGTGCCAGACGCTGGCGGGCGTTTCCCGAGGCGAGATCGGCGATGAAGTCGTCGGCGGTCTTGAGCGCCTGATGCCACTTGCGCACCAGCTGCTGATGCAGCCGCGGCGACTCGTTCTCAAGGCGCTGAATGACGCCCAGCGGAATGCGGCAGGCCTGCACCTCGGTGACCGCGATGGCAGTGGAGTCGTACGAGGCGTTGGCGGTGGTTTCGAGGCCCGCAATGTCGCCCGGCCCGATCAGCCGGATGATCCGCTGGGAGCCATCAGACTGATAACGCACCAGCTTGACCAGCCCCTTGCGCACGGTGAAGACATATTCGCCCTGGGAGCCTTCGGCGAACAGCGTGGTGTGCGCGTCGGCGACCATGTCGTGAATCGGCTGATTGATCAGCTGAAAGTCTTCGGTGATCAGATTGGCGAACAACGACTGGTCGCGCATGCCGCACGAAGAACAGTCGTTTTCCTGCATGGGATGAATCTTGACGTGCATGGGTGGCTTGACATTTGTCAATGGCGTGAGCCGATTATCCACTCAATTTCACGAGAGTGCAGCGAATAATGCCTTTGCCGGCTTACCAGTTCGCGCCTTCGTCGCCGCCTGTGCCAGGGCGCTGTTCGCGGGCCAGCAGGGCGGCCAGGCGCTCGCGCCCCTCATTGGCCAGGGCGACGTATCGTGCGTCGTTGTCGGCCTCGAGAGCCGCCTGCTCGCGCAGCAGGGCTTCGTCGTGCCGGCGAAAGCGCTCGACGGCCAGGCGTGCCTGGTACGGATGTTCACCCAGTGCCACGAGCGCCGCCTGCGCGGCCTGCAGCGAGGCGCCGAAGGTTTCGCGAACGACCGGCACGCCTTCGCGCACCAGATCGATCGCGTCGAGCCGTCCGTGCACGCGGGCCACCATCTGCACGTCGGGATAGCGTTCGCGCACGTGGCGCGCGGTGGCCAGAACCGCCGCTGGGTCGTCCATCGCCAGCACGAGCAGCCGGGTGCTGGCCACGCCTGCGGCTTCGAGCACATCGGGGCGGGACGCGTCGCCATAGTGGGCGCGAAAGCCGAAGCGGCGCAGCAGGTCGACCTGGTTGGGATCATGATCGATGATCGTCACGCTGCAGCCACGGCCCATCAGGGTGCGGGCGACGATCTGACCGAAGCGGCCCACGCCGGCGACGATGACCGGATTGCGCTCGTCGATCGGATCGGCCGAGCGCTTGCGCCCGGGCGACAGGTGCGGGCGAACCCAGCGCTCGAAGGCCAGGAACAGCAGCGGGGTGGACAGCATCGAGACCGCCACGACCGCATTGGCCAGCGCGCCCAGGCGCGGCTCGAGCACACCGCTGGCCGCAGCCGGCCCGATCAGCACGAAGGCGAACTCCCCCACCTGCGAAATCGACAGGGCGAAGATCCATGAGTCCTCGCGCGACAGGCGGAACAACCGCGCCAGCAGCAGCAGCACCGCCAGCTTGATGGCGACCACCGCCAGCGCCAGTGCAGCCACCCGCAGCGGCGACGACAGGATCAGGCCGACGTCGATCGACATGCCGACTGCGATGAAGAACAGGCCGAGCAGCAGGCCCTTGAAGGGGTCGATGTCGACTTCCAGTTCCATCCGGTATTCGGAGTCCGCAAGCAGCACGCCCGCGACGAAACTGCCGAGGGCCATCGACAGGCCGACCGCCTGCGTCAGCCAGGCGCTGCCAACGATCAGGAACAGCGCGAAGGCGATGAAGATCTCGCGCATGCCGATCGCGGCGATCCAGCGCAGCACCGGGCGCAGGGCGAGGCGTCCGACCAGCACCATGGCGCCGATCACCAGCACCGCCTGCCCCAGCCGGATCAGCGAAAAGCCGTCCTGCGCAGTGGCGCTGGGCGCCAGCGAAGCGAGCACGAGCAGCAGTGGAATCACTGACAGGTCCTGGAACAGCGCCACCGCGAAGGCCGACTGGCCGGCCTCGGTCTTCGTCAGGTTGCGTTCGGCCAGCAGCTGCAGCGCGATGGCGGTCGAGCTCATCGCGGCGGCCATGCCCAGCACGATGGCGGCGCTGCGGGTCTGGCCCAGGACCGCCGCCAGCGCAATCACCGCCGCGATCGTCAGCCCCACCTGCAGCGCGCCCAGGCCGAATATCGCCCGGCGCAGGGACCACAGCCGCTGCGGGTTGAGCTCGAGGCCGACCAGGAACAGCAGCAGCACCACGCCGAACTCGGAAACCTGGGCGACCACCGCCGGGTCGCTGACAAGGCGTGCTCCCCAGGGGCCGATCGCGGTGCCCGCGACGAGGTAGCCCAGCACCGAGCCGAGTCCCAGCTTGTGGAAGATCGGCACGAACAGCGCGGCCGCGCCGAAGTAGACGAGGGCCTGCAGGAGATAGTCGGTGTGGTGCATTCGAGGGCGGTGCCGAGGGTTCAGAGCGCCTGCAGCCAGGCGCGGTAGGCGGCGGCTGCAGCGTCGATATCCGCAGGGGCCAGGCGGTCGGCGTCCGGCGTGACAAAGGGGTCGAGCCAGCGCATCGAGCACAGAGTGGCGGTGCGGTGCAGCGGCGTCAGAAACTCGGCCAGGGTGTGCCGATGCAGACCCTCAGCGGTGTAACTCGCCGGCTGCCCGCCGGTGGAAAGTGCGTGGGCCCAGCGCTTGCCCTGCAGCCGGGTGCCCCCGGGGCCGTACGCCCAGCCCTGCAGCAGCACATGGTCGATCCAGTGCTTGAGCAGTGCCGGCACGCTGTACCAGTAGAGCGGGTGCTGCAGAACGATGGTGTCGTGGGCCGCGAGCGCGGCCTGCTCGGCGGGCACGTCGATGAAGAAGTCGGGGTACGCGCCGTACAGGTCGGTCGTCGTCACGTCGGGAAGGCCGCGAGCCGCCGCGAACAGGGCGGCATTGACGCGCGAATGGGGCAGGTCGGGATGGGCACAGACGATCAGCACGGACATCGGGGGATCATAGAGCCTGGGCGCCGGCGCCGTGCGGACCGTCGACTTCATCACCACTTGGGCACACAATCCCCGCCCCGGGTTGCCGTCATGCGAAAAGCCGTGACTTAGTGCGTTGAAGCCGCCGTTCGTCGATGTCATCTTGCCTGACCCACAGCCGGCCAGACGGCAGCTTGGCCGGGCGGTGTAAAATCGCGGGTTTCGCTGACAGTCTGGCGTGCTGAACAAGACACAGCACCACTGCCACAGCTTTCCGCGCCACGGGCGGGCCATCAGGCCCAAGCCGTGAGGCGAGGGGGCGCGGGACCCGATTCTGGATAAGACGGAGCTTTGCATGAACCATCCCAATGCGGCGGCGATTCAAGCCGGTGCGCCGGCGCCCCTTTCGGCGGGCCTCGCAACCAGCCGAGCCGCCCACGGTGACGCCCGGGCCCTTTCGGGCGCACCCGATTACGTTCAGCACACCGGATTGATCGAGTGGGTGGCGGGCCTGGCGGCGCTCACGCAGCCAGACCGCATCTGCTGGGCCGACGGCTCGCAGGCCGAGTACGACAGGCTTTGCGGCGAAATGGTCGCAGCCGGCACGATGCGCAAGCTCGACCCGGTCAAGCGGCCCAACTCGTATCTGGCCTGGTCCGACCCCAACGACGTCGCCCGGGTGGAGGACCGCACTTACATCTGTTCCGAGCGCGCCGAAGATGCCGGGCCGACCAACAACTGGGTCGCCCCTGACGACATGCGCGGCACCCTGAACGGACTGTTTGCCGGCTGCATGCGCGGACGCACCATGTACGTGGTCCCGTTCTCGATGGGGCCGCTGGGCAGCCCCATCGCGCACATCGGCGTCGAGGTCTCCGACAGCCCCTATGTCGTGGTCAACATGCGCATCATGACCCGCATGGGGCGGGCCGTGTTCGACGTGCTCGGCGAGGACGGTCATTTCGTCCCCTGCGTGCACAGCGTGGGCGCGCCGCTGACCCCCGGCCAGAAGGATGTGCCGTGGCCCTGCAATCCCACGAAGTACATCGTGCACTTCCCTGAAACCCGCGAGATCTGGTCGTACGGCTCGGGTTACGGCGGCAATGCGCTGCTGGGCAAGAAGTGCTTTGCCCTGCGCATCGCCTCGAACATGGGCCGCCAGGATGCGCTGTCCGGCGGCATCGGCTGGCTTGCCGAGCACATGCTGATCCTGGCTGTCACCTCGCCCGAGGGCAAGACGTCTCACGTCGCTGCCGCCTTCCCGTCGGCCTGCGGCAAGACCAACTTCGCCATGCTCATTCCCCCCAAGGGCATGGACGGCTGGACCGTGCGCACGATCGGCGACGACATTGCCTGGATCAAGCCGCAGGCCGATGGCCGGCTCTACGCGATCAACCCGGAAGCGGGCTTTTTCGGCGTGGCGCCGGGCACCAGCGTCAAGACCAATCCCAATTGCATCGCCTCGGTGGCCAGCAACACCATCTTCACCAATGTTGCGCTGACCGACGACGGCGACGTCTGGTGGGAGGGTCTGTCCGAGCCGCCGGCGCATCTGCTCGACTGGCAGGGCCGCGACTGGACGCCCGACATCGCCCGCGCCAACCCGGTCAACGGCAAGCCGCGGCCGGCCGCACATCCCAACTCGCGCTTCACCGTCAGCGCGGCGCAGTGCCCGTCGATCGATCCCAACTGGGACAACCCGGCGGGCGTGCCGATCGACGCCTTCATCTTCGGCGGGCGGCGTTCCACGACGGTGCCGCTGGTGACCGAGGCGCGCAGCTGGGAAGAAGGCGTCTACATGGCGGCGACCATGGGGTCCGAGACCACCGCCGCGCAGGCCGGTGCCACCGGCGTCGTCCGCCGCGATCCTTTCGCGATGCTGCCCTTCTGCGGTTACAACATGGCCGAATACTTCGGCCACTGGCTCGACCTCGGGCATCGTCTGCAGGTCGGGGGCGCCAAGCTGCCCCGCATCTTCTGCGTCAACTGGTTCCGCACCGACGAGAACGGCAAGTTCGTTTGGCCGGGTTTCGGCGACAACATGCGCGTGCTGGCGTGGATGCTCGGCCGCATCGAAGGCAAGGCGCAGGGCGTTGAACACGTTTTCGGCACCACGCCGAACTACGAAGACCTCAACTGGACCGGCATCGATTTTCCCCGTGCCTCGTTCGAGCGCATCACGTCGATCGACAAGGCGGCCTGGCAGCAGGAGCTCACCCTGCACACCGAGCTGTTCACCCAGCTTTCCCATGGCCTGCCCAAAACCCTCGAGCGCGTGCGCGGGCAGCTGCAGGCACGCCTGGGGAACTGAGCGAGCAGGATCGTCGCAAACCACAGGCCGGCTCGTCGCCGGCCTTTTTTTTGTGACGGCCCTGTTATCTGAACGAGGCGCAACCGACACTGAGCTTTGATGCGTTCGCATTCTGAGCGAGCGATCATCGGTGCAACGATTGCCGCAAAGGCGCCAGACACCCATGAATCTGAACGATCTGCTGGGAGCCTACCGCCGTCACTGCGAGGAACAGTGGTCGAGCGATGAGCGAGCCGCCTGGTGCGCCGAGCTTTCACGGGTGCGGGCCAGCGGCGTGTGTGCCACGGCATTGAAGGCGGGTGATCTGGCTCCTGACATCCGGGTGCCTGCGCTCTCGCGGCGGCTGGGAGCTGCGCCCACGACACTGTACCGGCTGCTGAATGCCGGTCCGCTGGTGCTCAAGTTCATTCCCGGGCGTGCGTGTCCCTACACCACGCTGGAGCTGCGGGCCTATCAGCGCATCTTCGAACACCTGAAGTCCCATGGCGGGCAGTTGCTGGCCGTGTCGGCCAGCGATGCCGAGGACGCGGCGCTTCACCGGGCCCGCGATGCGCTGAGTTTTCCCGTGGTGGCCGATCCCGAAGGGGATGCCGCTCGGCGCTTCGGGGTGCTGGTGCCGGGGGCGCCGCGCGCGGGGCCCGCGCCGGCGGGTCCGGCCGTCTGCGCTGGCGTCATGGTCTTGCCGGCAACCTTCGTGATCGGCGTCGATCGCCGGATCGTGTTTGCCTTCGTGGATCCGGACCCCCGCCAGCGCGCCGAGCCTGCGCTCGTCGCGCGCGTCATGACAGGCACCGAGACGTCGGCATAGCACGGGTTTGGTCCGCGGGTTTACAGTGGATGGTTTCCGATCCACCCGCGACCCGGAGTCCGATATGAGTGCATTCCCCAATCCCGCCAGCGTGCGGGTAGTCGCCCCGGCGGCGGCGGCGGTTCACAGCGCGGCCGCACAGCGCGACATGACCTATCACCTTCACCCGTCGAGCAATCTCGCCGCGGTGCAGTCCGAGGGCCCTCTGGTAATTTCGCGCGGCGACGGGGTGTATGTCGTCGACGAACATGGCAAGCGCTACATCGAGGGCATGGCCGGCCTTTGGTGTGCCGGACTGGGCTTCTCCGAGCGCCGCCTTGCCGAGGCCGCGCACCGGCAGATGCTCGAGCTGCCCTTCTATCACTCGTTTTCGGGCAAGGTGCCCGAAATCTCGACCCTGCTGGCCGAGCAGGTGATGGCGGTGGCGCCGGAAGGTCTGGCACGGGTGTTCTTTGCCAATTCGGGGTCCGAGGCGAACGACTCGGCCGCGAAGCTGGTCTGGTACTACAACAACGCGCTGGGCCGCACGGCCAAGAAAAAGATCATCTCCGCAAGAAGGCCTATCACGGTGTGACGGTGGCTTCAGGCAGCATGACCGGCCTGGCCTTCGCGCACACCGACTGGGACCTGCCGGCACCGCGCATGCTGCACACCGGCACGCCGCACTACTGGCGTGAGGGAAAGCCGGGCGAGTCCGAAGAGGCGTTTTCAGCGCGGCTGGCCGATGAGCTCGAGGCCCTCATCCAGGCCGAGGGGCCCGACACCATCGGCGGGTTCATTGCCGAGCCGGTGATGGGCGCGGGGGGCGTGCTGGTTCCGCCCGCCGGCTATTTCGAGCGGGTTCAGGAGGTGCTGGCGCGCCATGACATCCTGTTCATCGCGGACGAAGTGATCTGCGGCTTCGGCCGCACCGGGCAGATGTTCGGCAGCCAGACCTACGGCATCCGCCCCGATATTCTCACCTGCGCCAAGATGCTGACCAGCGGCTACCAGCCGATGTCGGCCATGATGGTCACGCCGCGCATTTTCGAAGCCCTTGTGCACCAGTCCCAGAAGCTGGGCGTGTTCGGCCATGGCTTCACGTATTCGGGCCACCCGGTGCCCGCTGCTGTGGCGCTGGAGACTCTGGCCATCTACCGCGAACGCGACATCCTCGGGCATGTGCGGGCCATGGCGCCGCATCTGCAGGACGGGTTGCGTGCGCTGGGCGAGCATCCCCTGGTGGGCGAGGCGCGCGGAGTCGGTCTGATCGGTGCGCTCGAGCTGGTCCGCGACAAGCGGGACCGCAGCTCCTTTGATGGCAAGGCGGGCGTGGGCGCAAAGGTGGTGGCCAACGCGCAGCGGCGCGGCGCGATCGTGCGCTCGCTGCCCGGGGACATCATCGCCTTCTCGCCGCCGCTGATCATCCAGCCCCACGAAATCCGCGAGCTGCTGGACGCGGTGAAGGGTGCGCTCGACGACACCTGGGCGCAGACGCGCAATCTGTGATGGGTGTCGGGGCCCGCGGGGCGGGTCCCGGGTCACAGGGCGCCGCCCCGCGCCGTGGACTGGCGCAGCCGCGCCGCGTGCTGCCGCAGCCGTGCCCTGGTCTGGCGCAGCCGCGAAGAAGTTCAGCCCGGTGGCGTCGGCTGGCGCCGCAGGTACCAGCCTTCGTCGAACAGCTTCACCGCTCCGGGCACATACACCACCAGCACGGTGACGATCATGCCTTCGAGCCATGCTTCGCCGCTGGCCAGCAGCAGCGCATAGGGCAGGAAGGCGTCCAGAAAATCACGCTGCGGGTGGGGTGCGAGCCGGGCGTACAACGACGCCGACGTGAGGATCTGCAGCATATAAGAGCCGAGCAGTCCGAACAGGCCGCAGCCCAGCAGGAATACGAACAGGTTGCGCGGAAGCAGCCGCTTGCACGCCTGCACGATCGTCCACATCACCCAGACCGGCATCACACCGCACACCAGCATCCGCAGCCCCCAGCTGTGCAGGCTGTGGAGGGGAGGGAGCCCAGCGGGCGGCGAATCGAGCAGCGGCGCGATCAGCAGCACTCCTGCCATCGACAGCAGCGCGCGCGGGTAGCCCACCAGCAGCGCGAGAAAGGCTGAGCCCAGGTACTGCACCTGCAGCCCGGATTCCAGCGAGACGCCCATCCGCTGCCCCAGCAGCACGGCCGCCGTGGCCAGGGCCCAGACCGCGTGTTCGAAGGTGCTGCCTCCCCAACGCGCCCGTCGCGCCGCTTCCAGCAGCGCGAGCAGGGCCGCCAGTGTGGTCGTCCAGGCCACGGCCTCGGAGAGGGGATAGGCAAACATGACCGCGGACCGCCCGGTTCAGCGCGATGAAAGCTGGTGGGCCTGAAGGATCGCCGCCAGCAGACTGCGCGGATCGGCCAGGCCGGTTCCGTGCTCGCCCGGCTGCCCTGCGATGTCGAAGGCGGTGCCGTGGTCGGGACTGGTGCGCACGAAGGGCAGGCCGATGGTGATGTTCACGCCTTCGTCCAGCCCCATGTACTTGACGGGGATCAGGCCCTGGTCGTGGTACATGGCGATCACCACGTCGAACTGCTTGAAACCGCGCGCCCGCATGAACACGGTGTCGGGCGCGTAGGGCCCCTGCGCATCGATGCCTTCGGTGCGGGCGCGTGCGATCACGGGCGCGATCAGATCGATCTCCTCGCGCCCGAACAGTCCCGATTCGCCGGCGTGCGGATTGACCCCTGCGACTGCGATGCGCGGCGCGTCGATCCCCATCCGGGTCAGCGCCCCGTGGGTGATGCGCAGCGTCTCGAGAATCCCGTCCGCCGACAGCGCATCGAGTGCGGCGCGCAGCGCAAGGTGGATCGTGACCAGCACGGTCCGCAGCTCGTTGTTGGCCAGCATCATGCGCACGGGCACGTCACCGGCCAGATGCGCGAGCAGCTCGGTATGGCCGGGCCAGTGATGGCCGGCGAGGTGCAGCGCTTCCTTGGCCAGCGGTGCGGTCACGATGGCGCGCACTTCACCGCGCAGTGCCAGTTCGGCGGCACGGCAGACGTAGCGGTAGGCGGCCTCGCCGCCCTCGGCCCGCAGGGCGCCCTGCGCAAGGTCTTCAGGCAGGGCGGTGGTGGCAATCACCGGAACGGCATCGCTGAAGGCGCTCAGCGGGTCGGCCGGATCGGCGAGGACCGCCTGGTTGCGCAGGGCGCCTGGGCTGGCGATCGGCTGGATGGACAGTCCCAGGCGCAGCCGTTCGGATTCCCGGCGCAGCAGCCCCACATCGCCAATGACCACGCACGCAGCGGGCAGGCCGGCTGCAAAGGCCTTGAGGACAATCTCGGGCCCGATGCCACAGGGGTCGCCGAGCGTGATGGCAATCGGACGGCGGGCCGCCATGCCGCTGGCATGGGGCGCGCCCTCGGCCTGCACCGAAGGGTTCGTCATGGAATGGCTCAGTGTGCGCATCAGCGCTGCGCAGCGGCAAGAACCGCGCCCAGCAGCACCGCCGCACCGGCCGCCAGGTCGGCCGGCTGGGCGTTCTCGATCTCGTTGTGGCTGATCCCGCCCTCGCAGGGCACGAAGATCATCGCGGTGGGACAGGTCCGGGCCACATAGACCGCGTCGTGACCCGCGCCGCTGGCGATCCGGCGCACGGAATGGCCCAGCCGCGCGGCCTCGGCTTCGATGCCTTCGACGAGCACCGGGTCGAATGCGCAGGGCGGGAAATACACGACCTCGCGCAGGTCGATCGCGACCCGCTCCTCATCGGCGATCCGGGCGACTTCGGTGTGCAGCCGGGCCACCATGGCGTCCAGCGTCTGGTCGCGTGCATTGCGGAAATCGATGGTGAGCTCGACCCGGCCGGGGATGACGTTGCGCGAATTGGGATGCACGAACATCTGGCCGACCGTGCCACGGGCGTAGTCGGGCGCCTCGGCGGCGATGGTCCGCACCAGCTGCACCACCCGCGAGGCCGCCAGCAGGGCGTCGCGGCGCATTGGCAGGGGCGTCGGACCCGCATGGGCGTCCTGGCCGGTCACCGTCGCGTCGAACCAGCGCTGTCCCAGAGCCCCCTCCACCGCGCCGATGGTGATGCCTTCGGCCTCGAGCACCGGGCCCTGCTCGATGTGCGGTTCGAAGTAGGCGGCGAACCGGGGCGCCGTGTCGCTGCCGGCATAGCCGATGGCGGCCAGTGAGCTGGCGACGCTGACACCGTCGCGGTCGACCTGCGTCAGGCAATGGTCCAGCGTGAAGGCGCCGGCGTAGACGCCGGAGCCCATCATCACCGGCGTGAAACGGGTGCCTTCCTCGTTCGTCCAGATGGCCACGCAGATCGGGCGCTCGGTCTGCAGGCCGGCGTCATTGAGCGCCCGGATGACTTCCAGTCCCGCCAGCACGCCGTAGTTGCCGTCGAAGCGTCCACCGGTGGGCTGGGTGTCGACATGGCTTCCGACCGCCACCGGTAAATCTGACTGATTTGCGCTGGAGCGGGCCTGCGGGCCGGGTCCGTCCATGCCGTTGCCGCGGCGTCCCGGGCGCACGCCGAAGACATTGCCGATCGCATCGATGCGGATGTCGCAACCGGCTTCGCGCAGCCAGCCGACCACACGGTCGCGACCCTGGCGGTCGAGGTCGGTCAGGGCAAGACGGCACACACCGCCTTTGGGCGTGGCGCCCAGCCGGGCCAGGTCCATCAGGCTGGCCCACAGCCGGTCCGGGTTGATGCGGGGAAGCGAGGAGGTCTGGGGAAGGGCTGACATGGATCTGCTCCGGTGGACGGGTGCGGTGGGGCGATGCGAGTGGAGGCTATGCAGGTGGAGGCGATGCGGGTGGAGGCGATGCGGGTGGAGGCGATGCAGGTGGAGGTGATACGGGGGAGTCGATACGGACCGAGGGGCGCGTGGACGATCGGTCGATCGGTCGATCGGTCGTTCAGGCGGCCTGGGCCAGCGACGCCGAGCC
>Ga0116169_1002022_pt1 | contig 15564 bp, 10 predicted proteins | sample AD_UKC130_MetaG_FD_89796 | JGI IMG/M metagenome (GOLD analysis project Ga0116169, IMG submission 89796) | Active sludge microbial communities of municipal wastewater-treating anaerobic digesters from Canada - AD_UKC130_MetaG | ecosystem: Engineered > Bioreactor > Anaerobic > Digestate | place...
CAACTTGATATCCCTTGTCGCCGCGGTCTTGGGCCGGTAATCTTAAACCACGTTTAATGCCTTGTTGCCGGCAATTTTTTTGAAGCATTGTCCTTGGAAGTGTCCAAACAGCGAGCCATGACCATGGAGCCTGAACACCTTCCGCCTCGCAGTCCGGAATTGATGTCAGCAGACAATACGGCACTACTGGTGATTGACGTCCAAGAACGGCTAATCCCTCACATTACCGATCACAAGCGTATAGTCTGGAATATTCGCCGACTGATCGACGCCGCCACGATTCTCGGTGTGCGAGTCGTGGGCACCGAACAATACCCCAAGGGGCTGGGGCCGACTGTGCCCGTCTTGGCCGAACGTCTTGGGACGCTACCGGAGAAACTGATGTTTAGTTGCCGCGAATGCTGGAATCTCTTCAACGAGTTGAAGGCACAGGGTATGCGGAATCTCTTGGTAACCGGCATTGAAACCCACGTATGCGTTCAGCAGACCGTCCTCGATTTCCTCGCACAGGGATGGGGTGTCTATGTTGCCGCCGACGCCGTTGGGTCAAGGCATCGGATAGATTACGAAATCGCCCTTCGGCGGATGGAAGTATCCGGCGCCGTGCTGACGACGACTGAGGCGGCCCTTTTTGAGTGGTGTGTCCGAGCCGGTACCGATCAGTTCAAAAAAATTAGCCGCTTGGTCCAGGAGAGCCTCCCAGACGAGTAGCCCTGCGGCGGCCCAAGTTTCTTGCCGGGGTATACAGGGGTTGCCTTTTGGGGGTGACTTTTTTGAAACGCGCCCAATTTTCTCTTGCTTGCGTTTCTCCAAAAATTTTGACAAAATACGGCCAAGTCACTTAACAGTCATGCCACCCTGAAGTGTGTAGACTGGTTGTACTGGGTGAGGATTATCGATGTGGGTGGTCGTTGTACAGTGGAGATCTTTGCAGCTTGGCCGCCTGCCGCGAACACGTCTCTCATATTTTGGGCGTTGGTTGAGTTCCGACAACCATCAGTAAGGGAGGTCCCATCATGGAATTGCATTCTCGCGATGCTCTCATGTGTCGTTGCTGCGCGAACCGTCGTCGCTTCTTGAAAAGTTGCGCGGGATGCGGCGTAGCCGCGCTGGCGGCGTCTTCGCTCCGACTTGCTCCTGCTGAATCGCAGGAAAGTTCGGCAATTCCTGCGTCTTCTGATCGGGTTCGGGTGCGACTGGTTTTTGCCTGCTGGGCATTAGTTCAAGATCGGCCCACCTGGCCCCACATTGGACACGACATGAGACCGGAGATTGAGCGTGTGACCAATGCGCTGCGGGAAGGGTGCCCTGAGATCGAGTTTCTGCCGGTGGCTGCCCATAGTGTGGAAGATGCCGACAAGCTCTTGGCCCAACACGATGCCGACAAGATCGACGGCTATCTGGTTTGCAACATGAACAACTGGATCCAGGTCTTTCACAGAATTGCGGCATCCGGGCACCCCATGCTGCTGGCTGATTTTATATACGCCGGAAGCGGAGGTTTTTTGGTCTATGGGTCCCAACTGCGGCGCCAATACCGAAACTTCTCTCTGGTTGCTTCTTCCGACATCAGCGACTTGATCGCGGCCGCAAAATGCTTCACCATCCTCAAGTCAGGAGGAGTCGAACAGTTTGTAGCTGCTTGTGATCGAATTCGCCAGGAAAGGACACCGAAGCCGCGGATTCAAAAACCAGCCGAGGATCGTTTGACACTCAAATCGGTCGGCCAGTGTTTGGAGGAGGTCAAGAACAGCGGTATTATCTCGATTGGGGGCGGAAATAAGGGTGTTGCAGAGGCCATTCAGCAACAACTCGGAATCCCGGTCCATTTCGTCAGCTTCGAAGAAATGGCCGAGGCTGCCGAAGCGGCGGACAAGGCCCAAGTCGATGAGTTGGCCGAAAAATGGCGCAAAGAAGCCCAGAAGGTCTTGATTGACGAGCCCGAGGAAACCCTAAGGCTCTCGGCGGCCAACTACTTGGCACAAAAGGCTCTGTTGAACAAGTATCGTGCCGAGGCCATTACTATCAATTGCTTAGGTGGGTTTTATAGCGGAAAACTCAAGGCCTACCCGTGTCTTGGGTTTGTCGAGCTGCTCAATAGCGGATTTGTTGGCGCTTGCGAAGCCGACCTCCCTTCGACCGTCACAATGGTCATGGTTAATCACTTGGCCGGGCGCCCGGGGTACATCTCTGACCCCGTCATTGACACTTCCAAGCGGGAGATCATTTACGCTCACTGTGTGGCCACGACGAAGCCGTTTGGACCAGAAGGGCCTGCCAATCCCTACGAAATCCTGACTCACTCGGAGGATCGACGGGGGGCCTCAGTACGATCCTTCCTCCCCGTGGGGTACATGACGTCCACGATGGAAATCTTCCCCGATCGCAAACAGATTTTGTTCCACCAGGGTGTCGCGGCGGAAAATGTGGTCATTGACCGAGCATGCCGCACCAAATTGGGGTGCGAAGTTTGGGGGGATTTGGACAAGCTGTTATTGGGGTGGAGCAACGGGTGGCATCGCGTCACCTTCTATGGTGATCTGAAGGACGCCGTCAAGGAGTTGGCGGCTGCCCTCCAGTTTAACCTGGTGGAGGAGGCTTGATACGCGTTACCCCACTAAACGGGCACTCAAAGTGGCCCACATCTTCGGTTCAGTAGCTTGACATCTAAAAGGTGTCGCGGGGCCCCAAGCAGAAGAAAGCTGCCACCAAATGTGATCTGCTTAGGTTGGCAGAGATTTGTTACATTAACATTTAGGTTCTGCCGTGGCGATCCCATGGCCTTCCTGGAGCATTTTGCCAGGTACGTTCGTTTTTTGGCCGTAATTGATACATCGATTTTGAAAGTGTAAGCGAAATGAAGCAAACGGTGCATTGGCTGCGCGGGATGACGCAGTTCTTTAGAGGTAAAGGTTCGGGCCATTTGGCTGGGAAAGAGCGGGTTAGTTCTCGTCAATCTCAAGAAGGACAACAGTCACGGGCAAGAATGGGCAAAAACCGGCCGGATTCCCAAGAGGGAGCTCCCGGGCGCGAGGAAAACACACGGGCCTCCAACTGGCTTCGCGAGGTGGTTGAGGCGATCTCGATCGCTCTAATTTTGGCGTTCCTCTTCCGGGCATTCGGGGCGGAGGCATTCGTGATTCCAACGGGGTCCATGGCACCAACACTGATGGGGCGCCATAAGGACTTGATCTGCGAACGCTGCGGCTTCAGTTTTCAAACGGGTGCTAGCGAAGAGGTTGACAAGCTCACGAATCGACCCACGGGACGTTTCGTCTTGAGTGCCACGTGCCCTAATTGTCGCTACACGATGTATGTTGGTCCGAACAAGGACGATGGTCCACCGACTCCGTCGTACAAGGGCGATCGCATTCTTGTGTCAAAATACGAGTACCACCTTTCAGAGCCACGCCGCTGGGATGTAATCGTCTTCAAATACCCGGGAGATGCCTCAACAAATTTCATCAAACGGCTTGTTGGCTTGCCCAATGAGACCGTCCGCATTTACCGGGGGGATGTCTATATCCGGCCGGCGGGCAGTGACCAGTTTGCGATCGCCAGAAAACCGCCGGAAAAGATTCTGGCCCTATTGCAGCCGGTCTATATGGATGACTTTCAATCACCTGAGCTCAAGGCAGCCGGATGGCCTGATCGGTGGCAACCGGAGGTGGGTCAACAAGGTCTTTGGGAAATTGGGGAAAATCCGCGGCAATATCGAGTGACGGCCCCTGAGGACATGGAAGTGTGGCTTCGCTACCAGCATATTGTCCCTTCGTGGGAACACTGGCAAGCGATCCTTGAGGGAAATCCCATTGATGCCAAACAGGTCTCTCCGCAATTGATTAGCGACTTTATGGCCTATAATACAAACCAAAGTGACGAGAGCGACTACGGCCCTCATACTCTTCGAACCGTTCGTATTCCGCCGCGTGGTGATCAACTTGGGCTGCATTGGGTCAGCGATCTAGCAGTTGAGTGTGAAGCCGATATGGAAAGCGATGGCGGAGAGATTATCTTGGAGCTAGGAGCCGGAAAAAATCGCTATCAGGCACGGTTGAACCTGGCAGATGGCGTTGCGAGGTTCATTGGCATGGGGCTCCGAAGCTTTTCTGAAGAGGCACCTATTCACATCCACGGACGCGGACATTACCAACTCAGGTTTGCCAATGTCGATCACCAATTGGTACTTTGGGTCAATGGTCGGCCTATCACTGTGGAATATGAGGCAGTCTGGTCAGGGCCGACACTGGATGACCGTGACCGCCCGGCTCGTATAGGCGTCCGAGGTGGTACCGTCACGATCCGCCACGTCCGTCTCTTTCGTGATGTGTACTACATCGCACATGATCGCCGGTCCGGCCTCCTTATGCACGATTTTGACTGGGAGCGGTCGCCGTATCGCTCGTTGATCCCCAGTCCTTTCGCCATGGACCAGTTTCGCCAGATGGTAGCTGAGGTCATGTCGGATCCAACGCAATGGGAATTCTTCCAGTACGCCAATCATCTGGAGTTCGCTCTTGGACCAGATCAATTCTTTGTCCTCGGTGATAATAGCCCGCAAAGCGAAGATGGCCGATTCTGGACGAAAAAGTCCTACGTGCAGAGGGAACTCCTTGTTGGGAAAGCTTTGGCCGTGATCTGGCCACATTCCCTGGACCGGATTCCAGGAACAAAGATTCCCATTCGCTTCTTTCCGAATTTTTGGAGGATGAAGGTCGTACGATAATCACTTGATTATCAGGGGAAGCAGTTACCGTAGCAGGTTAGAGACTATCCCAAAGAATCCTCCTCTCCCTCTGGGAGAGGGTTGGGGCGGGGGAAGCGAACGTCGGAATCGATTGAGAAAACCGGCAGCGATTCCATCCACCCTCACCCCCGACCCCCTCTCCCGCCAAATGGGCGAGGGGGGATTATGGGATAGGTTCTTATTTGGTGTGGACGAAGGACGGAGAGCTTTCTAATCAGACGGAGCGACATATGAGGCTGTTTACAGGACGTGCGGTCCAACCCATCGCTCAAAATGGTCCCCATATCCGGGCGGTTCCCGGTGCCATCTTGGCAGCCTGCGGATTGGTCAAGACCTTCGGAAAACGGCGCGTGGTCGATGGCGTAAGTTTTGAGGTGTGGCCAGGCGAGATCGTCGGTCTTCTTGGACCGAATGGTGCCGGAAAAACCACAAGTTTCCGCATGACGTGCGGGCTGATTCGGCCCGACGCCGGCCAGGTCTTTCTCCAAGGACAAGACGTGACTCACTGGCCCATGCATCGGCGGGCGCGCGAAGGCGGTATGGGTTATCTTGCTCAGGAGTCAAGCGTCTTCCGTAAGCTAACGGTCGAAGAAAACCTTCTTGGGGTGATGGAATTGCTGGGGTTTGATCGCAAACTGCGGTTAAGACGCTGTCGTGAACTTTTAGAACAATTTGATATTGTGCAATTGGCAAAGGCCAAAGCTGGCGGGTTGTCGGGCGGTGAAAAGCGACGACTTGAGATTGCCCGGGCACTCGTCTCTAATCCCCGTATCATCCTCCTCGATGAACCCTTTACCGGGATCGATCCAGTGACGGTGGATGCCATTCAGGAGATCATTCGCAATCTCCGCGCTCAAGGAATATCTATTCTGATTACGGATCACCAAGTGCGAGAAACGCTCCAGGTGACCGATCGAAGCTACGTCATTCGGGCCGGAAGGGTCTTGTGTCACGGGACTCCCGAAGAAGTGATCGCCAATCCTGAGGCCAGGAAATCCTACTTCGGAGAAGACATGCAATTAAACTAACTCTGTCCAGCCCCAACTGGCGAAATCATGAGGGGTGCGAATGGCTGACAGATTCAATCCACTGTTCAAGCATTTGAAATTGCTTGAAGAAATCGGCTTCTTTGACGTCGTAGGGGCTTTTGAAAAAGCTGGCGAGGAAAGGCATTAGCCCCACAATGCCGATCCGGTGTGCCCTTTCCGTGAGACGACAAAGATCAAGCACGAGTGGGGCAGCCAGAATTGAGTCACAACCTTGCCAAATGAACTGCAAGACCATGGGCACTCCGAGAAATCCCTGAAAGTGCACGTGGTCCCATGCCGTCTTCCAATCACCAAGGCCCTCAATGTATTCGATGCTGACTAACGTTTGCGGGTGGTACCCCAGTACACCGGAAACAACGCGGTCCTTGCTCTGGACCTTACTTGACTTGTGTCGCGGATCATCCAGAATTTTGCCGTCGAGATTCCCAAAGATATTGTGCCCAACCCAACTCAAAACCCTTAAATTTCTTGCCCGAAACATCGGCGCAAGAACACTTTTCATCAACGTTTCGCCCGTCTTGCCGTCGCAGCCCATGTAGGGAACATTGTTGTGTTGGGCAAGCTCGTCCAGTGCCGGCAAAGCTGGTCCTAGAGACGGCGTGAAGTTGATATAAGGACACCCCGTTTCGAACGCAGCAATCGCATATAGGGTACTTGTCGGCAGACCGGGGTCGGGTTGCTCGGCCAGCAATTGTTCCAGTTCCGACCATTTTGCCGGAAACTGCGACGGATCAACCGGTGGTTCCGTTGACGCGACATTGATCACGATAAGCGATCGGAGGTTGTGCCTACTTTTGAAGTCCTTCAAATCCGCGGCAATCCGCTCAATGGCCTCCCTGGCAGAGCGATCACGTGGCACATTGGGCGAAGCGAGTTGGGCAATCATCTGATCGGCGCCAAAGACCGTTCCATAACGAATCTGCTGTTCAATACTCTCCAATGCGTCGGCAATCAAATCCACGTGTTGTCGCTCAAACGTGCGATTGACCGACGCAAATGCCCGGGATTCCTCTGCCAAAGATACATCGCGGATTTCGTGGCCTCCGATGACGATGTCCGGCCAATCAACAAGTCCCGCCTGGGCGAACTGTGGAAGTTCCGTGACGAGACCGACCTTGGATGTCAAGCTTCGCGTCAGCATTGCCCAGCCAACACTGACGCAGGTCGCGATGCCACCCTTGGCGCCAATAAGCCAAAGACCTACCTTGCCACTCTGGGCCATCATTGTGTGATCCTTGTTCCAATATCAACCTCACCGACTAGGCGCAATTCATCGGCAACAGTTCCCCCCCACCATCCCCACTGGACGATCATCACGGCGGCTACGAGCCAATCGCACAAGACCACCCCATGGGCGAGGCAAGCGGCTCTTCCACAACCCTTGATAGGAAAAACTGCCCCCCTCGACTTGGATCAAATCAGACTGCTGATTATCTTAAGACTAATTGTAGATAAACTACCGTTGGCAGTCAACATGCGTGAAATAGGCACAGTTGGTTGATCAGTAAACAAGTCACGAGAGGGATCCGATGACCGTTCACGTTTCTCGTCTGCTTCAGACCCTGGAGCCTTCTGCAACTCTTGCCATGGCGGCCAAGGCCAAGGAGCTTAAAGCGAAGGGGCGGAAGATCTACGACCTGAGTTTAGGAGAGCCGGACTTCGCAACTCCGGAACACATTTGTCAGGCCGCGATCGAGGCAATGCGGGCAGGCCACACCCACTACACGGTGGCGAGCGGTATTCCCGAGCTCAAACAAGCCGTGGTTGATCAGTACAAAAAGCGGTATGGGCTAACCTATTCGCCTCAACAAGTTGTTATCTCAAACGGGGCGAAGCATGCGCTCCACAATGCCTTTACGGCAACCCTCAATCCGGGTGACGAAGTCATCATTCCGGCACCCTATTGGGTGAGCTATTCGGAATTGATCAAGCTCACCGGGGCCGTGCCCGTTATTGTGAAAACCGAGGAATCTTCCGGATTCAAGTTAAATGCCGCTCAATTACGGCAGGCCTTGACACCACGAACACGAATGCTTCTTCTGTGCACGCCTTCCAATCCCACAGGAACGTTTTACACAAAGAGCGAGCTCGAAGGCATTGCCGACGTCGTCTTGGATGCTGATCTAACCGTCGTCGCCGACGAAATTTACGACCAACTTATTTACACTGCTGAACCGTTTACCAGCTTTCCCACGGTCCGTCCGGGACTGCAAGAGCGCACTATTCTCATTAATGGGGTGAGCAAGACCTACGCTATGACGGGGTGGCGAATTGGTTGGGCCATTGCCCCTACTCTCGAAGTGGCCAAGGCCATGGGCGACCTACAGAGCCAAGAGACCTCCAACCCTTGCAGCATAAGCCAGTATGCCGCCCTGGCCTCCCTGACTGGCCCCCAGGATTGTGTCGAAACGATGCGGCGTGAATTTGAACGGCGTCGTGATTATGTCGCGCAACGAATCGCAAAGTTGCCGGGCGTCACGGCCGCGCCCATGCAGGGGGCTTTCTATGCCTTTATCAACATTTCGCAACACCTGGGCAAGCGCTATGGGGGGACGTTAGTCGAGAATTCAAGCGAATGGTGTCTCGAGTTACTCGCCCAAAAGGGCGTTGCCACTGTTATGGGCTCCGCCTTTGGTGCGGAAGGCTATGCGCGACTCTCCTTTGCCACCTCAATGGAGACTCTCGCAGCCGCATTTGACCAGATCGAAGCCTTCCTGCAGGAAGCGAAATGACGCCTAGGCGCAAACCAACCCCCGACCCAGGGATTTCGTCTGGAGTCGGGGGTTGCCTCATTTCTCAATGAATCAGCGCAAGGTAAGGGTTGTCTATTTCTTTTCCTCGCCGGCCTGACTTGGGGTGGCCGATTGCACAGCCGCCGGTGGGTTCAGCCACTTCCGGACAGGATCAACCACTTTCAGCTTGATCTGGACAACTGTTCCAATCGTCGTGACGGTAATCGCCACAAGAAGCAAAAAGTTGAAGACCCACCGGGTGAATCCCGACCCCACCGCATCGCCGATGTACTTCCTGTTGTTGGCCATGATCATGATAGACAAGTAAACGATGGGCAGCATCGTTAAGCAGATGGCCGATGCAAGAATCGGCAACCAAAACGGAAGTTTCATCCCGGCCCCAAGAATGCCGATTACCGGTGTCAACGAGAAAAGCCGAAACCGGGCACGCGTATACTGCAAGCCCAGCATTTCACAAACGGTGAACCCACAGACAACCATATGGGTACTGATGGCACCGCATGTCATGGCCAAGAAACCGAGATCCAGAATCATACGTCCCAGATCCGAATGCATAAGCGTACTGAAGGCTGCAGCGGCTTCGACGGGTTGAAGCCCCTGGCGAACCGCGTCCTTACCGTCGTAAACCGTGTTGGCCATCGCGATGATGATGAGGGACGTCACAATTGTGTAAGGGACAAGCATTGAGCTAAAAAGATCCCATTTGGCCAAACCGCGGTGGTGCTTCCCCCAACCTTTGGCCAGGATGGAATACGGATAGAGAAACGTCATATTGATTCCCACGGCGGCCCCCAACGCACCTAGGACAACGGTGATCCCTTCCGTCGTTTCGGGGATGTAAAACCCAAACAGCCCCCAGAATAGTTCCTTGAGGTTAATGCCGGTAAAAATCACCACAGCCAGAAAAGCGAGAATCACAATTCGTATCACCCACCGCAGGAATCCCTCGTAGAGCTTGATCCCCTTGGCATGACTTCCATAGTTCCAAACGGTGAAAATGTTGATCATCAGGATGCATGCGGCGGCCCCATACTTGACGAGCAATTCAAGGCCTCGCATTTGGGTTGTATTCTGACCCTGCTGCGGCTTGTCGCCTGGCTCGGTTTGTTGCCCCGGGCCCTCGGCCTGCTTTTGATCAAACACGTTCGTTTGCACGACTTGCGCGAGGTCCCACGCGGCGGCACCTGCGAGTGTGTACTGCGGAAAGTGCCAAATGATGGATGCAACGATGGTTCCAAGAGCCCAAAAGATCGGCACGATGGGATGCAATTCCCGGCCAAATGATCGATAGGGTCTTTCGCCCGTCGTTAGGACGATCTTTGCCAGCGCTGCGAAAACGATGACACCGCAAAACATGGCGAGCGGTTGGACCCAGAGGAGCTTGTAACCGAAAGATGCACCCGACATGACAGAGGCGGCTGCACTACCGGCTCCCAAGGTCATGGCACTTTGCAGCCAGGCAGGACCCGTGAGCTTCGCATATCCACGGATCCGCTCCCAAAGGCTTTTCTTTTCCAACTCTTGAAGAAATGCCTCTTCCCGAGCCAACTTCTCGGGATCCCATTTGGCCGTCATGGGAAGGCCTTTTTCTTCCGCAGGTGCATTTGACTGAGTCATAACTGTCTCCCTCGCGCAAGTATGTTTTTCAGGACGCCGAGCCGCCAGAAAACTTCCCTTCAAGAACGAACTGCGAGTTAGAGGTGTTCGCCACCACCTCACGGTACCAATGACAGTCTCTCGTCGCCATCGCAAAACCGGATAGACCAAGGTTAGTCTCGACAGATTCACATTTCAAGGTTACTTCGGGGAATTTCGCCATGTACTTCTTGTGAAATGGATTGATGTGTATTAGGCTGGTTGCACGTCCAGGCAATAGCCGAGCGACAGCGTACTGTGGCGAGTTGCGTTTCGGAATGTTGTTTTCACACCTGAATCTTGTCCGCCAGAAACGGAAGGGAAGAGACATGGCACCGCACCCCGCTATTATCAGGGTTGCCTGTCCTACGGTGTACACGCTGAGCGTGCTTCTGTGGTTAGGCGTCGGTGGCAACATAACGAGCGGTCAATCCATCTTTGACGCTTTACCGCATCTAGGGCAAGGAAAAACTGTAGCAGAAAATGGCCTTTGGATCGAAACGCCTTTAGATCGGCAATTCCGCCAATCGAAGGAGGTCACAATTGCCGAGGTCCAGGGGCCCGGCGTAATCACCATGATCCACTTCGCCCTTCCCCAACGCATGGTGGCGCAGCCGGACAAATATCGGCTAGGACGTGAGTTGGCCATCCGCGCGTTTTGGGATAATGAGACAACGCCGAGTGTTGAGTGCCCACTCGTTGATTTCTTCTGCGATCCCATGGGAGAGAGGGAAAGTCTCGATACGTTAATGGTCAACAAAAAACGCGGTTGGAATGCCTACTTTCCCATGCCGTTTCGCAAGTCGGCGAAATTGACACTTTCTTACGACGGCCCTGTAGAGCCTGGACAGGAGCTTTGGGAACTGATGCCTTGTTATAGCTATGTGATGGTCCGTAAGGTCGAAGAATTGCCTGCGAATGTCGGTTATTTTCATGCGCAATGGCGACAGCAACTCATCAATCTCGGCAAAGAAGATTACGTGTCCCTCGATGCTCGCGGGAAAGGCAAATTTGTGGGATGGAATGTCACGATTCGCCTTCCCGGCCAACCCGGTTACCCGGTGGACGAAAATGAAAAGTTCTACGTAGATGGTGAGGAAACACCCTCAATTGAATTTCAAGGATTGGAAGATTCCTTTGGCTTCAGTTGGGGATTTCCGCCAGAGGAAAGTACCTTCTTGCGGACAGGGTGGTTTCCTTTTCACAAGGACGGGGCGGCAGCTTACCGCTTCTTTTTGGAGGACTCCATTTCTTTCGACCGCTCGCTTAAGGTAACAATCGGTTTCGGTGCAAACGAGCACCCAATGTTTCGATCTCGATTTGGAAAACCCGGTAACGAGCTAGAGTTATCAACGACTGTTTATTGGTACCAGTCAGAACCCCATGCCCCCTTCCCTGCCCTACCCCCGGCGGAACAACGTCGCCCAACAGAACGATCGTGGAAAGACATGGAGAATCTGCCGACGAGCGAGGCACTCCAGAGTCGCGGCGTTAAGTTGCACTTTCGCTGTGGACGTCCCGAAAATGAAACGATTTTTGCAGTGCCATGGTATGCGGCGGAGGTCAAACAAGGCTTCGCTTACACGGGTTGGCCTTTCCCCGTGTTTCATACACGTGCCCATGAAAAGGAGGTCCAAATCTCACTTACTGTGCCCACAGGAAGAACCGGCATCCTGCGGCTTTACATGATTGATCCCGACCACTTCATGGGCGGTCGTCACCAAGAGGTCTTTATTGGCGACACCTCGTTTGGCGAAATCAGGGATTTTGATGACGGGCGTTGGCTCGAGATTCCGGTTGACGCGTCCATGACCTCGGCAGGCTCTCTCTTGGTTCGCATCGTCAACCGAAATCCTCGCTCGAATGCCGTGGTATCCATTCTTGAATGGGTCGAAGCCGCGGCATCAAACCGTTGATTCCGTGGTTTCTGGAATCGCAATTAGTGTCCCTGCCAATCGTTAATCTTTTTTCGCCCTAATAAGCATGACCGGATTTTCCCAGTCCGCCACAACGCTGCTTTCTGAAGTGAGTACTTCATAGTGCCTTGGATCAAGCTCATCTAGGATAAGCACATTCTCACTGACCTGTTTTCCCGGCAGCTTGCCTTCCTTGACGAGTTGAGAAATTCGATCCCAATGAGGAGCCCATAAAATGGCCGCCTCTCCTGAGCGTTTAATCCGCCACCAGAAGTAGTTTCCCGGACGATCGGGAGATTCCAAGGAAAGAAACATCCAGCTGTTAGCTTGGCGGACATGGAGACGAAGCTTCTTCAATTCCAAGCCGTCATCGCGTGTCTCGATGCCTGCCGCCTCGAGAATCCCTTGATCTGCGTCCGCCACACGCACAGCAACGAACCCATTGTTGACCGGATCTTGCCAAATGCCATTCCACTCCTCGGGATTAAGCTTGACCGCCTCGACTCCGATCGGACCGGTTGACATCGCCACCTTGCAACCAGTCACACTCCCCAAGACTAACAAAGCTGCGGAAATGAAGAGGATCCCTGTGAAAAGTCGTTTCATAATCGTGTCTCCTGGGCCAAGACGACCAACATGCACACGACACACCCGCTTCACCGTATTATATGCTTTATTTTGGCTGCGAGAAACGTTCTGCCCACCTCTGTCATTAACCCCCAATCTCATGACCGTCCTTGCCCGGGCCGACGGGACTTACCCATAACCCTGGCGGTATCCGCAGTTGACCATAGTGAGCCTTGCCAAGCTCCGAGGGCGATTTGATCCCTCCCCTTTGATATAGGACGGCTGGTCATGCTGAGCAACAGAAGTCGGGCTTCGAGAAAAGCTGGGTTTATGGCACTTTGCTCCGTCGTGACCTCCCCGGTCATTGCCCCGGTATGGCCAGGCGCTGCCACCTAATCACATATGCAACTACTCGGATTGTTGAGTTAGCCGCACAAAGCTTCCCCGCGCTCATCGGGGATCGAGCCTGGCTCCGTACCGGTCTCTGGACAGACACGCGCGGCTGGCCCATAATCGTGGCAACGCCTGTGGTTTTTACGGGCAGCAGACCAAGATCTCAGCGATATTTGTCAACTCTTCTATGCAAATGAAAGAGGAGCATCTCCCGTGAAGGCCCTACATGATCCACTTTCGATGGACAGGGCGGTGTTCGCATTCCGCCGTCGAATGATTTGCTTTTTGATCGCCGCCATATGCCTCGCGGAAATCCAATACTTGACTATGGGAGCGCTCGCCGTCGAGGTCGGCAAATCGCTGGCTCCAATCCGGAGTGCACGTGTTCGTACCATCGATGGCATTCCGAGGCTTGTGTTGAATGGTCAGCCTGTTCCGGCCCGAATCTTTTGGGGTGCGCCGGGCCGGGGCGCTATCCAGGCAGGACCAACAGGTCAATCGGTGACTTTTGAGTTCGTTGCCTACGATGACGCGGAACGTCAGGGGACGCTCCACTTCCGCTTTGGGAGGCTGCCCGGTTCCGTCCTACTCGACAGTATTCGAGTCCAGGATGTTGACACGGGCGACACGATCCTTTCCTGCGATTTTGAGGACGAGCAAGATTTTTCGGCGAATTGGTCCATCTGGCCCCCGGACGAACGAAACACAGTGGGGCATGTGGAAATACTTTCGGACTCTGGAGAAAACGAGAGCGGCTGCTTGGCCATTCATCTCAATAAGCCCCCACAGGGTGAGTGGCCGGATTTTCACATCTACTCGCGCCCTTCTTTGCCGATTGTGAAGGGACGACGTTACCGCGTAAAGCTCTGGGTACAATCCCATGTTCCCCGAAAAGTGATAATTGCGTTTTACCGTCCGGGTTCACCGTTCGTACTACTGGGCGGCCCGCCCGGACCGTTTCGGTCACAGGTACGTCTTGCTGCTCAATCTGGCGTGAACCTGGTCAGCTTTCCCGTGCCAATGCCGTGGCCAAAACCAGGCGAACCAGAAGACTGGACAGCCGTGGATTTTGCCTGCCGAGAAGTGATCGAAGCCAACCCCAATGCACTGCTCATTCCCCGGATTCCGATGGACCCACCCGCCTGGTGGATTCAATCGCATCCAGACCACGCCATGACTTGGGATCGGCCCGGTCAAACGCGCGTTCCTGCGTCCGTTGCATCACCTCTCTATCGAGATGAAGCGGCCCACCGGCTCACCCGACTCGTGTCGTATCTGGAAACACGCTGGGGCGATCACATGGCGGGCTATCACCCTTGTGGTCAAAACACCGGTGAATGGTTCTACGAAAACACTTGGGGAGCCGCTCTCAGTGATTATTCACCTGTCACAGCGCAGGCGTGGAGACAATGGTTGGCCAAAAAATATGGCAATGATGAAGCCTTGCAAAAGGCTTGGGAAAATCCCAACGTGCAATTGGCGACACTTGATCTTCCGACACCCGATCGCAGACGCTCTAATCCGTCGGGCATTTTACATCGTTTTAAGACAGAACAAGACCTGATTGACTTGGCTGAGTTCCAGCAGGACATGATGGCCGAGTGTGTTTGTCATTTTGCCAAAGCTGTCAGGGAGGCATCCCGCGGACAAAAATTGGTCGTTTTCTTTTACGGATACACATTTGAATTCGGAGCGATCCATAACGGAGCATCGACGTCGGGCCACTATGCACTCGCTAAAGTCCTTAGGTCGCCGGACATCGACATCTTATGTTCGCCCATTTCATACTGGGATCGCGGAATTGGAGGAAGCGCGCCGGCGATGTCCGCAGCAGAAAGCGTCATGCTGGCAGGCAAGTTGTGGCTATTTGAGGATGACACGCGGACATATTTGGCCAAGGAAAGTCGAGCACCAGGATGGATGGACGGCGCGGATACGCTTCACGAAACTCAGTGGTTGTTAATGCGTAACACGGCCCAGGTTGCCCTGAGACATTTTGGAACGTGGTGGATGGACCTCGGTGCGACGGGCTGGTTCGACGACCCTGAGCTGTGGAGCGTTATGAGACAGCTTCAGCCGCTGACCGAGTTTATGCTTTCGCGAGGGCGCCCCTTTGAACCAGAGGTTGCCGCCATTGTCGATGAAAAAAGCATCCTCCACGTCGGGTATGGCGGTAATGTGCTTACGCGGCCGCTCATTTACGAGATTCGTCGGCCCCTAGGCCGAATGGGAACGCCTTACGGGCAGTATCTTTTGGAAGACGTTATCAACCAACGGGTCCCCGCCAAAATGCTCGTGTTTTTGGCCGCGTGGCGACTTTCCAAAGACGAGCGTCAGGAACTGCGCAAAACGACCGCGGGCAAACTCAAAATCTGGTGTTATGCGCCAGGATATCTGGCACCTGGGGAGGAAGCCCTGGCCGCAATGAAGGAACTCACGAGCTATGATCTGAAGGAAATTTCTGGAGTCGTGGCTTGGGCCGAGCCAACAGAGGAAGGACGCCG
>Ga0116169_1002026_pt1 | contig 15521 bp, 11 predicted proteins | sample AD_UKC130_MetaG_FD_89796 | JGI IMG/M metagenome (GOLD analysis project Ga0116169, IMG submission 89796) | Active sludge microbial communities of municipal wastewater-treating anaerobic digesters from Canada - AD_UKC130_MetaG | ecosystem: Engineered > Bioreactor > Anaerobic > Digestate | place...
ACTTCGTTCCGCTCGGCTGGTTCCCCGTCGGTCCGCTGCTGATGGCCGTGCCCGCGACGATGCCCGTCAGCAACGTCAAGGAATGGGTCGAGATGGCGCGCAAGACCCCCGTCACGATGGCCAGTTACGGCCCGGGATCGGTGCCGCATCTGGCCACCGAGGAGTTCAACAAGCGCTACGGCACGAAGGTCAACGTCGCCCACTACAAGGGCGAAGGCCCGATGTGGTCGGACGTCTCCACCGGGGTGACGCAGGCCGGCATCGGCAGCTATGTGGCCCTGGCGCCGCATCTGCAGCGCGGCGGCGTGAAGGTGATCGCCTCGATCGGCAACGAGCGTTCGCCCAAGCTGCCGCAGGTCACCTCGTTCGCTTCCCAGGGCTTCGACGGGGATGTGTTCCGCCTGGCCGGTGGCCTGCTGATGCTGGCGCCGGCGGCGACGCCCGAGCCGATCCTTCAGCGCATCTCGCAGGCCTTCGTCGAGGGCGCCGATTCGCCCAAGGCGGTGTCGCTGCGCGAGGCCTTCGCGATCGAGGACAAGCCGACCACGATGGCCGAGGCCAAGCGCAAGTGGCGCGAGGAAAGCCCGATCTGGATCCGGCTGACCGAGCAGCTCGGCATCAAGATCGACTGAAGCGGATCAGGCGGACTGGCCCTCGGCGCCGCGGCGCCGGTCAGGCACGATCTGCAGCAGCTTGGGCGGCCGGCTGTCGGCCAGACGCACCGACGGCCGCCCGAGGTGAAAGCCCTGCACGAAATCGACGCCGAGGCTGCGCAGCACCTCGAGCGTCTGCCCGTCTTCGACCTGCTCGGCCACGACCCGCTTGTTCAGGCTGTGCGCGATCTCGATCATCGAGGCGACGAACAGCCGGTTGCTCGGATCGGTGCGCAAGTCACGGATGAAGGCGCCGTCGATCTTGATCGCATCGACATCGAGCAGCTTCAGGTGGGCGAATGAACTGAACCCGCTGCCGAAGTCGTCCAGATGCACCGCGCAGCCCAGGCCGCGCAGGCCGTTGATCCACACTCTGGCGGCCAGCGCGTCGCCAATCGCCGAGGTCTCGGTCAGTTCGATGTGCAGCCGCCGCGGATCGACGTCGTAGCGCTCGAGCAGATCGCGCAGGTAGCCGGGGAAGCTCGCGTCCTCCAGCGATCGGGCCGACAGGTTCGCGGCAATGCTGACGCCCGGCTCGGCGCGGGCGAGCAGCTGCACGCAGGCCTCGAACACCCACCGGTCGATCTGGCGGATCTTGCCGCTGCGTTCGGCATGCGGCACGAAATCGCCGGGCGCGATCAGCCGGGTGATGTCGCGCTCGTCGACCATGCGGATCAGCGCCTCGTGATGGGACACCCGCAGGTCGCTGGCGCGATGCACCGGCTGGAAATGCAGCACGAAAAGATGGTCCTGCAGCGCGCGGTGGATGCGGGCGTTCCAGTCGACCCGCACGGCCTCGGCCTGCGAGCGCAATGGATCGTTGCGATACAGCGCCCAGCCGTTCTTGCCGCTGCGCTTGGCCTCGTACATTGCCGAGTCGGCACAGGCGATCAGCTCGTCTTCGGTGGTCGCGTCGGTCGGGTAGATCGCGATCCCGACGCTGCAGCCCACCCGCAGGATCTGTGCGGCGGCTTCGAATCGCAGCGACGAGACTGCCTGCACGAATCCGGCCGCCAGCTCCGACGCTGCGGCGGCGTTGACGCCCGGACACAGCACGGCAAACTCGTCGCCGCCAAGCCGGGCGACGATCTCGCCCCGGTGCATGTGACCGCTCAGGACCCGCGCCACCGCCATCAGGATCTCGTCGCCGGTCCGATGGCCGCCGACGTCGTTGGCGTGCTTGAAGTCGTCCAGATCGATGAACAGCAGCGCCACTTCTTGATGGACCGCGGCCGCGTTCGCAAACGCGGGGTGCAGCGATTCGTACAGTCCGCGCCGATTGAGCAGCGCGGTGAGCGGATCGTGCAGGGCCTGGTAGGCCCGCTGCTGCGTCTGCCGCTCCAGCGTCACATCGTCATGGAACCAGATGCAGCCGCTGATCTCGGACCCCTGGGGCACCGGCTGCATCCGCTGCGCAATGACCCGGCCATCGAGGGTATGCAATTCGCGATTCGCCATCGGCTCGCCGGTGGCGACGCGCAGCATGGCCCCGAGGTGCGCTGCATCGGCCGGGCCGGTCTGCGCGGACAGCAGCGGCACGATGTCGGCCAGGCGCTGCCCGGCGACGGGCGGGGGGATCAGCCAGATGCGGGCGAACGACGCATTCGCGTAGAGCACACGCCGCTCGGCATCGACGAACATGATGCCGCCGTGCATCGCACCGAGCAGCGTGGTGAGCCGCGACTGCTCGTCCCGTGCGGCGGTCAGCAGCACCCTCTGCTGCGCTTCGCTCACCTCCAAGGCCGCCACCCGCTGCTTCACCGCCGCGGCCATCGCATTGAAGCTGCCCGCCAGCCGGCCGATCTCGTCGTCGGTCGTCACCGGCACCTGGACGCTGAAGTCGCCCTCGGCGACCTTCGCGCTCGCCTGCGCCAGCCGCGCCAGATGCCTTGTGATGGCGTAGGCGATGGCCGCGAGTGCCAGCATCGAGGCGATCAGTGCGCCGGCCCCGATCGCATAGCTGTGGCGCAGGAAGTCGGCTCGGGCCTCGCGCAGGGCGGCCGTCGACAGACCGAAGTCGACCTGGCCCAGCGGCTGACCGCCCACCGAGACCGGCACGCGCAGGTGCAGCGTCCCATCGGCGCGCTCGATGTCGATCTCGCCGGCGTCGCGGGGCGGCAGGGGCTGATCAGGACCCAGACCCGAGGAGACGACGCGCTTGCCACGGTGGTCCGACAGCGCGAGGTAACGGATGGAGTGGTCGCTGCGGACCAGATCGAGCGTCTGCTGCAATGTGGCGTAGTCGCGCTGAGCCAGCGGTGCGGCGATGGCCTGGTCGAGCAGCACCGCGATCGTCGCGCTCTCGGATCGGGCCTGCTCGAGCAGCGTGCGCTGCAGCAGGCGCGTGCTGGCAAACACCACCAGCACGCAGGCGAGGGACTGGACCAGCACGCAGGCAACGATCAGCCGGCTGCGCAGCGACCAGTCAGGCCAGCGCATCATGGTCAGCCGGTGACGGCCAGCACCTTGCGCGTCGCGTCGACGAATCCGTCCATCGACTCCATCATGCCGGGCGCGGGCTCCCGGATCTGCGTGAAGCCCGTGCTCGCAAAGAAGCCCTTGCCCTCGTCGCTTGCCGAGCCGAAGCGCTGCAGGTGCTCCTTGACGGCACGGGCATCGGCCGGTGCGAGCTTCGGACTGGCCAGCACGACGAAGCCAGGCACTTCGGCGAAGGTCGTCATCACCGTCAACTGGGCACGGATGGCGTCGGGTATGGCGCGGAACTCTCCGCCGCTGAGCATCGCGGCGGCGGCATCACCGCGCACCACCACGTTGCCCACGCTGTCGTCGGTTGGCGTGTTGATGGTCTTGAAGTCCCGGTCCCGCTGCAGGCCCTTCTCGGCCAGCCACTGCATGCCGCGCAGCGCAACCAGCGACTGGTGATTGGACAGGACCAGCGTCTTGCCGCCGAGGTCCGCCAGGTCCTTCAGGGGCCGGCTGGTGGGGTATGCCACCATGCCCTTGATCTGGGGGGCGTAGACCAGCATCGGAACGTAACCCCTGTCCACCTGGGCGACACGGGCGAGGTTGGCGGCGGTGACGATGACGTCGTAGTCGAGCGCGAGCGTGCGCTGATGGAAGGCCGTCCAGTTGGGCGCCGTCGAAACCTGGACGGGGCGCTTGAGTTCACGCGCGAGGTAATCACGCATCGGCTGATACTGCGCCATCAGCACCCGGGCGCTGATGTTGGGCAGCACACCGATTTCGAGTGTGGACGCCGACTGGGCGTGCGCCCGGAACGGCAACAGGCTGGCGGACGCCAGGGACAGGACGGCCGTGCGTCTGGAAATCGGGGAGGGCATGGGGATCTCGGGTCGGTTCTGGCGGCGCCTCGCGCGCAGACCGCCGCGCAACGCCGAAGGGAGCAGAAGCGTCCGAGAGTGTACGGCAAGCTCCCGCCATCGAACCCGAACCGTTGCGCAACGAGCCTGTGTCCCGGATGCGCGGCACCGGCTCACCGCCGTGCGGCGGCGCTTGCCCTGCACGGGCGCAGTCGGCAAGCTGTGGCCTCCCACACCTGCCCGGACCTCCCAGTGAAAACGACTGCCGAATTCGATCTCATCGTGTATGGCGCGACCGGCTACACCGGCCGCCTGGTCGCCCAATACCTGGTGCGCCGCCAGCAGACCGGCGACCCGCTGCGCTGGGCGATGGCAGGCCGCAGCGCCGCCAAACTGGCGCAGGTGCGCGACAGCATCGGCGCGCCCGCCGGCACGCCGCTGGTGGTCGCCGATTCCGACGACCCGGCGCAGCTGACCGCCATGGTGCGACGGACACGCGCCGTCATCACCACCGTCGGGCCTTATCAGCTCTATGGCGACAGACTGGTCGAAGCCTGCGTGGCCGAAGGCACCGACTGTCTGGACCTGACCGGCGAGCCGAACTGGATGGCCCGGGTGATCGCCACGCATGACGAGGCGGCCCGGCGCAGCGGCGCGCGCATCGTGCACTCCTGCGGCTTCGACTCCATCCCGTTCGAACTGGGCGTCTACTTCTGCCAGGAGACGGCGAAGGCGCGGCTTGGCGGCCCGGTGCCGCGGGTCAAGGGACGCGTGCGGGCGGTCCACGGCGGACTGTCGGGCGGCACCGCGGCCAGCGGCATCGCGACCCGGGCCGCCGTCGCGAAGGACCCGTCGCTGCGCGACCTGATGGTCAATCCGTTTGCGCTCACGCCGGGCTTCACCGGCCCCGACCAGCCCCCGGCCGCCGCGCCGATGCACGACGACGATGTCGGCGCCGAGGTCCGTCCGTTCATGATGGCGGCCATCAACTCCAAGAACATCCATCGCTCGAACTTCCTGATGGGCCATCCGTGGGGACGGGATTTCAAGTACGACGAGATGTCGATCGTGACGCCCGGCACGCCGAGCGACTTCGAAGTCATGCTCGTGAACCCGCCCAAGCCGGGTGAAGGCCCGACCGAAGCCGAGCGCGAAGCGGGCTCGTTCGACATCCTGTTCATCGGCATCGCGGCCGACGGCCGTCAGGTGCGCGTGTCGGTGCAGGGCGACCGTGACCCCGGCTATGGCTCGACCGCCAAGATGCTGGCCGAGGCCGCGATCTGCCTGGTCAGGGACACGCCCGACCTGCGGGGTGGCGTGTGGACACCGGGCGCCGCGATGCAGCAGCGGCTGATCGACCGGCTGCAGAGCCATGCGGGGCTGACGTTCACCGTCGAGGCCTGATCGACGCCGAATCGCTTTCTGGGGCGCGAACTTTCCGGGACCGGCGGAACCGGGCAAGATGGCCGGCCCCCCGACCCACACACCTCAGGACTCCGATGGCACGCGTACGCTGCATCACCGAAATGGGCATGGGCGTCGACGTCCACGGCCGTGACGCGACCAAGGCCGCCCGCCGCGCGGTCTCCGACGCCATCCGCCACAGCAGCCTCGGCTTCTTCCGGATGATGGGCAAGACAGCCCAGGACATGTTCGTCGACGTGACGATCGCGGTGCCAAACCCGGACGCGGTAGACACCGCGGCGGTGGCCGCCGAGCTGCCCTACGGCACGGTCACCGTGACTGCCGTGAAAGGTGGACTCGAGATCCCTGCCGAAACCGGCACCGACGCGATCATCATCGCGAACGCCGCGGTGGTGGTGAGCCTGGACGACGGCAAGGCCGTCTGAACCGCCGGGGTCTGAACCCCCGGAAACCCCTTTCCCCTTTGGAGACAGCAATGCTCAAACTGCACGGTGCACCGCTCAGCAACTACTACAACATGGTCAAGACGGCACTGCTCGAAAAGGGCCTGCCGTATGAGGCGGTGCTGACCCGGCCATCGCAGGAGCCGGCCTATCTGGCAATCAGCCCGATGGGCAAGATTCCCTGCATCCAGACCGAGGCCGGTTACCTGGCCGAGACGCACGCGATCCTCGACTACCTCGAGGAGGCCTACCCGACGCCCGCGCTGCTGCCCGCCGATCCCTTCGCACGCGCCAAGGTGCGCGAGCTGGTGCAGTCGCTCGAGCTGTACATCGAGTTGCCGGCGCGTCGCGGCCTGGGCTTCCTGTTCGGTCGTGAAGTCGGCGCCGACATCAAGGCGGACGTCGGGCGCGATCTGCCCAAGGGCCTTTCCGCCGTCAGCAAGCTCGTCAAGTTTTCACCGTGGATCGCCGGCGAGCAGTTCACTTACGCGGACATCTTCGCGTACTGGACCTTCGCGCTCGCCAACCTGTCGGCCAAGGAGCACGCCGGGCTGGACATGCTGGCCCAGATGCCCGGCGCGCAGGCCTGGTTCGATGCGGTCGGCGCGCGTGCCAGCGTGAAGCAGGCGCTTGCCGATCAGGCAGCGGCGCGCAAGCCGAAGGCCTGATTCGCGGACGGGTCTGCCGGCCCGATCTCCGGGCCTTCTCCAACGACTTGCAGCCCGGCCACGATGCCGGCCTCCGCATCCCTGCACCACTCCTTCCGGGGCAACTTCATGGCACAAGACAGCAGTATTTTCTGGAAGCGGTCCCGGGTGGAACTGCGGGCCGCCGGCTTCGAACCCGACCGCGCGGCGAAGACCAACGCGGTGGTCACGATCGCCAGCGCCTACACCAACGCGCACCGCTGCAACAACCGGGTGCGCACCATCACCGACCTGCTGGTCGAGATCATCGGCGAGCGCGGCGGCCAGGGCCTGATCGTCGGCGCGCCCGCCGTTTCCGATGCGCTCACTCAAGGCACGCCCACCGCCGGCTACAGCCTGGTGTCGCGCGATGTCGCCGCCGACTGCTTCGAGATCGGCCACTACGCGCACCACGGCGAAGCGATGATCGTCATCTCCGGCTGCGACAAGACCGGCGCGGCCGCGCTGATGCCGCTGGCGCGAACCAACGCCTTCGGCCTGGTGCTGTATCCGGGCACCAGCTCGCCCGGCAGCGTGCCGTTCGAACCGTGGGCGAGCAAGGGCAACAACCTGACGATCATGGATTACGCCGAAGGCCGGGCCTCGCAGGAGGCCGGCCGCATCACCGCGCAGGAGCTGCTCGAGCTCGAGCGCAACGTGATGCCGGGCAGCGGCACCTGCGGCGCCATGTTCACCGCCAACACCATGAGCACGATCGCCGAGGCAATCGGCATGATGCTGCCCCGCGGCGCCTCGCACCCGGCCGACTACGACGCGCAAAGCGACATCCACGCGGACGTGCGGTCGCAGGCGCATGCGTCGGTGGACGCGCTGTATCGGCTGATCGCGGCCGGCATCCGGCCGCTGGACATCATGACCGAACGCGCCTTCGAGAACGCGATCACCACCGTGTATGCGATGGGCGGCTCGACCAACATGTACCTGCATCTGCTGGCAATCGCCCGCGAGGCGCAGGTGCCGATCACGATCGAGCGCATCCAGCAGGTCGGCGAGCGCATTCCGCTGATCTGCAATCTGCAGCCGCACGGTCCCTACGCGATGGCCAGTCTGCATGCGCTGGGTGGCGTGCCGATCGTGATGAAGGAGCTGATGCGTCACGGCCTGCTGCATGGCGACGTGATGACCGTCACCGGCAAGACGCTGGCCGAGAACCTCGCAGACGTGCCGACGCTCGAGCAGCTCGGCACGCAGAACGTCGTGGTGCCGGTGTCGCGGCCGACCGCCCCGCCGAACAATCACATCAGCGTGCTGAAGGGCAACATTGCACCCGAAAGCTGCGTGCTCAAGCTGTCGGGCAAGACCCTGGAGAAGGGCGAATTCCGCGGCACCGCCCGGGTGTTCGAATCCGAGGCCGACACGATGAAGGCGATCCGCGCCGGCGAGATCGTGCCCGGCAATGTGATCGTGGTGCGCAATGTCGGGCCGGTCGGCGGACCGGGCATGCCCGAGATGGTGATGCTGACGATCCAGCTGCAGGGTCGCGGCCTGGCCGAAGGCGTCGCGCTGATCACCGATGGCCGGTTCTCCGGGGTGTCGCACGGCATCCTGATCGGCCATATCTCGCCAGAGGCGGCGCGCGGCGGCCCGATCGCCGCGGTGCGCGACGGCGACACCATCGTCATCGATCCCGGCGCGCGGACGCTGAACCTCGATGTGTCCGATGAGGAGATTGCCCGGCGCATGGCCGACTGGCGCGCGCCTGACCGGAGCACCAAGGCGCGCCCTGGTTCCGTGCACGACAAGTACATCCGGCTGGTGTCTTCCGCGCATCACGGCTGCGTGCTGTGAGCGCGCGGGGCAGTGCCCCGGCCGCGGCGGGGCACACCGGTCCGCGCCCCTCGCACGAAGCGGCCCCGCGCCCCTCGCACGAAGCGGCCCCGCCCCCCACGCACCACGCCGCCCCGCGCAGCCACTCGCTGTTTCGCCCGCAGCACCACGGCGGGCACGGCGCGAAGGTGACCATGGTCGAGCTGTTCTTCGACCTGGTGTTCGTGTTCGCGATCACCCAGCTCTCGCACCTGCTGCTCGGCCGGACCAATGCGCTGGGTGCGCTGCAGACGATGATGCTTCTGCTGGCAGTCTGGAGCCTGTGGAATTACACCGCCTGGGCCACCAACGCGCTCGACCCCGAACGGCTGCCGGTACGCCTGCTGATGTTCGCACTGATGCTGACCGGGCTGGTGGTCAGCCTGTCGATCCCCACGGCGTTCGCGGCCGGTGGCTGGGCCTTCGCCACCGGCTATGTGCTGATGCATCTGATCCGCAGCGGCTTCGTCGTGTGGGCCGCCCGCGACGAGCCGCTCAATCGCCGGCGCAATTTCCAGCGCAACGTCTTCTGGGTGGTGCTCACCGGCCTGTTGTGGTTCGGCGGCGCGGCTGCCGACCCGGCCCAGCGCCCGCTCTGGTGGATTGCCGCGATCTCCCTCGAGTTCGCCGCGCCATGGCTGCTCTACTGGACGCCTGGCCTGGGTGCCTCGAAGACGGCGGAATGGGCGATAGACGGCGGGCACATGGCCGAACGCTGTGCGCTGTTCGTGATCATCGCCCTGGGCGAATCGCTGCTGATCACGGGCGCCACCTTCGCCGATCGGCCGCTGACGGCCGCCGGCGTGGCCGGCGCGCTCAGCGCCTTCGTCGGCACGGTGGCGATGTGGTGGGTCTACTTCCACGACGGCGCGGAACATGCGGCCGCGCACATCGCAAAATCATCGGACCCAGGCCGGGTCGCCCGCGCCGCCTATTCGTTCCTGCATATTCCGATCGTGGCCGGCGTGATCGTCTCGGCTGTGGGCGACGAGATGGTGCTGGTCCATCCCGACCATGCCGACGCGGCCGCGATGGCCACGGTCATTGGCGGATCGGCGCTGTTCCTGACGGGCTGCATGCTGTTCAAGTGGGTCTGCTACGAGCGCCGCACGCCGCCGCTGTCCCACATGACCGGTCTCCTGGCGCTCGCCGCGCTGTTCGCCGCGGCCGCCTGGGGGCACTGGTTCTCCACCTTGCAGCTTGGCATCCTGACCGCATCTGTGCTGGTGATGGTTGCAATCTGGGAAGCGGTGGTCCTGCGCCTGCCATGAGGGTCCACTCCCAGCGCGCCAACGATGGACGCCCTTGATGGAAATGCCAGCCATGCCCGATTCGCTCGACGACCTTGCCCGGCAGCTCGACCAGTTCGCCCGGGACCGAGCATGGGAGCCCTTCCATTCGCCCAAGAACCTCGCCAGCGCGCTATCGGTCGAGGCCGCCGAACTGCTGGAACACTTTCAATGGCTGACCGAGGACCAGAGCCGGTCACTGCCTCCCGAAAAACTGGAGGCGGTCGGCACCGAGGTGGCCGATGTGCTGCTGTACCTGATCCAGCTGGCCGGCAAGCTCGGCATCGACCCGATCGCGGCCGCGCAGGCCAAGCTGAAGCTCAATGCGATCAAGTATCCGGTGGACGTGTCGCACGGGAGCAGCACGAAGTACAACGAGCGCTGATCGGCACACCGAATTGATCATCTATCAGGCAAGCAAAAGCCAGTTTCTGCATCACGCATTGCGTGACGACATCGAAGACGTGATGTCGCGCCAGTTCCGCAGCACGACCGGCCATGGCGTCGGCCCCTCTGAAATGCAAGCCTGGAAGCACTCGCTGCTCGAGATGGCAAAGGTGCTGCAGGACGAGGAGATTCCGGATGATGCGGGCGTTGCCATCGAATACCAGCTTCCGCAGAGTTCCAAACGTATCGACTTCGTGATCACCGGCGAGGACAACCTCGCGCGAACCAAGGTGGTCATCGTCGAACTCAAGCAATGGTCCGAGTCTCGCCGAAGTGAAAAAGACGCGATCGTCTGGGCACGCCGCGGCGGGCCCGCCGGCGAACGGGAGGGACCGCACCCCTCCTACCAGGCATGGTCGTACGCGGCTTATCTGCAGGATTTCAACGCCGCCGTTCAGGATGGTGGCATGACGCTGCAGCCTTGCGCCTACCTGCACAACCATCAGCGCGACGGCGAAATCGATCATCCGCACTATCGCGAGCATCTGGCGCGCGCACCGCTGTTCCTGCTGCATGAGCGCGCAAAACTGCAGGCATTCATTCGCGAGCACGTGCGCCATGGCGACCGCCGAGGCGCGCTCTACGCCATCGAGAACGGGCGAATCCGACCGTCGAAGATGCTGATCGACAGCGTCGCGGGGCTGCTGCAAGGCAAGCCGGAGTTCGTGCTGATCGACGACCAGAAGCTGGCACACGAGACGATCCTGCAGGCCGATACACGGGCGTCGCAGCGCAAGCAGGTCGTGATCGTCCGCGGTGGGCCCGGTACCGGCAAGTCGGTGATTGCCATCAATCTGCTCGGCGCATTGATCGCCCGTGGCCGCAATGCGCGCTACGTGTCCAAGAACGCAGCGCCGCGAGCAGTCTACGAGGCGCGCCTGAGCGGCACGTTCACCAAGACGAGGATCAGCAATCTGTTCAGCGGCTCCGGCGCATTCCTCAACAACGAAGCCGACAGCTACGACACCCTGGTCGTCGATGAAGCGCATCGCCTCAATGAGAAAAGCGGCCTTTACCGCAATCTCGGCGAGAACCAGGTGAAGGAGTTGATCCGCTCGGCGCGCTGCACGGTCTTCTTCGTCGACGACGATCAACGGGTCACCCTGCTGGACATCGGTCACACCGAGGAGCTTCGCCGACAGGCGCATGCGCTGGGCGCCGCAGTCACCGAGCTCGAGTTGACCTCGCAATTCAGGTGCAACGGTTCGGATGGCTACCTCGCCTGGCTGGACAACACGCTGGCCATACGCGAGACGGCCAATCCCACGCTGGAGGCGGCTCAGTACGACTTCAGAGTGTTCGACGACCCGGCCGAACTGCACGCGCTGATCGAAGCGAAGAACCGCGCCAGCAACAGCGCCCGCGTGGTCGCAGGCTACTGCTGGAAGTGGCCGAGCAAAAAGGACGCACAGGCGTGGGACATCGAGCTGCCGCAGTTCGACTACAAACGCCGATGGAACCTGGACAAGGACGGCAGCCTGTGGATCGTGACACCGGGATCCGTGGATCAGGTGGGATGCATCCACACCTGCCAGGGGCTGGAACTCGATTACGTGGGCGTCATCATCGGACCGGACCTCGCGTATCGCGACGGACGAGTGATCACGGATGCAAGCAAGCGCGCTTCCTCGGATCAGTCCGTCAGGGGCTTGAAAGCGATGCTCAAGGCCGAGCCCGAGCGGGCCCGCGCGCTGGCCGACAGCATCGTCAAGAACACCTATCGAACCCTGATGACGCGAGGCATGAAAGGATGCTACGTCTACTGTACCGACGCGCCGCTGGCTGCCTACCTGCGATCGCGATTGCGGGCGATGGGCGATGTGGCGGCCGCCGACGCCAGCGATGACGCTGTCGGCCTGACGACGCCTGGAACATTCGCCGGGAAGCCCGAGTCCTCGAACGTGGTGCCCTTGCGGCGTGTGTCGCGGCAGGAGCGTGATGCCGGAGTCATCTGTGCGCCCGTTATCGATCTGCGGTTCGCGGCCGGTGTCTTCTCCGATCCGCAGACGCTGGACGACGGCGCGGATACGTGGGTCGCGCTGCCCGACTGGATCCGCCCTGGTCCGGGTCTGTTCGTGGCCCAGGTGGTCGGTGAATCCATGAACCGGCGGATCTCGAACGGAGCATGGTGCCTGTTCCGGGTCAACCCGCCGGGCACGCGCGAAGGCAAGGTGGTGGTGGTCCAGCATCGTGGATTCACCGATCAGGACACCGGCGGACGCTACACCGTCAAGGTCTACTCCAGCGAGAAGCGGCAAGACCCCGACGGAACCTGGCGGCACAGCCGGATCACGCTGCGGCCCGACTCGGATCAGCCCGGCTTCGAACCGATCGTGATCGATGGGGGCGACGACGAGAGCTTTTCGGTCATCGCTGAGATGTTGATGGTGCTGTCGGCGACGGACCCCTGAGATTCTGGGAATTCAGGAGGTCGTCCGGCAACAGGCCCAGTTCGATCGCCTGGATCTGCAGCGCCAGCGGCTTGGAATACATGCGGCACTGCGCCAGCCCGCCCGCTAGAAACCACAGCCCCGGCTGCGGCGTGCGCCGCCACATGTTGTGAAGCTCCTGGCGCGCCTCGTCGATGCCCCAGACCGGGCCGATGCGCTCGGCGATGTCGTCGCCCAGCAGCCGCGCCGCCATTTCGCGCTGGCCCAGATACCCGGTGGCGGTGACGATCAAGTCTGCAGGACGCGTGCTGCCGTCGCGCAGCTTGATGCCTTGCGGCTGGAAGGACTCGATCTGCGCAAAGGGCAGCACCTTGATCCGGCCTTCGGCGATCAGGTTCGAACAGCCGACATTGAAGTAGTAGCCGCCGCCGCGCATCTGGTATTTGAGCTGCCAGCCGATGCCGTCCTCGCCCTCGTCCACCTGGAACCCCGACGCCTTCAGGCCATCGATCAGTGTCCGATCGAGTTCGAGCGCCCTCGGATTGGTCAGACGCGCGGACTGCCTGGCCAGCGCCATCGGAGTGCCGAGCGAGATCAGATCGCAGTCGTCGACGCTGGGTCCTTCCTCATAGGCCATGTACGGCAGCTGCGCGGTGGGCTCGAGGTTCTGGACCATCGTGGGGCTGCGCTGCACCAGGGTGACCAGCGCGCCGCTGGCTTCGAGGTCCTGCGCGACATCGTGGGCGCTGGTGCCGCTGCCGAACACCATCACCGGACGCCCGGCCCACGCCGTACCGCTGGTGAATTCGCCCGAATGCAGCACCTCGCCTCGATAGGCCTCGATCCCCGAAATGCGCGTCTTCGCCGGCACCGCGCTCACCCCGGTGGCCATGATCAGGTGGGTCGGGCGCATCGTGCGCTCTGAGCCATCGCTCTTGCGCAGCGTCACGGTCCAGCGCCGGGCGCTGTCGTCGTAGCGTCCGCCGACGAACTCGGTGCCGCTCCAGACATTGATCTCCATCGCCGTCACGTAATACTCGAACCAGCCCGCGAGCTGATCCTTCGAGATGTAGTCGGGCCATGTCTCGGGAAACGGCAGATACGGCAGGTGATTGACATGCGTGCGGGTGTGCAGACTGAGCGCGTGATAGCGGGTGCGCCAGTTGTCGCCAACCCGCTGATGCCGGTCGACCACCAGCGTGTCGATCTCGAGCTGGCGCAGGCGCGCGGCAATCGACAGGCCGGCCTGGCCGCCGCCGACCACCATCACCACCGGGTCTCGGCCATCGTAGGCGCAATCGGCCTGGCGCAGGTCGGTCCAGTTCGGCGCTCTGAAGTCGCGCGGCACCGTGTGGCTGCGGTTGCGGGGCCGTCGAAAAGCCTCCTCATGACCGGCGATCGCATCCAGCGCGGTGGCCAGGCTCCAGGCCTCGCGCGGCGCACCGTCTTGCGGGGATTTCAGGCGCAGCACACCGTCGCAGGGCCCCACCGAGGTGTCGAAGCGGAACAGGACTTCGAGCACGGTTTCGCCGGCCCGCTTGACCACGCGTGGGGCGGTGCGCCGCGGGTCGATGCGAAAGTTCTCGGGCGTGAACCGGCTCGGGACGGCCGCCAGCGCTGTGGTCACCGCGTCGCGTCCGGACACGGTCTGCACGTCCCAGGTCAGCGCGAGCAGATCGCGCCAATGGCAATCGTCCAGGAACAGCGTGCGCAGCGCAGGGATGTCGCGCCGACGCAAACCTCGCTCGAACGCGGCCAGCCAGGCATTTGCCTCGTCGAGCAGGGACTGGCCCGTTGCGTGTACGGCCGGCTGCGCGGCGAACCGCTCGGATTCGACGTTCATGGTGGGCTTTCTTCTGCGGTAAACGGCCGGCGCCAGGACGGGCACAGCGTCCGGCCGCGTGGTTCAAGGCACGTCGACAATGTCCCCTGGCGGGCCTTCGTGATGCGGACGCGTGACATGCGCCGGGTGCACCGGGCTGGCACCCACCGGCACCTTGCGCTTCAGAAACTCGATGACCGCATGCGCGAACACATCGTTGCGGTCGCCCGCCACCATGTGGCCTGCGCCGGTCACGTTGACGTACTCGCTGTGCGGGCACAGCGCGAGGAAGGTCTGCGCGCCCTCTTCGCTGAGCAGATCCGACAGGCCGCCGCGCACCAGCAGCGTGGGCAGCGTCAGATTGCGCGAACAGGCTTCGAGCCGTTCGCGCCGCTTGTCCATCACCTGGCGGCCCGCCCGAAAGCGCGGATCCCAGTGCCAGTGGTACTTGCCGTCGGCGCCCAGCCGGACGTTCTTGGCAAGACCCGCCACATTGCGCGGACGCGTGCGGTGCGGCTGATAGCTGGCGATCGCATCGGCCACCTCGTCCAGTGAATCGAAGCCTTCCGGCTTGCGGGTCATGAACGCCTGGATCTTGCCCACGCCTTCGGCCTCGATGTGCGGGCCGACATCGACCAGCACCAGCGCGGTGGCGTCGACACGGTCCTCACCGACCGCCACCAGGCTGGTGCCGCCGCCCATCGAGGCGCCGACCAGCACCGGGCGGCGATTGCCGAGTGCCGCGACGACGCACTCGAGGTCCTCGACCATCACATCCTGGCCGTACTGACCGTCGGGCGCCCAGTCGGAATCTCCATGACCGCGGGCATCGAAAGCGACCGCGAAGTAGCCGGCCGCCCCGAGCGTTTCGCCGGCGCCCTTCCAGGCATGCCGGGTCTGCCCGCCACCGTGCTGCAGCAGGACCAGGGGACCGTTGGGGTCGCCCCAGGAATCTCCGGCGATGCGCACACCGCCGGAGCCCGGCCACATGTGCATCGGAATCGGTGTACCGGGAAGTCGTGTGCCAGCGCTCATGGAATATGCCGTCAGTGTTTCTGTTTCACCAGCAGGGCGAGGATCGCCTCGAGGTGGTCGTCTGCCATCTGCTTCAGTTCGTCGTCGGTGCGGTCCTGCACAGGGTGCGGGACGAACACATACGCCGGATCGGTGCCCAGTGCCTTCGACTGCACGGCTGCGGCATCGATGAACTCGGTGGTGGCCACACCGACCGAAGGAATGCCATTGGCCTCGAGATCCG
>Ga0116169_1002029_pt1 | contig 15511 bp, 11 predicted proteins | sample AD_UKC130_MetaG_FD_89796 | JGI IMG/M metagenome (GOLD analysis project Ga0116169, IMG submission 89796) | Active sludge microbial communities of municipal wastewater-treating anaerobic digesters from Canada - AD_UKC130_MetaG | ecosystem: Engineered > Bioreactor > Anaerobic > Digestate | place...
CGTCCCGTGCGTATCGTCGGCACAAATATAGATGCAGCGATTGCCGCGGAGCTTTTGAAACCGCACCCAAATGTCTGTTTGAATGTATTCCACCAAATGACCGATGTGGATCGGACCATTGGCATACGGCAAAGCACTTGTAACTAAGATTTTGCGACTCATGAGTTTTTGGCGCTTCCGGTCCCTAAACTACGATAGTCCACAGGTCGAACATTCCCGTGTCCGGCCCAAAACCCGCATTGTATAACCTGGGGTACTCTTTCGGGAGTAGGCGGACCCATCCCCCAGTGCGCCACTTCCCGCTCTTTCTCATGACACTTGTTGCGGCTATCGTCCGCGTTTAAGTCCAAAGAGGCAATCTGCCCAAGACAAATTGTCAAAACTCAGGGCAGGTACTACGCTATCCAAATGGGACAGTTCCCTAAACTGCATGCTTTCCCATAGAACGAAAATGAAACCCGAATGTCCTCACTTTGCTATCCTATGGAGCCGTAAATGACCAAACTGCCGGGGGACCGACATTCTAGCGCGACCGCAGCCTGTGTATCGCAACAGTCGTCAAGTCTTTGGTCACGTAGTTTTCTCGCGCTCTTAGTGACGCAGTTCACCGTTGCTCTCAACGACAACATTTTGCGGTGGTTGTTTATCCCAATCGGCAAAGACCTCGTCCTTGAACAGTTGAAGGAAAGCCCTGACGTTGCCCGATCGGTGGGGTCGTTCATTTTCCTTTTGCCCTTTATTCTGCTGGCAGGCTGGGCTGGGGCCACTTCTGATCGGTTCAGCAAACGGACCGTCATCATCGGTGCGAAAGTTGCCGAGATTATCGTGATGACCTTGGCCATCGTCGCCATTTTGACCAGTAACGTCTGGGCCATGGCGGTAGTCCTCTTCCTGGCCGGAACACACAGCGCTTTTTTCAGTCCCTCGAAATACGGCAGCATTCCCGAAATTGTCGGACCGAAACTCATCTCGGCTGCCAACGGTGTCATCGGTCTGACTACGATGATCGCTGTGATCGTGGGCGGGTCGGTGGGAAATCTCTTATACAGTCTCACGACAATTCGCGATCCGGCACTTGCCCAAGCGCGTGGGCTTGGACCAGGTCAATATCGCTGGTGGATCAATGCCGTTGTCCTCTTGGGCGTGGCCACCTTAGGATGGCTGACAAGCCTTGCGATCAAACGTCTGCCCGCCGCTGACCCTCAACGACGCATTCCCCTGAATCCCTTCCTACAGTGTTACTACGACCTCAAGGAGTTATCTCGCCATCGAGTGCTGCTCCTAGCCGCCATAGGAAGTACCTATTTTTGGACCCTGGGCCTGTTAATGCAGCTTACGATCGATAAACTGGCCGTACCCGAACTTGTGGGGCCCTATGGCCAGGCATACGTCGGACCGATGCTAGGCATCCTGACGCTTGGCATTGGGTTGGGCAGTATGCTTGCGGGCGTGTGGTCTCACGGGCGGATCGAACGGGGACTCGTCCCTTTAGGGGCCCTGGGCATCACTGTGATTTCTCTCGCCTTTGCATTCCTTCCCGCCGGGACGGGTCACTGGAACTCGTCCCCATACTTCCTAGCGTGCGGCCTGCTCTTTCTTCTCGGAGCCGCCGCAGGATTGTACGACATCCCGCTGATTTCGATCTTGCAATTCGAAAGCCCCGCCCACGAGCGAGGCCGCATCCTTGCTGCCTACAATTTTTTGAGCTTTACCGGGATGATCATGGGCTCGGTCATCTACTGGTTCCTGGGGAGTTTCCTGGGTCTTAGCGCTCGACAAATGTTTGTTTGTGCGGGCATCGTGACGTTTCCCGTCTTTCTCATCATCTTGTACTTGACCCCCATCGATGTGATTCGGGTCTTGTTCGGTTGGCTTATGCGATGGCTGTATCGATTTCGCGTGGTGGGGCTCGAAAATGTACCGGCAGATGGCCCGGCCATTATCGTTTCCAACCACTTAAGTTGGCTCGATGGCATGATGATCATGCTGGCCATGCCCCGGCCAATTCGGATGATTGCCCACCTTAAGTACATTAATGCCCCGATCATCCGCGACTTAGCAAAGCGGGCTGGCGTGATTGCCATTCTCCCCGGGGCAAAATCGGTGGCCTTGGGAATCCGCGAGGCCCGGCAAGCCTTGGAAGACGGAGAGCTTGTGGGCATCTTCCCCGAGGGCGGCATGACCCGGACGGGACAAATACGTGGCTTCCAACCAGGCTTTCTGAAAATCGCCCGTGGTCTCGATGTCCCAATTATTCCTGTGTATATTGATGGCATCTGGGGAAGTATCTTCACATATTCCGGGGGACGCTACTTTTGGAAATGGCCGGGTTTGCGACCACTACGGGTCACGCTTTATGTGGGGCAACCGCTGAGGAATATCCGGGAAGCATGGCAAGCACATCTGGCACTGGCGTCGCTAGGAGCCGAGGTGGTGTCGCAGAAGAACACGATTGACCACATCCCGCCGCGGCGATTCTTGCGGACGGCTCGCTCCTTATTGTGGGGACGGAAGATCGCCGATTCTACCGGCATTGAGCTAACCGGTGGGCGACTTCTCATTGCCTCGCTGGCCCTACGACGTTTCTTGCGACGTCATTACCTGAAACCAGATGAGACACAGGTTGGGGTCCTTTTACCCTCCTCGGTGGCCGGCGTTGTGACCAATGCTGCCCTGGCCCTCGATCGCCGCATTGCTGTCAACCTCAACTACACACTTTCCGAGGACTTGATTAATTATTGCATCCGCTCCGCGGGGGTTAAGCACGTTCTCACCAGCCGTCGGATGTTGGAACGTTTCCCCTTTAAGCTCGAGGCAACGGTGGTCTTTCTCGAAGATATCTATTCGCAACTGGAGTTGGCTGATAAGCTTATTAGCGCTTTCCAAGCGTATCTGTTACCGGCCTGGGTGTTGGAACGGCTGCTCGGTCTTCACCGTATCGACCCGGATGACGTACTCACGCTGATTTTCACCTCCGGATCCACGGGTCGTCCCAAGGGAGTCATGCTCACCCATCGCAACATTGGGTCGAACGTGGCGGCATTTAACCAGATTCTGCACCTTCGTCGCAGTGACGTTCTCTGCGGTATCCTGCCATTTTTCCACTCTTTTGGATACACGACGACCTTGTGGACAGCACTTCAACTTAAGCCCATGGTGGTCTATCACTTCAGCCCCTTGGAACCCCGTCCCATTGGACAGATTTGCCGCAAATATAAGGCGACCATCCTCGTAGCGACACCAACATTCTTAAGGAATTACGTGCGACGTTGCGAGCCAGAGGATTTCGCCCATCTTGAGGTTGTGATCACGGGGGCGGAGAAACTGCCGCCTGAAGTGGCCGATGCCTTCGAGCAAAAGTTTGGCGTGCGTCCGTGGGAAGGCTACGGGCTGACGGAGACCTCTCCCGTGGTCTCCTCGAATGTGCCGCCTTCCCGTGTTCGGGAACCGTGGTTTGTCTCGGCAAAGCAGGGAACCGTCGGACGCCCGATCCCCGGGGTTGCCGTTAAAGTTGTGGATGTGGAAACGGGCGAGGATCTCGGTGTCGGCAAACAGGGGATGCTCTTGGTCAAAGGCCCAAACGTCATGAAGGGATATTGGAACGACCCTGAGCAAACCGCCAAGGTCATCAAGGATGGTTGGTACATCACGGGTGATCTTGCCCAATTGGATGAGGATGGATTTATCACGATCACCGGACGCCTAAGCCGCTTTTCAAAAATCGCCGGCGAAATGGTTCCGCATCTGGCCGTGGAAGAGGCTATCGGCAGGATCGAGATGACCGGGGATCAGGAGACGATAACCTTTGCTGTGACGGGAGTTCCCGATGAGAAAAAAGGGGAGCGCCTTGTCGTTCTTTACACCCAATTGCAGCACACCCCCTCTGAAATATGCCGGGCCTTGCAAAGCAATGGGCTTCCCCCGCTTTGGGTCCCCGACACCGAGCACTTCTACCGAGTGGATCAGATCCCGGTGTTGGGGTCAGGTAAGCTCGATCTCAAAGCGCTCAAGGAAATGGCGCAGCAGGTTGCCGGGGGCCGAGATTAGGTTACAAGTGAGACGGGCAATCGCCTGAGGAAAGCCGCCGCAAGATGCCCGAGGGAAACCGGCAGTTATTGCCGAATTGTCGATTCCGGCTGAAGCGCCCGTTCGTGGATACCGTCCGGCGGGGTAATCATCGCCGCGCGGTCGTAGGTGGTGCCGGAATCGTTACCTATGCGGGCGATCCAGTTCAAGAAGTCTTGTTGTGTGTTTCCTTCCAGTTGGGTCAATTGGCTGGCGAGTCGCTCCAAGGACTGCGGTCGCACTACGGCTGTCCGATACACAGACCCGACAAACGCCATCGTTTGTTGGTAATTGGTTTCGGCCATTCCTCCAAGCAATGGGTGCAGGGCCTTGGTGATGAGCTCGATTCCCGCACGATCGACCTGAATAAATAGGTCCATTTGTGCGGAAACGTAAGGTGTCCCAGTAGCTTCACGCAGGTAATTGCTGGTTAGCACAACAAGGACACGCCCCTCCACTGGACGGAGCATCAATGGGCCACTGTAACTGCCCTCGGAATAAACGACGTGCTGATTGGGGCTGGAGTATAGGTATTCGACCACTGCGGTCGTGCCTGCCCCATCGTTCAGCCGGTATTTCTGCGGACCAACGATCTGGAGTTTCAGCTTCGTTACGCCCAAGGCCTGCCACATGGCCACGACGACTTCTGGATGCTCCACCAGGAAGCGGTAGAACTCAGGTTCGCATTCGATCATTTGCGAACTCATTCGGCGGAACAGAGCCGCGCGGGCTGCGACATCAAGAACTCTCGTCCGCCAGGCGGGGTCGAGCTCCGTCAGGGGAATGCGGTTGATTGCCTGCTGTTTCTCTTCTTTGGCGCTTACCGAAACCGCCTCCGAGGTCCCCCGTGAAGCACCATACTGTCCCTGGCCGCTGGCAAAATTGGGCAGTATAGCGAACACAGAAAGACAGGCAAGAATAAATAAAATCGGGAAGAAAGACACCCTGGAAAATTTTTCCCGGGAAAGACTCACCGGCTGGAAGTTTTCTGGTGGTCGGTCGTTCGATGTGGACACGAGTCTTCAATAACTCCGGTGGATGACAATTCGCCGATGCTGCGCGAACAGACAGAGGCGCATTACAGGTTTCCTTTGTAGGCTCTAACCATTATTCGGAATTCCCGGCAGGCAACCTGAAAAAAAGCACCCCCACCTCAGGACCGACTTAAATAGGTAACGTTAGTGTTGTCGGATTCGGGCAATTGCGGGACAATTCGGCCCACAATGTGATCGGGGGCCGAATCTCCGGTTCAAAACCTGTGCGGATTCGTCATCCGAAAGATTGGCTTTCTCGCGGTGATGGATGTCCGTTTTTTAAAAACTGGGGAGCGTGCCCATCGAGGGGCCAGCCGAACCCATAGAAGGTGGTATTTGCTACGTGAAAAGCTACCTAAGAAAACTAGCAAAGATTGCGTTCAAAGCGATTGGCCTTCTGGGTCTCTCGCTGGCATTCGCATATTTACCGCCCATTCTCTGGGGACTTTGGGAGATTAGGCTTATTCACGACCTTGAGGGGCAGCTCGCCCAAGTGCCGCCCGATCAAGCCTGCCTGATCCTAGAGGAGTTTTCCGAAATGGGAGCTAATGGGGCGCCCGCTTTGGTACGAGCACTCGCTCATCCCGATGACACTATCTCTTCCCATGCATACCGACTCCTTTGGCGTAAACTTCACAGTCGCGAGACACAAGCAACCGGCGAGCAAGAAGCTCTGGTGATCGCCGAAGAGTTGCACCGTATTTCGCCCTTTATCCCCCCGTCACGAAAAGAACACCTGGCAGCACTGTTGGATCAACTCCTCAAATGGGAGGACGGGGGCAAGAACGGCTTTAAGATCGTCAAACTGTGCGAATCTTTGTTGGAGCGAAAACTTGTTGATAACAGGCCCGTTGGAGAAGAGAGCAAGGCAGCGCCCGGTCCAAACACGGCTGAATCGTCAAACGGTGCGACCGTCCTGAGAAATTCCCCTCCAACAATGCTCCAAATCTCAGGAGACCCCCTCCCATTGCGCGAAACGGGCCCCAACGCGGAGGCGACGGCTTCCGCTGTTTCTCCAATAACAGAAGGAATGAACACGGACCACTCTTCTCCTGCCGTTGTTGACTCCTGGCAAGTTTCGACGAGCGATTTGGCAGCCTGGAGAGAGGTGTTCGGTGGTCCTCTGGCGCAACTTGCGATTTACGAGAAAGAAGTTAGCACTTCTGAAGGAACTTCCCGGTCTTTCGGCCCCGGCAGCATGGCCACATATCTCGCCCCACAAGGCACCCAAGACGGTGGTTGGAAATCCGTCACTCGAGAGATAACACCTGATCGCAATGAAACATCGGCCGGACCGACCCTCGATGAGTCATCTAGCAGGCCCAGCTCGGGAAAGCCAAGTGATCAGCCTCCCAGGTCCATTAGCAACCGCCCTGATACCACGTCCGCAGAAAAGGGTGCTACCTGGGCGACGCTCGCGCCCCTTTTTGCACAACTTTCTGGCAGTCCGGCGGAAGCCGATCGTGCCCTGCAAACATTGATCTCCCTGGGAATAACTCGGCCTACCATTGAGGTTGGGAGAATGGCATTTCATCCCGATAGCGCCCGCCGCCGTCAGGCGATCCATTTGCTCTGGAACCTTCCCGGCGTGGATCCACTCCCTTTTCTTCTCGGACTGGCCCAAGATTCAGACCCAATTGTCCGACGGGAGGCACTGGCGGTGTTGGCAACCACCACTAACCCGGCGATCCATTCATTTGTCCGCGATGCGATTGGCCGCGACAGCGATCCTCAGGTCCGAGCCTTGCTAGACAAAATCGACTCGACATATCGGGCCGTGTCAACAACGACCACACATCAGAATACCGCCGAGGAACGCTGAGGGGTTCCCTTGATTTTGCCGATCAATTCGATCGTGCCAGGGGTTATGTGTATTGTCGTCAATTCCAGCTCGCGGCCCTTCTCGTCCAACTTTTTTGGGATCGTGATAACCAAGGTGGGCGATCCCCCCGTTTGCATCTGACGGACATCCCAATGGGCTCGAGCGGCGATCTTCTTAAGTTGTTCAACCAAATCCTGAAGAGGCAGGGGCAAGGCCCCTAATGCCGCCCGCTTAACCACTACCGTGATAGTATTGGCCTCTGTGCTGTACAGCTGCAATTCCACGTGGGCTACACCACGGAGGTGTCCGTATTCCGCCTGTGCCGCCACGCGAATGATATCATCGCCGATCTCAACCCTGGGCTCCCAGATCCCCCGGGGCAGGGCCTGGGTATGGTTACGCGGAAGGTCCACCGCCAGCCAGCCGTTGATCTCCTCCTCCGTGACCTTCAAGTACCACGTCCCCTCTCGCTTCAGATCACTGGCGAAGAGACTGGTCTTTTGCAAAAATTGATCACACGCTTTTTTCGCTAGAGCGGGATCGACGGGCACTTTTTTCTCATAAAAGTCAGGCGTTCTTGTAACGAGGAGCCAAATGCCCCCCACAATAACCAGAACGACGGCAAGCACAACGGCCGTCGTAATTAGTAATATGCGGAGAACCCTGATCACGACTCACATTCCCTAAGGCGCATTTCAATAAGGAGTTAATCGGCTCCTAAGCTCTGATTCTACACCACTCCACGGTAGCGATGAACTTGTTTGTTTGCTACGTGAGTTACCAGAAAAGGACGTAGTCGCAGATCGGAACCCAGAAACAACAGAGACACAAGCAACACTCCGGCGGCATGATCTCCCAATGTTATGGGCGTCGCCGAAGCCAAAGCCATAAGTACCAATCACGCTGACTTAAGACTTTTGATAAGGACATTTGCCGTGAAAGCCCTTGTACTGACTGAGTATCACCACCTGGAAGTCAGAGATGTCCCAACCCCCAAGCCGGGTCCGGGCGAGCTCCTTGTTCGGGTTCAGACCTGCGGGATTTGCGGGAGTGACGTGCATGGTCTCGATGGAAGCACCGGGCGTCGTAAACCACCGCTCATCATGGGCCACGAGGCAGCGGGCGTCGTTGCCGAGGTTGGTCCGGAGGTCACGCGATTTCGATCAGGTGACCGCGTAACTTTCGATTCCACCGTATATTGCGGTCAATGCGCCTATTGCCTCCGCGGGCAAATCAACCTATGCGACAACCGGCGTGTCCTCGGTGTCTCCTGCGACGAGTACCGTCGCGATGGAGCCTTTGCAGAGTATGTCGTTGTTCCCGAAAGGATTGTGTACCGTCTTCCTGAGAATGTCTCTTTTCAGCAAGCGGCAATGATCGAGCCATTGTCCGTAGCACTGCACGCCGTCGATCGTGCGGCTCCCAAAATCGGGGAAACCGCCGTGATTTTTGGCGGCGGAATCATCGGGCTACTCATTCTCCAAGTCCTTCGTTCCGCGGGACTCGATCAGATCATCACGATCGAACCTGATCCTCATCGCCAACAAATGGCCAAGGAATTCGCTGCGGATTTGGTGCTTTCCCCGGAGCAATTCCGCCAGACAGCACCACCGCCCGTCGACCTTGCGTTCGACGCCGTAGGCATTAACGAGACGGTCAACGGCGCTGTCAACGCAGTTGCCAAAGGTGGGCGGGTAGTCCTGGTGGGAAATCTCCAGCCAGAAGTCCCCCTGCCGCTGCAAAAGGTCGTAACCCGGGAATTGACGCTACTTGGCTCGTGCGCGTCTCAAGGAGATTATCCCCGGTGCCTCAATCTTCTTGCCAAGCAGGCCGTAAGGGTTGAACCCCTCATCAGCGCCGTCGCCCCGCTCGAAGAGGGGCCGTATTGGTTCGACCAGCTCTACTATCGCCGGCAACCGCTAATGAAGGTTATTCTCCAACCCTAGGGATTCGGTCGTCGGATTTTGACCGCCTATCAGTGAGTAATGGCATACACGATGACGTTGGAGCCGATCTTCAGTGCAGCCTCGTCTTTGAGACCGTAGGAATATGGGTGCGGGAACTGCTCCCAACCATTCCCAAGATCAAATCGGCTGTAAACGACTGCCAATCGGCCATCAATACTGATGCCCTCGAGCTCCGGCGCATTGAGCTGGCCAAAATCTTCCCGCACCCGAGGCGTGTAATCGACCTCCTGAATGTCGAACAAGTTGTGATAAATCGGGTGATCTGGCGGGATGCGCTCCAACTCAGCATTGGGAAAGACTTTCTTGATTTCCCGGCGGAATCCCATATCGAACGACATTCGTCCGCAACAGGCATCGGCCAGCAACAGACCTCCAGCCTTGAGATATCGCTGGAGGAAGGCCACCTCATCATCCGACCAGACGAACTCACGGTGTCCCGTCATGTATAGCAGAGGATAATTGGCCACCTGGGGATCAGTCAGTCGAACGTTTTGCCGTTTGAATTTCACCTCCAAGGTGGAATTATCCTTTGCAAACTTCAACAAATTGTGGACTGCCGACGGATCGGGGTCCCAGTCCCCATCGTGGATAATCTGAGCAAAAACGAAGTCGTCCCGCGTGGGGGCTTCTGCTTCGTAGTAAACCTTGGTCGTGCTCAAAAAGCGGGCCAATTGGTATGTGCCCAGCAAATAGGTGACTAAGTTGGCTCCAACCTGACGAGCGAGGTCAATTGTCAATCGCAGGCCCCGCGGGTGATCATGCCCATCCCAACCACACGTCATATCGGCGGGCGAAAAGATCACGCCAGAACGGCACCCAAAATCGATCGATTCCAGACAGGGTGCGTCGTCATATTGCGAGCCGTCCCCCTTCTGGTACGTAAAATTGCCTAGTTTGTAATATGACGAGAAGACCGGTTCCTCGGGCAGCATTTTTCTTAACGGCCTTCCCGGAAAGATTAGTTCCATCTCCTTGCGGAAGGATTCGGCGAAGTCATTCCAGCCGCAGCACGCATCTCCGATAATCGTGCCCCCATCTAACACATACCGGGCCAACTTTGCCCGCACCTCATCGTTCAACTGGAAACTATTGTGACCTGCGAACAAAAGGGCCGGCAATTCCCGCGGGTCAAAGGAAAAATGGGCAAAATCGGTCTCGACCGCCCGATAGTGAATCCCCAACTTCTCGTTCGTCCACTCGAGTAGCGTGTTGACGTCTGCAGGATCTGTCATCCAGTCCCGGTACATCACCCGCTTCCCCTCACGAGTGATCCATCGTACAGATCCCAAGGCCATCTTACCGATAAGCGCCGGCGGGCTGGGAGGACGCTTTTTCTCCGACCGCCTCAAAGGCGTTACCGGCAAAGGCAGTGGCGGGAATGATTCACCGCCCGTCCGATGCTGCGGGGCAGCCTTGGGCGGCGGACCGCAATCAATCGGGCCCGAATTCTCCTCACCAAGCAGCAGCGAGGGCACGGCGATTCCCCCCGCTTGACCAATGGCCCAACTCAACCCCGTGACCCTCAGAAAATCACGCCGAGACTGATAACCACCATGGCGACCCATAGTTTCACCTCTCATCAATGAACGACTCGTCTTCTCTGTCCGACCCGTCGTCTGCCAACTCACACGCCTTTTGCCTGGTCCGACCCCGCCGTCATGACACCTCCCATTTCCACCGCTTCACGGCCCTCCCGGTAAAGGGAGAACACTCTCCTGCCCCTTCGTCCCAATCAAGTGTGTCAGATGAAAACGAATAAGATCCTCCTCCAACACTCCATTGTAGATGGCCAACTCGTCAATCGCACCCGGAAATGGGTACGCATGTGACATCCCATCGTCGAATCCTTTGCCAATCCCTAAATAACCGTCCACTGGACGCCCCGCAAGCTGCCCATCTTTAAGGACACACACCAGGGGCTCTTTTTCCGTCAAGTCTGCCAGCCACGTGGACACCCGCGTTGCGTCCCTCTCAGGTTCGAAGGTTGCCGCCACATAGTACCAGTGCCCGGGGACGAGAGTCCCCTTCGTCTCCGTCCATGGTGCCATCCCGTCGCAGAGGTGAACTAACCGCCCCAAGTGCCTGCTTTCTCTCTCAACCGGGACCACGCCTAGCCACACTGCACATCGACGCTGATCCTGTCGTGTGGCCAAGAGGCATGCCAGGGTATTTTCCCCCGCCGATGGCCAGCCGTCAAACCGGACAATCATCTCCACGGTCATCGCCCTCGGTAACACGACTGGATCTATTGTCTGGAGCCCCACCCCCACCGTATCGCCCGAATACGTACCACGAATCAGCTTCACGGCCCTCGACTGCGAGTCATAGCCGCTGATTTGCTGCACGTCTAGCCGCGACATTGTGCCTCGCATCCAGACCGGTTGGAAATCTGTCGGTCCCAAAACCGCGTGCCACTTGCCATCAAAACGCGGCGATTCGAACGCCCCATACAGCCACAGTCGAGGATCAGAAAGGGCCATCAACCTGTACGCGGCCACCGTCAACGCCTCAGGCACCATCTGACAAAACCGCTCGGCGCGACATGGAATTGGCTCTGTCCGCCCACGGCCGTCACAGGCCAACGCCTCACCTGCAACCACACGCCGTGACCCCTCCAGGCCGAGCCGTCGCGCGATAACCTCAACCTCCCCCTCCAGGACGTGCACCTCCGACCTCGTCATGTCGCACAATACGCCAAATGCGGTACCGCGGTCCAAATACCGTGCCTGCGGTGTGATTACCCCGGCCAAGTGTCCACTTTCTTTGGTTCTCAAAAAAATCGTCCCCGATTCCAGCTCCACCTGCCCATTTTCAAGGAGGCGAAAACGCGTCGATCCTTGGGCGATGAGACTTCCACCGCCACGGATTTGCCACTGGGCTGCACCCTCCCGCACTATCACCCAATCGCCTGGCCTAATAGTGGCACCAATCTTCTTAGAGTCCTCCGGATATACCTTTTCCAACTGGGCAATCACCGGCGTGGAAAACTGCCCTTGTGAAGGCAGTCTCGCCCCGGTTCTTAGCCAAATTGAGATGAGACCAATAAGAAGCACGGCAGTCACGGCAATGACCAACAGCCCCATTTTCCGGAATTGCCCGCCCAACCATGGCCCGGACCCCGCCGTACGTGCAATCAAGTCTCGATCGCCGTGGTCACTTGTTCCCTCAGGCAGACTTACGCGTGCCAGTATCTCGCGGTCTTTCAAATCGTCATCGATAGCAAGCCAGTGCAACTCGCCCGCGAGCAAAAGATATTCTGCCAGGAATCGTTGCGCATCCGCTGAGCGAGCCCCCTCCTCGATTGCGCGAATCTCTTCCCGGCTCGCGCACCCCTCGAGCACGCGGTCGATCAAGAGCGTCAGTTTTTCCCGATCAAATGAAGACATCGCTCGCCGTCACCTCATGGGGTACTGGTCCCCCACTCCATAGAGGCCAGCTTTTTTTGCACACAGTCGTAAATAGCCAAACGAATGCGATGAAGCATCCGCCGCACGGCATCCGCGGTTTTTCCCTGGTTTTTCGCTATTTCTTCAGTTGAAATCCCCTCTTGATACCGTTGCGCCAATAACCGGCGATGATGCGGCTGCAACTCCTCTAGACATCGTTGCAGGGCCTGACGCCGTTCATCCACAGCCTCCATTAAAGGCACCGTTGTTTCGGCAAGTTGTTCCATGAACTCATTCGAAAATGTGGCCTCATGACGACTTGCACGGGCACGATGCTTCAATACTTCATTCCGTGCCACACCACAGGCCCATCGCAGAAAATCCTCCCCTTTGCGAAACTGACTAAACTTTTGCCACAGCACCACGCTTGTGCTTTGAACAATCTCTTCTGCTTCCACCACATTGGGAACCAGTGTAAACACGAACAAAAAGAGCTTTCGCTGAACGCCTGAAAGCAAGCGTACAAACTCTTCATCCGGTGGAAGTTCACCCTGTTGCTCCCGCACGTGCTTTCGAGTCCTCTTCGAGAATCTCTTCACCCCGCACTAGAGAATCAGAACGTTTTCTCGTGCCTCTCCCTAATACAATATCCCGCTGACTCTGCCAAAATCGGACAACATTTTTCGCGAGCAACCACCTAATGGTGGTAATAAGCCCTTAGGATTTCCGTAGAGGGCTGAGACATGTTATCCCAATTTCGGTCACGTTACAATTGACCAGTAATGACCGTTTCACCCCTAGAAGTGGGATAATTCCCGTGCCAGCCGAAGATAAGAGAACCATTTAAAGGTCACTAACTATGCACAAGAGAATCCTACCTGTCGCCATTTTGATATCCGGTAGCGGCCGAACGCTTCGTGACTTGCTGAAAGCCGTTGACGAGGGAAGGGTCCCCATCGAAGTCCGCCTGGTCATTGCCAGTACCCCTAATGCGAGCGGTCTCCAGCACGCTGAATTTCGGTGTATTCCGGCGGAGGTTATTGAGCGACGCGATTTCAATTCCGCGGAGGAATACAGCGCCGCCATCCTCCGCCGTTGTCAAGAGGTGGGGGCCGAGTATGTCATTATGGCGGGGTTTGCGATGCTCCTTACGATTACGCCGGAGTACCAAAACCGCGTGATAGGTTCTCATCCGGCTTTGGCACCAGCGTTTTGCGGACAGGGCTACTTCGGCCGAAGGGTCCACGCTGCGGTCCTCGAACACGGCGTCAAAGTTACTGGATGCACGGTGTTCTTTCTCGACCAGCAGTACAACAATGGACCCGTCATCCTGCAAAAGGCGGTCCCTGTGGAGCCCGACGACACCGTGGAAAAACTCGAGGCCCGCGTGCTCCCGGTCGAGACCGAGGCGCTCATCGAGGCCCTCTGCCTGTTGGCCGAAGACCGTGTCGTTGTGCAAGGGCGGCGGGTCCGAATCTTGCCGTGCAAAAATGGCCAGGAGACTGGCACCGGTTGATGACTTGCTTTACGAACAACGGATTCGCGCAGCGGTGGGATACTCGCGATATCGGTAGCCCGCTCCCTCCGCACTTGACGTGTTCATTGACCGCAAGCCTGATGAAAACTCTTTTCCATCTGAATCAATCGCCTTTTGGTCTCCGTTCCTCCCGCGGCGGAGTAACCGCGAAGAGAGCCATCCGATCCGATAACCCGATGGCAGGGAATGAGAAGAGGGATGGGATTATGGGCAAGTGCTTGGGCCACCGCCCGAACCGCCGTTGGCCGCCCGATAGCGGTCGCAAGTTCACGATAGGTCATCGTTTGCCCATATGGGATTTCCCGGCATTTGTGTAATACAGTCCGTGTGAACCCCGGGCAATTCCCCAAGTCGAGTAGGATGTCAAAGAAATCAAACCGTCGTCCCGCGAGGTACTCGTCAACGGCCTCAATAAAATGTTTTAGGGAGACACGCAACCGAGACTCGGAAGGCGACACTGAAAGCTCACCCGACAAAAAGTCATGCCGCACAGTCAGGTCGAAAATCTCCCCAATGTTTGGCACTTGCCGGTCTAGTTGCCTCCTGGCTCCCTTGTTCCAAGTTGCCCATTTCCCCAACCTCTCTCGAAGTTTGCGGACCAGGGTTGATTCATCCTGCTCGCCCAAATGGCCGCAAAGCACCCGGTCATTCCATATAACGAACCCTATGGAATGGACAGGCGTCCTTGTCCAAATGCACAGGCTAAGGGGTTGCACCGACTGGTGTTCCACGCGCGGCAACTCACCAAGGTTCTAGTTACGTAATAAACACAGGGTAGTTTCCACCCTCCGTGTGTAGGCACCCAGGAAATCCTGGGGGTTTTGACACTGGGCGGAGTGCCGTTTATATTCGAACTCATTATTATGGAAAATGGGGATTGGAGAATAGCGGCGAGACATTGCCCCGCTGCTAGAAATGTGGGTAAAGACAGGTCAAATTACCAGCACAATCATGGATACCTATTGCCATCTGTGTGACGACCACTATATCAATTTGACCGTTAACACCGTGCTCGAACTACCTGCCCACAGGGAAACGTTGATCCATTTCTTTGAGCGCATTCAGAAAGCGTACCCCACGATGGGGAATTTCTATACGCGGGATGGCGGGGAACAGGTGGTTCTGGAAGATGATCGGGATAACGACTCGTACCGATGGCTATCGGTAGAAGTGCGGCGGCTGTCCGCCGGATATGTCAATCCGCCCTCGGTCGATGCCGCGTTTCAATACCACCGCATGATCTTAGAGAACGCCCCGTTTCACCTCTCGCTGAGTCCTCTCGATTGCGAAGCGGTTGATGTCCTCGTTGGTTTCGACTACACCTATCAGGGTAATCACAATCAGCTTGTTGCCGATGTCCTCGGCGTACCACCTGCCTTTGAGAGGCTCCTCGAAGTACCGTCCGCGCGAGTTGTCCATTACGAACCATTGTTGACCCTCGCCCTCGATCAAGACTGTAACCTGCAATGCCGCGTCAATATCGAAACGCGGACGCAAGACTACCATGTCAGAAAAGAGGAATACCCGGAAGAGCAGATCAGCGTCTATGTGACGTGTCGTCATTACGGGCTCTTACCTGGGGACAACCGTTTCCTGCGGACATTGGATCTCCTTCTGAAGACAGGGATGACCACGGTGGATGATTTCGTCGCCCCAATGATCTTAGAGCCGTTGGCCAAGGCCATCGCGTTGCGGTAATC
>Ga0116169_1002042_pt1 | contig 15455 bp, 14 predicted proteins | sample AD_UKC130_MetaG_FD_89796 | JGI IMG/M metagenome (GOLD analysis project Ga0116169, IMG submission 89796) | Active sludge microbial communities of municipal wastewater-treating anaerobic digesters from Canada - AD_UKC130_MetaG | ecosystem: Engineered > Bioreactor > Anaerobic > Digestate | place...
AAGATTACAAAGCCTAAAGCGATATTGGAGTTGCCAGAGATGCCAGAGAGTTGCTGGCAATGTCCATGTATACAAGATAGGACAGAAACCTATAGATGGTGTGGTGCAATCGGTGGAGATTGTCCTAACCCACCTTACGAAAAAAGAAGAGATGACTGCCCGCTGAAGAACGAAGATAATTAAGTCGCATCACAACGATATCGTGAATTTATATAAATCAGAATAATTAATAGAAAAAATTCTATCTTTTTGAAATTATTATGAATTTTGTAAGCAGTATGATTTTGGTAAATAAAATATGTATGATAGGAGGTGATAATATGGGAATTCCTATTAAAATTATCATAGAAAAACTAAGTAAATTTAATCAAAATGCTACAGTAAAAGATTTTGATGACCCTGATTACGAAATTTCAGATATATATTATAATGAAGAAGAAGATGAAATATATGTCAAATTCGATTGATAAAACAATATGTCTAAAATGTTAGCGATTTATCGCATTAGGAGTTGATTTAATGTTTTTTAACTTACATTGTCATACTGAATATTCTGCACTTGACGGAATGAGTAAAATATCAGAATTAGCACAAAGAGCAAAAGAACTTGGACAACCTGCATTAGCTATTACAGATCATGGAAACATGTATGGAGTTTACGAATTGTATAAAGAATGTAAAAAACAAAACATTCAACCTATATACGGAATAGAATTTTATCATAAAGTAAAAGGTGACGATGAAAGATATCATCTTATAGCTTATGCAAAATCTATGAAAGGTTTAAAAACTTTGTACAAGCTTCACGCTTTATCACATAAAAATAAAGAAATAGGTAAATTTGGTAGAGAATATCCAATAATCACATTTAATGATTTGATAAAATATCATGATGATATAATCATAACAACAGCATGTATAGGTGGTTATATTCCAAAATTGATATTAAACAAAGAATATACTTTGATTGATTCCACAATACAAATGCTTAAAAACTTATTTCAAGATGATTTATATTTTGAAATTCAATCAAATACTTTAAAAGAACAACGCATAGTAAATGAAAAATTAATTAAACTAGGTCAATTGTATGGTATAAAATGTATTATTGGTTGTGATTCACACTATACACACAAAGAAGATGCTTCTATACATGAAATGTTGTTGTGTATGCAAACACGAAATAAAATGAGTAATAAAAACAGATTTAAATTTGCTTCAAACGATTATTGGTTCAAATCTGAAGAAGAAGTATTAGAAGATTTAAAATATATTGATTTAAAAATAATCAACGAAATGTTTAACAATATGAATGAGTTAGCTGATAAATGCAGATTTGAATATACAATGCCTGCTAAAAAAGATTGTTTACCCAAATTTTCTGATGATGAAAAGCTAATGCTTAGACAGCATTGTAATACAGGATATGCAAAGAAATTAAAAAACAAAGATATAAACCATAAACAATATATTGAAAGAATTAAATATGAATTAGAAATTATTGAAAGTGCAGGATATTCAGGTTATTTCTTAATTGTTCAAGATTATATAAACTGGGCAAAAAACAACAATATAATCGTTGGTGGAGGTAGAGGTTCTGTATGCGGTAGTTTAGTAGCGTACATAACCAATATTACATCAATAGACCCAATAAAACATGGTTTGTACTTTGAAAGGTTTTTAAACCCAGAAAGATTATCATCGCCCGACGTGGACATTGATTTTAATGACAGAGATAAAGTTGTTCAATATTTAAAAGAAAGATGGGGAAAAAGTAAAACAGCTTCAATAATAGCGTTTGGTAGATTAACAGCAAAAGCTGTTATAAGAAAAGTTTTAAGCATACATGATTTTACACAAGCACAAATAAATGAAATCACAAAATCTTTACCTAAAAAAAATAATTTAACTTTAAAAGATTGTGAAGAAAGCGAAGTGTTTCAAAAATATAAATCAATGTACCCAGATGTATTTTATGCTATGTATCGTTTAGAAGATACTATAGACCACTTCTCAACACATGCAGCAGGAATACTAATAACTCCACACGATATATACGAATATATGCCAACAGGATATGATTTAGAAAATGATATAATCATATCAGGTTTTGATAAATATACACTTGAAGAACATGGCTTGTACAAGTTTGATATATTAAAGCTTGAAACGTTGAATGTAATCAATGATACTCTAAAAACAATAGAAAAGTTTGAAAATATTTCAATAGATTTAGATGAAATTGATTATGAAGATGAAGCAATATATAATGATTTGTGTGAAGGTAATGTATTCGGAGTATTCCAGTTAGAAAATCAAAAAGAATTGACAATGAAATTACAACCAAGAAATTTTGAAGATTTAACACTATTAAACACATTGATTAGACCGGGTGTTGGAGATATAGATGAATATTTGGCACGTAAAAATGGCAAAGAATACAAAAAGTATGAACAAGAAAACTCGTATATGGATATATCGTTAGGAACGATTGCATATCAAGAACAGATAATGCTAAGAGTTCATACGCTTGCTAATTGGTCATTAGGTCAAGGAGATAAACTTAGAAAAATTAAAAATATTTCACAAAATGAAGAATTAAGAAATAAGTTTATCAATGATTGTATTCTTAATAAAGAAGAAGCAGAAGAAATATGGAACGAAATATGTAATGTTATTGAAGGTGGATATTCGTTTAACAAATCACACTCAGCTTCATACGCAAAGATAGCGTGTCAAACAGCATGGCTTAAACATTATTATCCAAATTATTTTATGGCTGCTTTAATGACTTCTGAAAAAGATAAAAAAGAAAAGATTGCTGAAAGAGTAAATCAATGCAAGAAAATGGGTATTAAAATTCTACCTCCTGATATAAACAAATCAGATGAAAATTATAATTGGGAAGGTGATGGAATAAGATACTCAATTAACTCAATTGAAGGGGTTGGTGAAGCTGCTATTGCTGAATTATCTTCGCTTGGCTTTATATCTAGCATTAACGATTTGTACAATCGTGGTAATCTTAAAGTTATTGATAAATCTGTTTTTACAGCGTTAATACTATCAGGTTGTTTTGATTTTGAAAATCCAAACAGATATAAACTAATGTATGATTATTATATGTTAAGAAAAGAAAAGAAAATGGCTGAATTATATAAAGATAGAGAAATAACTCCAAAAGAAATAATGCAATTTGAAAAGAAATATTTTGGTTTATATCTAACTCATTCTCCATTCGATAAATATAATTTTAAATCATTATATGATTTTGAAAATGGTGCAAAAGCCTTGATTGGTGGAGAAATAACAAAAATAAAAACTGTATTCGATAAAAACAATAGAAAAATGGCGTTTGCTACATTAACCACAGAGTTTGATAATGTTGATTTAGTTATATTTGCAAATACATTTAATAAAGTACAAGACATGTTAATAGAAGGAAATTTTGTAATGTGTAAAGGCAAACGCGATAATAACAAACTTATTCTTGATGAAATAAAAGTATTGGAGGAATAGATTATGGGTAAATGTATTTGTGATGATGTCAATTGCATTTATAAAAATAAAGAACATATATGTAAATTGGATGTTAAAATAGCATCAGAAATATTTGATATATTTGGATTAACTACATGTGAAGTGGGTATAGGTAAAATGCCTATCCCACCTAACAGAAGACGTTCAATTAATTATACTATAAATAAGATGTTAATTCAAAAAAAACAAGAAGAAACAGGTGATGTATAATTGTTATGTGCTAACTGTTTTGCAGAAATTAAAGATGAACCTGTATTATGTGCATCGTGTGGACAACCAATGCATAAAAATTGCATAATGCAATGCATTAAATGCGGTAAACCATTATGCGATATATGTGCAGGTAAATCAAAATGGAAATGTAGCGAATGTGAACAGATAAACGTATATGAGATGGAATATATTTCATCTACAATGTTTGAATCGTTCTTGAAATGTCCATACATGTTTAAAGAATTGTTTATAATCAATAAGAATGTTGAAATACCTAATAAATGGTCTAGAATTGGACAAGAATTACATGCTTTATTTGATAAATGGTCGTACGAAGATGAAAAAGATTATAATAAAATGATTGCAGAATTCATACCAATGTATCAATCAATAGATAAAAACTTATTTGATAATGAAGAAGAACGTGCAAACTTTTTTAAAACATCATGCGATACGATTAAAAATTGGATTGAAACTGAAACTGTATATCCTAAACCACTTTATACAGAACAAAGACATTTTGTAAAATTACATGATGAACTACCTCCAATAAGAGTAACTATAGATAGAATTAATGGTAATGCAAATGATGTTGAAAATTGGGAAGTACAAGATTATAAAACAGGTAAAGTCTATACAGCAAAACAAATTAAAGAAAACATGCAACTACCAATTTATGCAATGGCAATTAAAGCTGTATATGGCGCTTTGCCAAAAAGTCTTAGGCTTAGATTTCCACAACACAAAAAAGAAAGATTGTTTATGAGATTAGATGATGACACTTATGAGTGTGTAGTTTTACGTGGTGGAACATATACAATAAAACTTAGCGAAACATTAGATAGAATGATAGATATATATAATAAAATCAAAAAAGATTCATTTAAACCTAACACTCAAGATTCTTTCTTCTGTGATAATTTCTGCCCATTAATGAAAGAAGGGAAGTGTTATGGTACTGCAACTAAATGGAAGTTATTGAATCAAAGAGGGTATTAATGTATTGAGGTGATTAAATGCAACTAGAACTAACTCTACCAATACCACCTAGTATTAATCATTGCTATTTTTATATCAAAGGGAAAAGAATACCTAATAAAACAGCAAAGGATTATATAGAATTAGTTAAACAAACAGCGTTGGAAACAATGCGAAAGAATGGGATAACAATGTTTCCTGATAAAAAGAAAATCGTAATTGAAATGACTTATTATTTTCCAGACAAAAGAATAAGAGATACTCATAATACATTTAAAATATTATTAGATGCGTTAGAAGGTGTGGTTTATAAAAATGATTATTGGGTTCTTGTAAATATAAAGGATTTTATAATAGAAAAAGATAAATCCGAAGTGCATTTAAATATATACCTTAAAGATAATGAGGTAAAAAAGAAAAAGAAAGGAAAGTGATTATATGAAAATTCAACTTATAGCAGAGAAAAAAAACATACAGCCATATACGTATGAAGCAGAATATGATAAAATACTTGAAGAAGAATATGAAATACTCAATTCTAAAAAAGAAGATTTATTAATACCATATAAATTCTTTTATAATTTACTCTTTAAACTTATAGTTGAAAACAATGATAAATCTACAAATTTAAGAATAACATGTAAAGTATGTAATGAATTAAAAAGTTATAAAAAATGTGTATATACTAAATTTGATATGAAACAACTTAAATATTTCTTATACGATATTGAAAACGTATTATTAAGTGTTATAAGTTATATTGTTAGATATTATGAAGATGTACCAATCATAAAACAGATTGAATACGAAAGTAGTGAAGAATGGTTTGAACAATATATTAAAGGTAATGTTTAGGTATTACCAACGTATTTAAAACGCTTAAAACAGCATTTAAATGCGTTGATATTACATAGAAATATATATTACAAAGGAGGTTATTAAAATGTTAGATAGTTTTGCTATCATAGGTATGACTATAGCTATAACTCAAATAATCAAAGAAAATGTTCCATATTTAAAAACAAAGAAAGGTAAATTAGTAGTACCTGTTATAATTTTTAGTTTAGCAGGTGTATTGAATTTGCTAAATGCAGTTATATTTGATACGGGAACAATAACTTTGATGCAAGCATTTAAAGATGGTCTTGATTATGGGTTATATGCTTCAGGCACTTATGGAATAGGTCAAATATATTTGTCTAAGGAGAACAAAAATGAAAAGACAGCATAAGTCATGGACAACAGAAGAAAAAAATATTATAATCAAAATGATTAACAAAGGATATAGTTATCAAGAAATAGCCGATTTGTTTGATACAACAGAAATATCAATAAAAAATATAGGATACAGAAATGGTATAAAAAAGCGTAATTATAAAAAATGGACTAAAGAAGAAATACAAAAAATAATTGATTTATATTGCAAAGGATATAAATACACAGATATAGCTAAAATGTTTAAAGTGTCAAAACAAAGTATTTGGAGTGTAATTCAAAGAAGGAAGGGGGAAGTATGAAAGTAAAATTATTAAGTGATTTAGGCAGTTGGAGAAGTATTGCTGATGCATGTAATACAACTATTAATAAAGAAGCAGGAGATAAAGAACCTTCTTCTGAATGGAAACGTAGATTACTTCTATCAGAGCATTCACCAATACGTATTAAACAAATTCAATGGATTTGGGAAGGATTGAAGTATTGGGTATCTGTTCATTTTGTAAGACATAAATTTGGCATTGAACATTGGGTTGGTACACAAAGAACAGATAGAACTGGTGTTGATAGAGATAAGAAGTTGCAATCTGATTTGGTAATCCATAAATGTCAAGCAAATCCACAAGCAATAATAAACATATCAAGAAAAAGATTGTGTAATTGTGCTTCAAAAGAAACTAGAGAAGCATGGCAGATGTTTTTAAATGAATTAAAACATATAGAACCTGAATTATATTCTGTATGTGTGCCTGATTGCATATATCGTGGATGGTGTTATGAATTTAAATCTTGTGGATATCATAAAACTCCTGAATTTCAAGAAAAATTAAAAGAGTATAGAAAAAATATTAACCAATAAAAAGAAGGGTAGGTATTACGTCTACCCTTTATTTATTCATTCCCCAACACTTCATCTATCATCTTTTTAATATTTATAAGCACTTTTTTATATTTATCTGATGTTTCAACAATAGGTGATTTATATTTAATTCCAAAATAATCACAAATACCTTTTGCTATTGCTTCTGCTATACTAGCTTTATTATCTGAAATCCATTTAGCACCTTCGTAATTATCATGAAAATCAATTTCAATCAATACAGCAGGAGCTTTTGTTTTTGCCACTTCATACAAATGATTACCATGTTTTAACCCTCTATCAGCAGTTGGAGTTAATGGTTCAAGATAATTATAGATACATCTTGCTAATTTAGCACTCTTAGTTGATGTAGAATAATGATATATTTCGCAACCTCTAGTTTTAGTATTGTAAGCGTTTGAATGCAAAGCAACATGTATATCAACTTTATTGTTATTTGATTCAGCAACCATTTGTGCTAACGTCTGTTCTTTTCTACCTCTTATAACTTCTATATTGTTATAAACAAGGAGAGGAATTAATTCATCAGCTAATTCATGCATTAACTGTTCTTCTGAGATACCTAAAGCAGTTTTATTACCTTCTTGTGTAGAAGGAGAAATATAAACTTTCATATCACAACCTCCTTTATTTAAGTGTTTCTTTGATATCACCAACATCTTCTTTCAAAGAAATGACATTTCTATTTATTACAGTCAAATCAACATTGATAGTATCAGATAGTTTATTTATTATATCTTGATTTTCTTTAATTGTCAATCTATATTCATTTTCCCTTTCTTTATTTTCTTTAAGTGTCCAAATCAATAAACAAACGCTAAATAAAGCCCATAAACCATTTTGCGCACCAACTTTAATCATTTCATCAAACATTAACACCACCTCTTTAGTTGGATTTACGTCTTTTCTTTTCTTCTTTTTTTCTCAAATCTCTAAGTTGTTTTAATCTGTCTCTCAACGCCCATTCTCTATACTTGTCCACATCATATGAATAAAGTTTAATACCACCTAATGCGTTTAATGCAGCTATTGCTCTATCAGACATCAATTGTCCTTCTGCACGTTCATTTGAATAACTAATTAATTTTGATAAATTTTCTAATGAACCAATATTTTGCAATGCATAACGCACATATGGATTCATCTGTGCAGGTTCATCTTTTGTTCCACCTAATAAAGCGTTTAGATACCCCGGAGCATCAGCAGTATCCCCTATACCTCTTGATATTGGAGAATTGAAGTAAACATTTTTATTAGCAAGTATTTCAATAGGTAATTTAATAAATGGAGACATACTTGTAAATACGTTTTTAGGTAATTCGGTAATGTCTATTTTTTCTAAATCACCATAAGGCAAGTTTGGATTCCAAAATACAGGTTCTTCTTTACCTTTTTTATTTTTAGTTTTGATAGGTAATTGTAACCATTCTCTAGCAAATTCATTCATGTCTTGTTTGCTGATTCTTTCATCTGGCGGTGTTAATCCTTTTACTGCATTTAACATTTTTGATAGATTTCTATATGTTTCAGGTTGATTCATAAGCTGTTCTAATTGTAAAGGTATGTTTTTACGCATCCAAGTGTAGAATGGAATTATTCGTTTAAATACATCTCTTTCCCACTTAGATAAATCAGTATAATCAAACATGAATCTTTGAACCATATCAGCTGCTTCAAATGGGTCTTTGCCTAATTTTAAATTAGCTATAAAATTTGCCAATCTAGCTTGCCCTTCAACTACAGAACCTATTGCTGAACCTGCTCTATACAAGGCAAATTGTCGTGATAATGGATTTAGATTAATTTTATTTTGTTTACTTATATCTGCATATAATTTTTGTAGCGGATTATCAAGCATGCCAGTAGCAAAATCTGTTTTCCAAAAGCCACTTTCAATAACATTAAGTTTTATAGCTAATTTTCTTATTTCATCAAGAGTATATGTTTTTCCATTAACAGCAGTTATAACACCTTCTAATCCTAAATCATCCCCCAAAGCTGTACGTGTTGATATAATTTTAAACGCACTAGCTTGTACATCTAAATCAAGTGCTGTACTGCCTACTGCTAAATACTCTTGAAATACGTTTGATATAGCATTTCTTGAGTGGAAACCTAAAATAACAGATGTATTATTTAACTTCCATAAACCCAAGAATGTATCATATGCTTTTAAAAATGCATTTCTAGTATCATCAAATTGTAATTTACCCATCTTGTTAATTAAATCATATACAGTATCATCAATAGCAACTGCATAGAAATTTTTATTCATGTTTTTAAGTTTGACAAATGCATTAGTATCTATAGTAACAAGTGGAGTAAATTTATCTGTCAATAATTTCTTAGGCAATCCAAGACTTTCTAATGTCTTTTCTATATCTTTTTCATCAACTAAAGCAAGAATTTCACCTATATCTTCAATTGAAGCTACCATCTTTTTATTTACTGGTATCTTATTTACATCATCAATTCTAATACCAAAATGCTTTGTCAAATCATTATAAAATACTTTATCAAATACTAATTGATTGTGTTTTAAACCTCTTTGCAAATAAAGCTGTCCAAGTCTATGTTCAAACCAATTATCTATACCGTATTCTTTCTTCATGTATGCATTGATTTCTCTAATTGTTCCGGGATGTTTTCTTTCCAATGCAAACATGTTTGCAAGTCTGTATTTATTTTCTTGAGTACCTTTTTGTAAAGCTTTTTCGCGTATCTTAACTAATTCTTCAGGATTAACTTCTTTAAGTTTGCTACTTAACATATGTGGAGCATATGCTTGTAACAATCTTTCTTTTGGAATACCTTCTTCAGCACCCCAACGTAAGAAATCATTCAAAACAGTTTCCATTACATCAATAGTGTTTTGGTCAAAATGCTTATTAAAGTTCTCTCTAAATTTCTTTCTATTAGCTTGTATAAACTGCTCTACATTTTCATATACAGCTTCTTCAGGGTATTTTTCATTAAACAATATTGTCCAATTTTTTTCTTCATCATTTATTTTATTTAATAATTCAAGAGTTTCTTCATAAGATAATCCTTCTTTTTGAATTACATTTATTATACTGTCAACTTCTTCTTGATGTTTTCTAATTATATTGTCCAATGTTGCTTTGCTTGGTGTAATATCTCTATAAGCAGATTCTTTGATTTTAGCCGCATGTAAATTAATATACTGCTCTCTAGTAGGTTCAAAATTTCTAACCGCTTTATCAATTTTTTCAAACATGGCAGGATTATTTTTTGCAAAATCAGAGAATCTAGATGGATTTAACAAATACTGTCCAAATGCATTTGCAAATTCTTCATAATCTCCTTTGATACCTAATATGTCTTGCATGTAGTGACCAAATTCGTGATTGAATATAACTTTAACTTTTTGCTGTGCTTTTTCTCCTGCAAGTTTAGTATTAGGCATTATAATATGTTTACCTAATATAGCACCTTCATATACTTCATCAGAATTTATTACATGAATGTTTAAATCAGTTAGAGCCTTTGCAAATTTATTATTGACTCTGCTTATATCTTCTATATTTTTTATTATATCTTCTATTTTAATATTTGCTCCACGTTCAACATTAACTTTGACACCATGCACATCAAATATATCATAAACAACTTGTTTTGTTTGTTTAGGTTTTAAACCTACTGATATTTTATCTGTTTTATTTCCAGCAAAGAATTTAGGTTCATTTTTAATTTTATTCTTATAAAATTCAAGCACTTTCTGTGGGTTTTCTATATGTGGTGCATTCTTTTTTATTGAAGCTATAATTTGTTCATCTGAATATTTACCACTTCTCAATGCATTAATTATGTTATCTTCAAGTGATTTGGTTGCAGTTTTAGGTTTAGTTGCACTTGTTAACGCTTTAATTCTATCTCCATATCTTTGCATGTAATCATTATAAGCATATTTAACAGCGTCCTCAAGTCTTAATCCACCATCTTCAATAGCCATATCAATCATTTTATGTGCTTCTACACTATTTATAAAATACTTTGTTACATCATCTGATTTGACACCAAGATTATCTAATATATCAACAATTTGCATTTTCTTTTCAAATATCAAATTATCAATTCTTTTTGCAGGTATGTTTTGTTTAATATATTTTCTATTACCAAGACGTAGTTGTTCTTTTATCTTGTTATCATAATAATCAAACAAAGACGTATATTTTTTAGGTTTGCTACCGATATACTTTATATAATCATTATACGTAAATCCAGTATTTTCTAACTGTTTGTTTATAAAGTCAACAACATCTGCTTTTGTTCTTCTTGAATCAGCTTTATAATACTTTTCAGCTTTTTCTCTGATTTGTTCTAATATATTATCTTCTCCTGCATACCCACTTCTAGGTTTGGTAGATAAGAAACGTCTTACTTCTTCTGCTTTTTTTGCGTTATCAATACCAGTATCGAATTGTTTTATAAATGCAATTTCTTCTGCGTTTTTAGCTTCACGTCTTATTATATCATCACCTTTATCAATCCATCTATAATTTTTTTTATATATTTGATGCTCTTTTGTTTTATCTAAAGGCAATGCTTTTCCTTTAAAGTAGGTATAATTATCAAGCAATGTTGTTGTAACTTCATCTTCAACTTCCCAACTTCTCAAACGTTTAATGTATGCAACACGCTGAAATATTGTATCAATCTGTTCTTCTGTATAACCTTCTGTGGCAAGCAATGCTCTAATTGTTTGTTCATCAAATACAAAACTCTTTTTCTTTATGTCTTTTAATATTTTATCTACTTCTTCTTTTGATTTATTTTTACTAAGAACAACTCTGTAAAAATTATCGTACGCTTCATTATCATCAAGAACATTAACAATTTCTCTAGCTATTTTTTCTAAACGTTTACCTTCACGTATTAATTCATCATAAGTTTGTTTGTTTCTCAATATTCTTTCAGATATTTCATCACGTAATTCATCAAGTCCAAAATATTTAGCTGAACTTAATTTATCTATATTTCGTATAGCACTTCTTGGCTCAGTCTTTTCGTAAAATTTTCTGGCTATTTTAGATATATTCTTATCTTGATATTGGTCTAATACCGCTCTAATTTCAAAAGACATTTGTCTATATATATCATCAGATAATCCAAATGGATTTTCTTTTTTAAGCACACCAAAAATTCCGTTAGCATCAAGGTTAACGAATTTATTTAAAAAATCATAGAGATTCTTTTGATTTAATTCTTTTATAGGTGCTAACACATCAGATGTAGCTTTTATTAACCCTTCATATGTTCTTGCTCTTGATTTTAATATAGTATCAATAGCATTAGATATTTCAGTTAATTTTTTAATTTTTTCTTGTGCATCAGGTAATTTATTATAATTATCAAGTAAATTAGAATATTTACTTTTCAATTCAATTAATCCATTGTAAAATTCTTTTGCTTTTGGTGTCAACTCAAGAGTTGTTCCTGCTGATATATTTGTGATAACATCTCTCCAAGCATTAGGGTCTTCTAATACATCTGTCATTGCTTTTTGAACATTTTCAGGAATGTTTTTAAACATATCAATTGCTTTTTCAGCAAATTCTTTCTGCATTACACCAAACGCTTTAAGTTTATCAGAATACTGCATTGAAAGACCAATAAGTTTAGCAACTTCTTCTGGATTTTCTCTTGCTAATTTTTTTAATCTCAATGATTCTTCTGATGTAAATACTTTTTTAATACCTTCCGTTAATTTGTCAAGTTTTTTAGAAGCAAAATCAAAATATTTACTTGTATATGGAGCAATAGTTTTTTCGCCAATCTCTTGAAGCTTTTCTGCGCTAACTAATTCTTTACCAAATACAGATAATCCTTTTGTTTTTGAAAAATCCTCTCCTGCTAATCTGCGTATTTTATTAACAAGTCCTTCAGCTAATTCAACAGGTTGGTCAAATCTTTTTAATATTTCTTCTGCTCCACCTTGAGACAATCTTTCAATAGCTTCTTTATACGCTTCAGGCATAACTTTTTTACCTGCTTTAGTACCTTTTAATAAACTAGCAGTACCAAAAGTAACATAATTAAGTGGGTCTAACAATATATCTCCCGCTAAACTAACTGCACCTTTACCTAATTGTGACCAACTTAACTTACCATCTTGTGTTGGTTTACCTTCCCAACCAAGATTGGTTAATACATCGCTAAATTGTGCTTCTCCTTTTTCATATCCTTGTCCAAAAGGATTACCTGCTTTTAAACCTTCTAATATACCTTGCACAATTGTTGTGTTTGGGTCATTGTCTGTAATATTTCGTAAAGCACCCATAACAGCATATTGACCAATATTTAAAGCATCAAATATACGGTCAACCATACTACGTTTAACCATAGGTGGTGGTGTAACACCCATTCTATTTAACGCACGTTCTTGCATTCGTATCTGTGCTTCAATAGAAGGAGTGTTACTTATATTAAAATATCCTCTCCATGCATTTTTAAATGTATCAAAATAAGGCATTATATCACCACCAATTATTTAGGATATTCACTCAATGCTCCTGATTGAAAACCCCAATTACCTATTTGATTTGAAGGAGTGTATATTCTTTTTCTTCGCTGTGTACTAGTGCCAACATTACCACTTTGTCCTGTTATAGCATTTATAATCATTCGTTTCTTAGCTTCTTTAGCTGTAAATGGTAATCTTGATGTATCAATCAAAGCTATAATAAACTCATCATCTCTACCTTCTTCTAATGCTTTAAATATTTTAGCATCTAATGAATTATTTTCATCTATCCAAATTTGTTTTTCTTTCAATCCCGATTCTCTTAATGCTAATTCAAATTCATTAGCAAACTGTTCTCTTTCTAACTGTAATCTAGCTCTAATTTCTTCTCTTTTAGTTGCATTACTCATCTGTGCTATTCTCCAAGCTTGAGCTAATTCGGCATTTCTATATCGCATTTCAACTGCAAATGATTCTTTATCCCAACCTAATGTTTCATCAAATTGTCTTGCTTGTTCGGCTAATTGTTCAGTCCATTTTTTCTGTTCGAATTCAAATTTAGATAGTTCTAAATTATATTGTTTCATAAACTTTTCATATTCCTTATTCAATGCTTCATAATCATAATCTAATCGTAGCTGGAATGATTCTTTATGCCAATCTAATTGTTGCTGGAATGATTCTTTTTGCCAATCTAATTGTTCTCTTGATTGTTCTTGTTCTAATCCCAATTGCGCCCTTCTTAGATTAGCTTCGTATTGTCTCCAATATTCATCTCTTGCCACATCATCTGCTCTGCGCATTTCATCAATTATAGCTTGATTAATCATAGCATCTCTTTGATTTGCTAATTGATTTAGATTATATTCTAAATCTCTTTCAAGTCCAGTTATTTGATTCATCAATTCGTCTTTTGTCATTTGTTTTTGTAAATCAATATTTTGTCTTGCCATGTTATAATTCATTTCGTTTTGTTTAATGTTACCTATCTCAATACCACTACCCAATAAACCTGCTCTAGCCAATATTTCTTTTAATCTTTCATTTGTCTGATATTTAGATAACTCATTTTGTTGATACATCTGCTGATATTGTGAATCAACTTGTCCAAGTTGTCCAGTATATTTAGCAATTATATCAGCAACTCTATTTCTAAGAGTATTAGCTTGCGCTTCGTATCGTAAATTAGCATTTTGAGTGATTAAATTAATTATGTCTTGAGTTGAATATTGCGGAGTATATGGAGTTGGTTCAGGTATTATATCATAAATAGTTTGTCTTTCTTGTGTTGGTTGCGAATATGTTTGCGTAGGTGTTGGTTGCGAATCTGTTTGTGTAGGTGTTTGTGTAGGTGTACCTAAAGGTATTCTTTTGCTACCATCTGGTCCGCCACTATAGCCTTGCAATGCTCTAAGTTGCTCTGCTTTTTCATGCAATGCTAATATAGCAGGATCAGACCAATTTTTAGTTTTATTATATAAAGCCCATGCTGCTTCTTTTAGCTTTTCTATTTCAGGAGATTCATCACCTTTTACATAACCTTTTGTAGTCAAAGGTATTCTTTTGCTACCGTCTGACCCACCACTATATCCTTGCAATGCTCTAAGCTGTTCTGCTTTTTCATGTAATGCTAATATAGCAGGGTCAGACCAGTTTTTAGTTTTGTTATACAAAGCCCATGCTTGTTCTTTTAGTTTTTCTATTTCGGGAGATTCATTACCTCTTACATAACCTGTAGCCATACAATCACCTCTTTATTCAATATTTTCCCATACAGCTCTAACTATATTCATTTTGTTTTCAGGTAATATACTGTTTGCTAATTCGTAATTGTTTGGCTGTAATAAAATATTTTCTATTGAATTTGCTATTATTTTATTATTTGACGTATCGTAAACAGTAGTGTGTATAATAACTTTAATAAAACCTGATGGACTTATTTCAAACCCATATGATTGTGTTGTTTCTACCATAATTATACCACCTCATGTTAAATTTGGCAAGGTGTTTAAAATAACTCTAAAGTGTCATAATAATACTCTTATACGTCATTGAGCCATGCTATTTACCACTTCTGTTACTACTTCTCTTAGATTAAATAATGCTGGCACTTCATCTAGTGTATAAGTTCCTGATAAAACCAAG
>Ga0116169_1002048_pt1 | contig 15443 bp, 13 predicted proteins | sample AD_UKC130_MetaG_FD_89796 | JGI IMG/M metagenome (GOLD analysis project Ga0116169, IMG submission 89796) | Active sludge microbial communities of municipal wastewater-treating anaerobic digesters from Canada - AD_UKC130_MetaG | ecosystem: Engineered > Bioreactor > Anaerobic > Digestate | place...
GACAACATCCAGATGACCATCAAGCTTATAACCCCCATCGCCATCGAGGAAGGTCTGCGCTTTGCTATCCGCGAAGGCGGCAGGACCGTTGGCGCAGGCGTTGTTGCTTCGATCGTCGAGTAAACCGGGTTGACATTGAAGCGTTTAAGCTATTGACGAAATATATCAGGAAATAAGTAAGGGGTCATTCCCCTTGCTTATTTTTTGGTATTTTACACGGGGCATATCTCACCTGCCTGCAGTTTAAATCCGTATTGACAGCCCCTTTTACCGTATGGTAAATTATATAAGTATAGTTGTGACCGCTACAGATTGATTGCCAAGTGAGGTGTAAAAGATGAGAGTAAAGATTACATTGGCTTGTACAGAGTGCAAACAGCGCAATTACAACACCATGAAAAATAAAAAAAATGACCCTGACAGGCTCGAGCTCAAGAAGTACTGCAAGTTCTGCAGGAGCCATACAGTGCACAGAGAAACAAAGTAGTTTTGTTTTCAGCTTATAAGGTCATAATTGTTTAAAGACCGGAGATAAGGATGTGAGTTAGATGGCCAAGCAAGATACGAAAAAACCGGCGGCCAGGAAAGAAAAGAAAGCAGGAATCGTTAAGTTTTTTCGCAGTGTGATTTCTGAAATGAAAAAAGTCACATGGCCGACCAGAAAGGAACTTACGAACTATACGATCGTAGTCATAGTAGTGGTTCTCATTGTTGCAGCTGTTGTGGGAGTAATGGACCTGGGATTTGGTCAGCTTCTTCAATTAATCTCAAGGTAAGGAGGGGGGGTCAGGTCGAGCCTTGACCCTTGGTTTATGTCAGAAAAAGAGAAAGATCCAGGAAAATGGTATGTCATTCATACTTATTCAGGATACGAGAACAAAGTAAAAGCCAACCTTGAAAAAACAGTTGAGAATCGCGGACTGCATGATTTGATTTTCGAGATCAAGGTTCCCATGGAGGAGCAGGTTGAAGTCAAAAACGGCAAGCGGAAGGCAGTATTGCGCAAGGTATTTCCCGGATATGTCATGGTTAAGATGATCATGACCGATGAGTCCTGGTATATCATTCGCAATACAAGAGGAGTCACCGGCTTTGTCGGACCGGGGTCCAAGCCGATCCCTCTGACCGATGAGGAGGTACGCTCCCTGGGTGTAGAAGACATTCCGGTTACGCTGGATGCAGAAGTTGGCGACAATGTCCGTGTAATTTCCGGTCCTCTCGAAAATTTCATTGGTGTTATCGAAGAAATTTATCCCGACAAGCAAAAGGTCAAAGTTATGGTGTCCATGTTTGGAAGGGATACACCAGTCGAACTGGATTATGATCAAATTCAGAAGATATAGCAGCATTCTATCAAGGAGGTGTACTTAAATGGCCAAGAAAATAACCGGTATGGTAAAATTGCAGATCCCCGCTGGCAAAGCTACGCCCGCTCCGCCCGTAGGCCCGGCCCTCGGTCAGCATGGCGTTAACATTATGGGTTTTTGCAAGGAATTCAATGAAAGAACAGCTAAACAGGCAGGACTGATCATTCCTGTAGTCATCACTGTTTATCAGGACAGATCATTCACTTTCATTACCAAGACCCCGCCGGCAGCAGTGCTTCTGAAGAAGGCAGCCGGTATCGAAAAGGCATCTGGCAGGCCCAACACCCAGAAGGTTGCCCAGGTGACCAAGAAGCAGGTGCAGGAGATCGCTGAGCTTAAAATGCCAGATCTCAATGCTGCCAGCCTGGAAGCAGCAATGCGAATGGTAATGGGCACCGCCCGCAGCATGGGCATTACAGTAGTAGACTGAGCTGATCACAACAAACAATCAAAAACGTGGCAGGGTCGACCCCGATATGACCACAAGGAGGTTTATTAGAGTTGAAGCGAGGAAAGAAATATTTAGAGAGCTTAAAGCTTGTAGACAGAGCCAAGCTATATGATCCCGAAGAGGCCATCAGGCTGACAAAGCAGACAGCAAAAGCCAAATTTGACGAGACGGTCGAGATGTCCATCAGGCTGGGCGTAGACCCGAGGCATGCGGACCAACAGGTACGTGGTGCTGTCGTCCTGCCCCATGGTACCGGCAAGACCGTCAAGGTGCTTGTGTTCGCCAAAGGCGAAAAGGCCAGGGAAGCCGAGGAAGCCGGCGCTGATTTCGTAGGCGCAGAAGAGATGGTCGCCAAGATCCAGAATGAAAACTGGTTTGAATTCGATGTCTGCGTTGCCACGCCCGATATGATGGGTGTCGTGGGCAGACTGGGCCGCGTGCTGGGACCGAAAGGCCTTATGCCGAACCCCAAATCCGGCACAGTAACCATGGATGTTGCCAAGGCAGTAAAGGACATCAAGGCCGGTAAGGTCGAGTACAGGCTCGACAAGACCGCTATCATCCACGTGCCCATTGGTAAGGTATCCTTTACCGACGAGCAGCTTTCTGAGAACATGCATGCCCTGATGGATGCCATCATCAAGGCCAAGCCGGCTGCAGCGAAGGGGACCTACCTGCGCAGCGTAGTCGTATCCAGCACCATGGGACCCGGAATAAAGATCAACGCTGCCAAGTTCTGATTTTAGCTTGACACATTAGCGCCATTGTACTATAATGGCAGCGACATAAAATAATAATATTGGTATGATCTTATCGTAGACAGCAGGTGCTTTGAAAAGCTTAAATCATGCCTGCCGAGGTAAGGGAACGTGCGTATTGGAATATACTGCCCTCTTGCCTTAAAGAGGGCTTTTTTAATGAAGCCTTCCCCTGTGATAAGATTCTGACCAAGAGTGTGTCGGAAAGGAGGTGCTGTGACAATGTCCGCAAGGGAAGAAAAAGTCAGGATAGTCGAAGAGATCAAGCAGAAGCTGTCCCAATCCAGCAGCGCGGTTTTGGTTGACTATCGCGGGCTTACCGTTGAAGAGGTTACACAGCTGAGAAAGCAGTTTCGTGAAAACAATGTAGATTACAAGGTGTATAAAAATACACTGACCGAGCTGGCAGCCAAGGAGCTGGGATATGATGAGCTCATACCCTATCTGGCAGGGCCGACCGCCATCGCATTCGGCGTAAAGGATCCCGTTGCACCGGCCAAGATCCTCACAGAGAACATCAAAAAGCTCAAGAAAATGGAGCTCAAGGCAGGCCTGATCGACGGCAAGGTCATCGATGTAGACGGCGTGAAGGCGCTGGCAGAGCTGCCATCCAGAGAAGAGCTCATCGCCAAGATGCTTGGCAGCATGAACGCGCCGATCACCGGACTGGTGAGAGTGCTGAACGGCCCGATCCGTGGCCTCGTAGTTGCGCTCAACGCTATTAGAGAGCAAAAAGAAGCATGAATCGGACATGCTTGAAGCAAACCCGATACAAATAAAAAATAAAATCAATATCAGGAAATAGGAGGATTATAAAATGAATAGAGAAGAAATAATGCAAGCCATAAAAGAAATGACTGTTTTGGAGCTGGCTGAGCTCGTAAAGGCCCTTGAAGAGGAATTCGGCGTAAGCGCCGCTGCTCCCGTAGCAGTAGCTGCTGCTGTTCCCGCTGCCGGTGCTGCTGCACCTGCTGAAGAGGAAAAGACCGAGTTCGACGTTGTGCTGGCTGATGTCGGCGCTGACAAGATCAAGGTCATCAAGGTCGTTCGCGAAGTAACAGGTCTGGGCCTCAAGGAAGCCAAGGATCTTGTTGAAGCTGCTCCCAAGGCTGTCAAGGAAGGCGTTTCCAAAGAGGAAGCCGAGTCCATCAAGGCCAAGTTTGCTGAAGTCGGCGCCAAGGTCGAAGTTAAATAAGGATCCTTACAAGCGGCGACACACAACACAAACCATATACAAGCCAAACAGAAAGGAGCTCTTGAAACACAAAAAGAGCTCCTTAATATTGTTTGATTTTTTAATTGACAACCAGTACAGATTGTGTTAGTATTGTAAATTGCATTAATAGTTTATTCCATGGGACAGCCCATTTTTCCTTGCAAAAACGGGTGGTTTAAGCCCCGTTTTTCCACTTATATTGTACACTGAATAAGGGATAATATGCAAGGGTATAATAAATATTAATGTCCATTTACCAGCAAAACCTTCAGATAACCCAAAAATTTGGATGTTTTGGTTAATAAGCTTAAGGGGTGATTTATTGCATGGTGCATCCAGTTAAGTTGGGAAACAGGACCAGGATGAGCTATTCAAAGATCGATGAGGTCCTTGAGATGCCTAACCTCATCGAGGTGCAGAAGAACTCATACAACTGGTTCCTGACACAAGGATTGAGGGAGGTTTTCGATGATATATCCCCAATAACGGATTACACTGAAAACCTTGTCCTCGAGTTCGTAGACTATTATTTGGAGGACAACCCCAAGTATCCCGTAGAAGAGTGCAAGGACAGGGATGCTACATACTCCGCGTCGCTCAAAGTCAAGGTCCGTCTTATAAACCGGGAGACCGGCGAAGTCAAGGAACAGGAAGTGTTCATGGGAGATTTCCCGCTGATGACAGAGCAGGGCACCTTTATCATCAATGGTGCTGAGCGCGTGATAGTCAGTCAGCTGGTCAGGTCTCCGGGCGTTTACTATGCCGAGACCATAGACAAGACAGGCAAGAAGCTGTATTCCGCCACGGTCATACCCAACAGGGGCGCCTGGATAGAGTACGAGACCGATTCTAGCGATGTCGTATATGTACGCGTAGACCGCACTAGAAAGCTGCCTGTCACAGTGCTCCTGAGAGCCTTAGGATATGGCACCGATGCGGAGATAAAGGATCTGCTCGGTGAAGACGAGCGACTGCTGGCCACCCTTGACGCAGACAGCACCAACAGCAAGGAGGAAGGCCTGCTTGAGATATACAGGCGTTTGAGGCCCGGCGAGCCTCCTACGGTGGAAAGCGCAAGCCAGCTTCTAAGCTCCATGTTTTTTGACCCGAAGCGCTATGATCTGGCCAAGGTAGGCCGCTACAAATTCAATAAAAAGCTGTCACTGGCAAGCAGAGTATACAACCGGATCGCTGCGGAGACAATAGCAGATCCTGAGACGGGTGAGATATATGTAAGCGCCGGCGAGCGAATATCAAGGGAAATGGCTGAGACCATCCAGAACGCCGGCATCAATCATGTTTATCTGGAGCTGGAAGGCGGCAAGGTTGTCAAGATAGTCGGCAACAACTTTGTGGATGCCAGAAGATTCCTGGATTTTGACCCCGCAGAGGCAGGCATAAACGAGAAGGTGCATTTCCCCACATTGATGGAGATCCTGAATGCATACAAGAATGAAGCCGCCCTCAACCAATCGATAGCTGAGAAAAGCTTAAGCTCAGACGACCTTAAGCAGGTGCTGAAGGACAATATCGACAAGCTTGTTCCAAAGCATATAATAACCGATGACATAGTGGCATCGATCAACTACAACCTGCATCTTGTCAACGGTATAGGCAACATAGACGATATCGACCATCTGGGCAACAGAAGGCTGCGCTCGGTGGGCGAGCTATTGCAGAACCAGTTCAGGATAGGCTTGTCCAGGATGGAGCGCGTGGTCAAGGAGAGGATGACGATCCAGGATATAGACGTCGTGACTCCCCAGGCCCTTATCAACATCCGTCCTGTCACGGCTGCCATGAAGGAATTCTTCGGCAGCTCCCAGTTGTCCCAGTTTATGGACCAGACCAACCCCCTGGCTGAGCTTACGCACAAGCGCAGGCTTTCCGCCCTGGGACCCGGCGGCTTGAGCCGTGAGCGGGCAGGCTTTGAGGTGCGCGACGTTCACCATTCCCACTATGGACGCATGTGCCCCATTGAGACCCCTGAAGGTCCCAATATCGGACTTATCGGATCCTTGAGTACATATGCCAGGATCAATGAATACGGCTTTATAGAAGCTCCCTACCGCAAGGTGGACAAGGAAAGGAATGTTGTTACCAATGAGATCGTCTACCTCACAGCGGATGAAGAGGACGAATATATAGTAGCGCAGGGCAATGAGCCCCTCGATGAAGAAGGTCATTTCATAGAGGAAAAGGTTACGGTGCGTTTCAGGGACGACATCCTGGAGGTGCCCAGGGAGCAGGTCGAGTACATGGACGTATCGCCCAAGCAGCTGGTATCCGTGGCTACTGCCATGATCCCATTCCTGGAAAACGATGACGCCAACCGTGCCCTGATGGGGTCCAACATGCAGCGTCAGGCAGTGCCCCTCTTGCAGGCTGAAGCGCCCATCATAGGTACCGGGATGGAGTACAAGGCAGCCAGGGATTCCGGCGTAGTGGTCCTGTCCAAGACCGACGGCGTAGTCAAGAAGGTTTCGGCAGACCGGATCATTATAAAAGGCAACGACGGCAATGAGTATGAATACAAGCTCCTGAAGTTCCGCCGGTCCAACCAGGGTACCTGCATCAACCAGAAACCCATCGTAGACGAAGGCGACCTTGTGAAAAAGGACCAGATCATAGCGGACGGTCCTTCCACGGACCAGGGCGAGATCGCCCTTGGGCGCAACATCCTTATGGGCTTCATGACCTGGGAAGGCTACAACTACGAGGACGCTATCCTGATCAGCGAAAAGCTTGTCAAGGAAGATATCTTTACTTCCATCCATATAGAAGAATACGAATCAGAGGCCAGGGACACCAAGCTGGGACCGGAAGAGATCACCAGGGATATCCCCAATGTCAGCGAGGAAGCATTAAAGGACCTCGATGAGCGCGGGATCATCCGTATCGGTGCAGAGGTCACGGCAGGCGACATCCTGGTAGGCAAGGTCACGCCCAAGGGTGAGACCGAGCTGACCGCAGAGGAGCGGCTCCTCAGGGCCATCTTCGGTGAGAAAGCCCGGGAGGTCAGGGATACGTCCCTGAAAGTGCCTCACGGCGAAGGCGGCATAGTCGTGGACGTCAAGGTCTTCAGCCGCAAAAACGGGGATGAGCTCGCACCCGGCGTCAACGAGCTCGTAAGAGTATATATCGCTCAGAAGCGAAAAATATCCGTAGGCGACAAGATGGCCGGACGGCACGGCAACAAGGGTGTTATCTCCAGGATACTCCCTGAGGAGGATATGCCCTTCCTGCCCGACGGTACTCCGCTTGAAATATGCTTGAACCCTCTGGGTGTGCCTTCCCGTATGAACATCGGGCAGGTGCTGGAGGTCCACCTTGGCCTGGCAGCAAAAGCCCTGGGCTGGCATGTAGCGACACCTGTTTTTGACGGAGCTTCCGAGATAGACATCATGGACACGCTGGAAATGGCGGGCTTCTCTCGTACCGGCAAGCTTACCGTGTATGACGGCAGGACGGGCGAGCCCTTTGACAAGCCCATCACTGTTGGATACATGTACATGCTCAAGCTTGCCCACCTGGTAGACGACAAGATACATGCCCGTTCGACCGGACCGTATTCACTGGTGACCCAGCAGCCCCTGGGCGGCAAGGCCCAGTTCGGCGGACAGCGGTTCGGCGAGATGGAGGTTTGGGCCCTGGAGGCTTATGGGGCAGCTCATACACTGCAGGAGATCCTGACCGTCAAGTCCGACGATGTCGTGGGCAGGGTCAAGACATACGAGGCAGTGGTCAAGGGCGACAATATCCCCGAACCCGGAGTGCCTGAATCCTTCAAGGTGCTTATAAAAGAGCTTCAAAGCCTTGCCCTTGATGTAAAGGTGCTTTCTGAGGACCTTGAGGAGATCGAGATCAAAGAAGTCATCGATGACGACGTTGAGGACCTCGAGGTGAACATCGAAGGCAGGGAGGATCAGGCCGACCTGGTAGGCGGCGGGTCCTACGATGACGATGATCTGGACTTAGATCTGGACGAGATTGCAGATATTTCAGGCCTTGAAGATGATGGCAGCGAAGACGATCTGGATGATGAACTGCTTGATGAATTCGACCTGGAAGACGACGAAGAGTAAATAGATGAAGGGAGAGATAGCCCTTGTATGAGCTGAACAATTTTGAAGCGATTCAGATAGGCTTGGCATCACCGGACAAGATCCGGGAATGGTCCAGAGGCGAGGTCAAAAAGCCAGAAACCATCAACTACAGAACCTTGAAGCCTGAAAAGGACGGACTTTTCTGCGAAAAGATCTTCGGCCCCCAAAAGGACTGGGAGTGCCATTGCGGAAAATATAAGCGGATACGTTACAAGGGTATCATTTGTGACCGCTGCGGCGTCGAGGTCACCCGGTCCAAGGTCCGCCGCGAGCGCATGGGCCATATAGAGCTGGCGGCGCCGGTATCCCATATCTGGTATTTCAAAGGCATCCCGAGCAGGATGGGCCTTTTGCTGGATATGTCGCCGCGGTCCCTTGAAAAGGTTTTGTATTTTGCTGCCTATGTGGTCATAGACCCCGGCAATACACCCCTGGTCAAAAAGCAGATATTGCTGGAGAAGGAGTACAGGGAGTATTATGACAAGTACGGCGACACCTTCCGCTGTGGCATGGGCGCTGAAGCGGTCAAGGAGCTGCTTGCAGAGATAGACCTGGATAAAATGGTCAGGGAGCTCAGGGCTGAGCTCAAGGACTCCACAGGCCAGAAGCGGATCAGGATAGTGAAACGCCTGGAAGTAGTCGAGTCCTTCAGGAAATCAGGAAACCGGCCTGAGCATATGATATTGGATGTGATACCGGTCATTCCTCCGGAGCTTCGGCCAATGGTCCAGCTGGACGGCGGCCGGTTTGCGACCTCCGACCTCAATGATCTTTACAGGAGGATAATCAACCGCAACAACAGGCTGAAGAGGCTTTTAGACCTGGGAGCTCCTGATATCATAGTAAGAAACGAAAAACGCATGCTCCAGGAAGCCGTTGACGCCCTCATAGACAACGGCCGGAGGGGCAGGCCCGTCACAGGCCCGGGCAACAGGCCTTTGAAATCCCTGAGCGATATGCTCAAGGGCAAGCAGGGCCGGTTCCGCCAGAACCTCCTGGGTAAGCGTGTTGACTATTCCGGACGTTCGGTAATCGTGGTCGGTCCGGAGCTCAAGATGTATCAGTGCGGCCTGCCCAAGGAAATGGCACTGGAGCTGTTCAAGCCCTTCGTTATGAAGCGGCTGGTAGAAAAGGGCCTGGCCCACAACATCAAGAACGCTAAACGCATGGTCGAAAGAGTGAAGCCCGAGGTATGGGACATAGTCGAAGAGGTCATCAAGGAGCACCCGGTGCTGTTGAACCGTGCCCCCACGCTTCACCGCCTTGGTATCCAGGCTTTTGAGCCTGTCCTGGTGGAAGGGCGCGCTATCAAGCTGCATCCGCTGGTATGTACGGCATACAATGCCGACTTTGACGGCGACCAGATGGCAGTGCACGTACCTCTTTCCGTTGAGGCCCAGGCAGAAGCAAGGTTCTTGATGCTCGCATCAAACAACATATTGAAGCCCCAGGACGGAAAGCCGGTCGTCAGCCCGACCCAGGACATAATCCTTGGCAGCTTCTATCTCACCATAGCCAAGGACGGCGAAAAGGGCGAAGGCAAGGTATTTTCCGGGCCTGAAGAGGTGCTGATGGCATACAGCTCCGGCGATGTAGCCATCCAGGCCAAGGTCAAGATAAGAGTGACCAGGGAGATCAACGGCGAAAAGGTGTCAAAGCTCATAGAAGTCACTCCGGGACGGGTCATCTTCAATGAGGCCATACCCCAGGACCTGGGCTTCAAGGACAGAAACGACCCCAATGAGATGTTTGAGCTGGAAATAGACAGACCGGCAGACAAAAAGCTGCTGGAAAAGATAGTTGACAAGTGCTACCACAAGTATGGCACGACCCAGACCTCGATAGTACTTGACAAGATAAAAGCGCTGGGCTATCACTACTCTACGATAGGGGCCTTTACGGTCAGCGTTTCCGACCTGATCGTGCCCGAGGAGAAAAAGGAGCTGCTGAAGCAGGCTGATGAAGAGGTAAGCCGGATCCAGCGCCAGTACAGGAGAGGACTTATTTCCGACGACGAGCGTTATGAAAAGGTAATATCCATATGGAACGAGACCACGGACAAGGTCACAGAGGCACTTAAAAAAGCCTGGGATGCCCACAACCCGGTCAACATGATGGCCGTATCCGGCGCCAGGGGCAGCATCAACCAGCTGAGGCAGCTGGCGGGTATGCGCGGCCTTATGGCCAACCCGTCAGGCCGAATCATTGAGCTGCCTATCCGTGCCAATTTCCGTGAAGGCCTTACGGTTCTGGAGTTCTTTATTTCCACCCACGGCACCAGGAAGGGTCTTGCGGACACTGCCCTGCGTACGGCCGACTCTGGTTACCTGACCAGGCGTCTGGTCGATGTCAGCCAGGATGTCATCATAAGGAGCGAAGACTGCTATGAGGGCAGTGGCGAGAAGATAAGGGGCATAGTCGTGACCGAGATCCGGGACGATACAGAGGTGATCGAATCCCTCTACGACAGGATCAACGGCCGGTATGCTGCCGAAAACATCCTGCATCCCGAGACGGGAGAGATACTGGTCAAGGCCAACGAGATGATAGATCCCGACAAGGCATCGAAGATAGTAGCGGCCGGTATCACCAAGGTCCACATAAGATCAGTGCTGACCTGCAGGGAAGAGCATGGCGTATGCGCCAAGTGCTACGGTTCCAACCTGGCCACGGGCGACCCGTCAAGCGTAGGCGAAGCAGTTGGTATCATTGCGGCCCAGTCCATAGGCGAGCCCGGTACCCAGCTTACGATGAGGACCTTCCATACGGGCGGTGTTGCAGGAGACGACATTACCCAGGGTCTGCCCAGGGTCGAGGAGCTGTTTGAGGCCAGAAAGCCCAAAGGGCTTGCGATCATATCGGATATCAGCGGTACCGTTTCTATAAACGATCAGAAGAAGAAACGGGAAATAGTGATCACCAACGAGAGTGAGGGCGAATCCAAGACCTACCAGATACCCTACGGTTCCAGGATAAAGGTATACGAGGGCCAGACGGTAGAGGCCGGCGATGAGCTGACCGAGGGTTCCATCAATCCTCACGACATACTCAAGATCAAGGGCGTCAAAGGTGTTCAGATGTACCTGCTCGCCGAGGTCCAAAAGGTTTACAGGCTGCAGGGCGTCGACATCAACGACCGCCATATAGAGATAATCATCAGACAGATGCTGCGCAAGGTAAGGGTAGAGGATACGGGCGATACTGACCTCCTGCCCGGCGGCCTGGTCGATATCTTTGAGTTTGAGCGGGAGAATGAGCGGGTGATCGCCGAAGGCGGACAGCCTGCCCAGGCAAAGCGTGTCCTGCTTGGCATCACCAAGGCTTCCCTTGCCACCGATTCCTTCCTGTCAGCAGCCTCCTTCCAGGAGACGACAAGAGTACTGACGGAAGCAGCCATCAAGGGCAAGACGGATCCTCTGGTAGGCCTGAAGGAGAACGTGATCATAGGCAAGCTGATACCTGCAGGTACAGGCATGAGCCGGTACAGAAACATAGAAGTCTCAAAGCTTGTGGATGATACTGCGGGCGATGCTCCTGCAGACACCCTGCCCATAGATATTCCAGCAGGTCAGGCGGCCCAGGGCGGAGATAAGGCTGGCAATACGGACGGAGTCGCACCCTATTCCGATCTGGCTGATATAGATATGCCTGATCTTGATATTCCGGATGATGATCTGGAAGAAGTAGATATGGACGATATAGACCTGCCGGATGACCTGTTCACCGACCTGGACCTGGACGACGACCTGAAAGAAGAGGACAGGACCTGACAGCAGAGCGACAAGTAAAAATACCGGATAGGACAACAGTGGGCAGCGGACGCATAAGGCGGCCCACTGTCCCGCTGTTGTTTATGTGATTTTTGTTGACATCATAAATGCATGATGGTAGAATTACAAAGTGTGCTTATTTAACATGCATTATTGTAGGGGGAAAAAAACCGGAATGTTGCAAAAACTAAAAACAGCTGCCAACAAGACTGTTGGGATGAAACAGACCATCAAAGCTGTTCAAAGCGGCAGCGCTGAGGTCGTATTCCTGGCGCGCGATGTTGATGACCACCTGGCTTCCAGGATAACTGAGGCCTGTAAGACAGCAGGCGTAGAGATCATCCTGGTCGACTCAATGGCAGAGCTGGGTGAAGCATGCGGTATACAGGTCGGAGCCTCTACAGCTGCCATCGTTAAATAATGCGCAGAAAATACCCTTTTATCAAAAAGTCAGGCCGCACAGGGCGGCTCCCAAAGATAGTTGGATTTAGATCTAAGGTTCCTAATGCAAGCATTTACAAGCCGAAGGGAGGTGTGGGAATGCCAACGATAAATCAGATGGTTCGCAAAGGCAGGGAAAAAGTAGTATACAAGTCGACTTCTCCCGCTCTCAACAGTTGTCCTCAGAAGCGCGGTGTGTGCACTGCGGTCAAGACGACCACTCCTAAAAAGCCCAACTCTGCGCTGAGGAAGATCGCGAGGGTACGCCTGGTCAACGGTATCGAAGCTACAGCTTATATACCGGGAATAGGCCACAACCTGCAGGAGCACTCGGTTGTTTTGATCAGGGGCGGCAGGGTAAAAGACTTGCCCGGTGTACGCTATCATATAATCCGCGGTGCGCTCGATGCCTCGGGTGTTGCCGACAGGAAGCAGGGCAGATCGAAATACGGTGCCAAGAGGCCTAAGAAGTAAAACGCTTTTATTTGTAGTTGAAGGAGGTAAAGGGATGCCAAGAAAGGGATACGTTCCCAACCGCGATGTACTTCCTGATCCGATCTATGGGAACAAGATAGTGACAAAGCTGATCAACCAGGTAATGCAGGACGGCAAACGTGGAGTTGCCCAGAAGATCTGCTACGAAGCCTTTGATATCATAAGGGAAAAGACTGGCAAGGATCCCATGGAAGTCTTCGAGGCTGCGATGAACAACATCATGCCGGTGCTTGAAGTCAAGGCAAGGCGCGTCGGCGGTGCCACCTATCAGGTGCCTGTAGAAGTCAGGGCTGAAAGGCGGCAGACTCTGGGGCTGCGCTGGCTGGTGCTTTATGCACGGAACCGTGGCGAAAAGACCATGAAGCAGCGCCTGGCCAATGAGATCATGGATGCTGCCAACAATACCGGCAATGCGGTCAAGAAGAAGGAAGACACCCACAGGATGGCCGAAGCCAACAAGGCTTTTGCACATTACAGGTGGTAATTGGATGCCTTGCACCGAATTATTATGACAGTGCAAGGTTATTCTACGATTATAAGCTTTTATAGTCTTTTAGCAATAACAGGAACTGATTTGGGGAACGGTAATTGGGTTTGACACACAACTGAAAGGAGGATAAAAGTGCCTAGGCAATTTACGCTGGAAAAGACCAGAAATATAGGTATCATGGCTCACATAGATGCCGGCAAGACAACAACGACAGAGCGTATATTGTTCTATACCGGCCGTGTCCACAGGCTTGGCGAGACCCATGAAGGTACAGCCACCATGGACTGGATGGTACAGGAACAGGAACGCGGCATCACGATCACATCGGCAGCGACTACGGCGCAATGGAAGGGTCACCGTATCAACATTATTGATACGCCAGGGCACGTTGACTTTACTGTTGAGGTTGAACGCTCACTCCGTGTCCTCGACGGTTCCGTAGCCGTATTTTGTGCCAAGGGGGGCGTAGAGCCCCAATCTGAGACTGTCTGGAGACAGGCAGACAAATATGGAGTGCCTCGTTTGGCTTATGTAAATAAGATGGATATAACAGGCGCTGACTTTTTCAATGTTATCCGCATGATGAGGGAGAGGCTGCAGGCCAATCCGGTACCGATCCAGCTGCCGATCGGCAAGGAGGATACCTTCAGGGGTATCGTGGATCTTGTTACCCGTCATGCTTACATCTACACCGACGACCTGGGTACAAGGACAGAGGAAGAAGAAATACCTGCCGATATGGCCGACCTGGTCGATGAATACCGCCGCAATCTGCTGGAAGCCATCGCAGAAACGGACGAAGAGCTTATGATGAAGTATCTGGACGGTGAAGAGCTGACAGTAGAGGAGATAAAGGCGGGCATACGTAAGGCTACCGTATCGGTCCAGATGATCCCGGTCACATGCGGTTCATCATACAGGAACAAGGGCGTGCAGCTCCTGCTGGATGCCATTGTAGATTACCTGCCTTCTCCGGTGGATATCCCTGCCATCAAAGGCGTGCTGCCAAGCGGCGAGGAAACCGAAAGGCATTCATCCGATACAGAGCCATTCAGCGCTCTGGCGTTCAAGATCATGACCGACCCCTTCGTAGGCAAGCTGGCTTTCTTCAGGGTATATTCAGGTACACTAAAGTCAGGCTCCTACGTTTACAACTCCGTTAAGGGCAAGCGGGAGCGGATCGGGAGGATCCTGCTCATGCATGCCAACCACAGGGAGGAAACCGATGAGGTATATGCCGGTGACATAGCTGCCGCTGTTGGACTCAAGGATACAACGACAGGGGATACCCTCTGCGATGAAGCCAATCCGGTTATACTCGAATCGATGGAATTCCCTGAGCCTGTCATCCAGGTTGCAATCGAGCCCAAGACAAAGGCCGGCCAGGATAAGATGGGCATAGCCCTTCAAAAGCTGGCTGAGGAGGACCCGACCTTCAGGACCTACACCGATCAGGAGACCGGCCAGACGATCATAGCCGGTATGGGCGAGCTTCACCTGGAGATCATAGTGGACCGGCTGCTGAGAGAATTCAAGGTAGAAGCCAACGTAGGCAAGCCCCAGGTCGCATACCGCGAGACCATACGCAAGGCTGTCAAGGCCGAGGGCAGATTCGTCAGGCAGTCAGGCGGCCGTGGCCAGTACGGCCATGTATGGATCGAGGTCGAGCCCCTGGAAGCAGGCGCCGGCTACGAGTTCGTCAACAAGATCGTCGGCGGCGTAGTGCCCAAGGAGTACATTCAGCCGGTCAACAACGGTATCCAGGAAGCCATGCAGAGCGGTATCCTGGGTGGCTATCCCGTTGTGGACGTAAGGGTCACGCTCTATGATGGCTCTTACCATGAGGTAGACTCCTCGGAGATGGCCTTCAAGATCGCGGGCTCCATTGCTTTCAAGGAAGCCATGAAGAAGGCAGACCCGGTGCTCTTAGAGCCGGTCATGAAGGTCGAAACGACCGTGCCTGAGGAATATATGGGCGATGTCATAGGCGATATAAACTCCCGCCGAGGCAGGATCGAGGGCATAACAGCCCAGTCCGGAGCCCAGGTCGTAAAGGCTTATGTCCCGCTGGCCGAGATGTTCGGCTATGCCACGGATCTAAGATCCATGACCCAGGGCCGGGGCGTTTATACCATGCAGATTTCCCACTATGAAGAAGTGCCCAAGAGTATTGCTGAAAAAATTATCATCTGATAATTTGGAAAAATATAATAGGAGATTGGATATAAGGAGGATCAATTAAAAATGGCAAAAGCAAAATTCGAAAGAACCAAGCCCCATGTCAACGTGGGCACCATCGGTCACGTTGACCACGGCAAAACCACATTGACAGCGGCCATAACCATGGTA
>Ga0116169_1002050_pt1 | contig 15422 bp, 18 predicted proteins | sample AD_UKC130_MetaG_FD_89796 | JGI IMG/M metagenome (GOLD analysis project Ga0116169, IMG submission 89796) | Active sludge microbial communities of municipal wastewater-treating anaerobic digesters from Canada - AD_UKC130_MetaG | ecosystem: Engineered > Bioreactor > Anaerobic > Digestate | place...
AGGGGTCGTCTCAGAATTCGGAAAATAAAGCACGGTAAGCAGTTTGCAGCGCCCGTGCGCGTCGTTACCAGCACCTCAACTGCCCGCTCAATCCTTGGCCAGCACGTCGATGATCGGACAAGTCGTATGGCCGTCCCTCGCGTCGCACTGCTGTACCAGTTCCTCCAGCACCCGCTGCATGGCCACGAGGTCAGCCATCTTCTGCTCGATCAGACCCAGCTTGCGCACGGCCAATTCCTGAGTCTCGCCGCAGGCGCACGCCGCATCCAAGGTCAGCAGTGCGGCCACCTCATCGAGTGTGAAGCCGAGCGCCTGTCCCCGCTTGATGAATCGCACACGCTTGGCCTGCTCGGGCGCATAGCGCCGATGCCCACCTGGCGGCTTGGGCGGCTCACCCAACAGGCCACGTCGCTGGTAGTAGCGAATCGTCTCGATATTCACCCCGGCGGCGTCAGCCAGCTTGCCGATGGTCAGTTCTGTTCCCATCACATTCCCCTTGACTCCGTACTTAGGTACGGGATTTAGAGTAACACTTGGGCAAACAGGTTCAAGGAAAACGACATGGCACGACTCACTGAAAAAGGCTCGTTGATCGCGGGCGTACTGGCCGCCATCGGCGCGTCGGTGTGCTGCGTCGGGCCACTTGTCCTGCTGGCACTCGGCATTGGTGGCTCATGGGTTGGCAGCCTGACCGCGATGGAGCCGTACCGACCCTTTTTCATCGGCATGACGCTGCTGTTTCTAGGACTGGCCTTCCGCAAGCTCTATCTGGTGCCGCAGGTCTGCACGCCCGGCACGCCGTGCGCTGATCCGCGCACACGCCAGCGGCAGCGCCTGACGTTCTGGATCGTTACCGTGCTGCTGCTTGGCCTGTTGGCCGTGCCGTGGCTCGCCCCACTGTTCTACTGAAAGGAGATCCCCATGCGCAAACTGCTGATTGCCCTGTTGGCAGCCGTGCCGCTCGCCGTGCTGGCCACCACCCCGAAAACCGTCACGCTGGCCGTGCAGAACATGACCTGCGAGCTATGCCCGATCACGGTCAAGAAGTCGTTGGAGAAGGTGCCCGGTGTGAGCGCCGTCAAAGTCGATTTCGACAAGAAAACGGCCACCGTCACCTATGACGCCGACAAGACCAAGCCGGAAGCGTTGACCTCGGCCACGACGAACGCAGGCTATCCGTCCACCGTGCAAAGGTGACGCCACGATGAACGCCGTCATCCTCGAATCCGTCCTGACCTGCCCGCACTGCGGCCACGCACAGCAGGAAACCATGCCCACGGACGCCTGCCAGTTTTACTACGAGTGCCCGGCCTGCCATACGCTGCTGCGTCCAAAGCCGGGCGATTGCTGTGTGTTCTGTTCGTTCGGATCGGTACCATGCCCGCCGATCCAGCAGCAGCGTGGGTGCTGCGGTTAAGTCGGGGACAACGGTCGCAATGGCCTGAACTTGCCCGGGCCGATCTTGGCGCTGCTGCGCCAGAGGTAATCGCCGGTCAGGTTGATGTGCTCCCAGCCGAGCGGCGAAAGGTACTGCAACAGCCCGTCATCGACGGTCTGGCCATGGCCACGCAAGGCGTTCGCGGCCCGCTCCAGATAGACCGTATTCCACAACACTATGGCCGCCGTCACCAGGTTGAGGCCGGAAGCGCGATAGCGTTGCTGCTCGAAACTGCGGTCGCGGATTTCACCCAGGCGGTTGAAGAACACGGCGCGGGCCAGCGCGTTGCGTGCCTCGCCTTTGTTCAGCCCGGCATGCACGCGGCGGCGCAGCTCGACGCTTTGCAGCCAGTCCAGGATGAACAGGGTGCGCTCGATGCGTCCCAGCTCGCGCAGCGCCACGGCCAAGCCGTTCTGACGCGGGTAGCTGCCGAGTTTTCGGAGCATCAGCGAGGCCGTCACCGTGCCCTGCTTGATCGAGGTGGCCAGCCGCAGGATTTCGTCCCAATGGGCGCGGACGTGCTTGATATTGAGCGTGCCGCCGATCATCGGCTTGAGCGCCTCATAGGCGGCATCGCCCTTCGGGATGTAGAGCTTGGTGTCGCCCAGGTCGCGGATGCGCGGGGCGAAGCGGAAGCCCAGCAGGTGCATCAACGCAAAGACGTGATCGGTGAATCCGGCCGTGTCGGTGTAGTGTTCCTCGATGCGCAGGTCGGATTCGTGGTACAGCAGGCCGTCGAGCACGTAGGTCGAGTCGCGCACGCCGACGTTCACTACCTTGGTGTGGAACGGTGCGTACTGGTCGGAGATGTGGGTATAGAACGTCCGCCCTGGGCTGCTGCCGTATTTCGGGTTGATGTGGCCGGTGCTCTCGGCCTTGCTGCCAGTGCGGAAGTTCTGACCGTCCGACGATGACGTGGTGCCGTCGCCCCAGTGCTCGGCAAAGGGATGGCGGAACTGCGCGTTGACCAGCTCGGCCAGGGCCGCCCCGTAGGTTTCGTCGCGGATGTGCCAGGCTTGTAGCCAGGCCAGCTTGGCGTAGGTCGTGCCGGGGCAGGACTCGGCCATTTTGGTCAAGCCCAGGTTGATCGCGTCGGCCAGGATCGTGGTCAGCAGCAGATTCTTGTCCTTGGCCAGGTCGCCTGACTTCAGGTGCGCGAAGTGACGGGTAAAACCGGTCCATTCGTCCACCTCCAGCAGCAGTTCGGTGATCTTGACGTGCGGCAGAACCATCGCCGTCTGGTCGATCAACGCCTGCGCGGTGTCGGGCACCGCCGCATCGAGCGGCGTGATCTTCAGGCCCGACTCGGTGATGATGGCATCCGGCAGGTTATTGGCCGCTGCCATGCGGTTGACGGTGACAAGTTGCGTTTCCAGCAGTGTCAGCCGCTCATGCAGGTACTGGTCGCAGTCGGTGGCCACGGCCAGCGGCAATTCGCTGGCCAGCTTGAGGCTGGCGAATTTCGCGGGCGGCACCAGGTAGTCCTCGAAGTCCTTGAACTGGCGCGATCCCTGCACCCAGATGTCGCCCGAGCGCAGCGCGTTCTTGAGTTCCGATAGTGCGCACAGCTCGTAGTAGCGCCGGTCGATGCCGGCGTCGGTCATCACCAGCTTCTGCCAGCGCGGCTTAATGAAGTCGGTCGGCGCGTCGGCGGGCACCTTGCGGGCGTTGTCGCTGTTCATGCCGCGCAGCACCTCGATGGCGTCGAGTACGTCCTTGGCGGCGGGCGCGGCCCGCAGCTTGAGCACGGCAAGGAATTCCGGCGCGTAGCGGCGCAGCGTGGCGTAGCTCTCGCCGATGCGGTGCAGGAAATCGAAGTCCTCGGGTTGGGCGAGTTTCTGCGCCTCGGTGACGCTCTCGGCGAAGGCGTCCCAGGACATGACGGCCTCGATGGCGGCGAACGGATCGCGGCCAGCTTGCTTGGCTTCGATCAGGGCCTGGCCGATGCGCCCGAACAGCCGCACCTTGGCGTTGATCGCCTTGCCGGATGCCTGGAACTGCTGCTGATGCTTGTTCTTGGCGGCATTGAACAGCTTGCCCAGGATGCGGTCGTGCAGGTCGATGATTTCGTCGGTGACGGTGGCCATGCCCTCGATGGCGAGCGCCACCAGGGTCGCGGAGCGCCGTTGCGGCTCGAACTTGGCCAGGTCAGCGGGCGTCATCTGGCCGCCCTCGCGGGCGATCTTGAGCAGCCGGTTCTGGTGCACCGACCGTTCGATGCCGGAAGGCAGATCGAGCGCCTGCCACGCCTTGAGGCGTTCGATGTGTTCGAGCATGTGCCGCGAGTTCGGCTTGACCGGTGACTGGCGTAGCCAGGCCAGCCAGGTCGTCTTGCCGTTGTCCCGGCGCTTGAGCAAGTCGTCGAGACGGCGGCGATGTGCGTCCGACAGCGGTTCGGCCAAGGAATCGTAGATGCGCCGGTTGGCGCGGGTGATCGCCTCGGCGCTCGCCCGCTCGATAGCGTTGAGCGCGGGCAGAATGATCGACTGCCGCCGTAGATGTTCGACCAAGGCGCTGGCCAGCACAATACCCTTGTCGGTTTGCATGGCCAGCTCGGTCAGCGTGTGGACGGCCTGCCGGTAGTGGCTCATGGTGAAGGGCTGGAAGCCGAATACCGTTTGCAGTTCGACCAGATGCTCGCGCCGGGTCTGCTCCCGCTGCCCGTACTCGCCCCAGCTTTCAATGCCGACCTTGAGCTGGTCGGCGACCAGTTTCAGCAAGGGCGGAAACGGCGCCTCATCGACACCAAGAATGACGCCAGGAAAGCGCAGGTAGCAAAGCTGCACGGCGAAGCCCAGGCGGTTGGCCGGGCCGCGCCGCTGCCGGATGATGGCGAAGTCGGTATCGCTGAATGTGTAATGTCGGATCAGGTCGTCCTTGGTGTCCGGCAACGCCAACAGGCTTTCGCGCTCGGCGGCGGACAGGATCGATCGGCGGGGCATCGTCAGGCATCTTTCAGGTATTGGTACAGGGTTTCCCGACTGACGCCGAACTCACGGGCCAGCTTCGATTTCTGTTCGCCAGCCTCGGCGCGATGACGCAATTCGGAGGCGCGCTCAGGGGACAGTGCTTTCTTGCGTCCACGATACGCGCCCCGCTGCTTGGCCAACGCAATGCCCTCGCGTTGCCGCTCACGGATTAAGGCGCGCTCGAACTCGGCGAACGCGCCCATCACCGACAACATCAGATTCGCCATCGGCGAGTCCTCGCCGGTGAAGGTCAAGCACTCCTTGACGAATTCGATCCGTACCCCGCGCTTGGTGAGCGTCTGCACCATACGGCGTAGGTCATCGAGGTTGCGCGCCAGACGATCCATGCTATGCACCACCACCGTGTCGCCCTCGCGGGCGAAGGCCAGCAGGGCTTCCAGTTCTGGGCGCTGGATGTCCTTGCCCGATGCCTTGTCGGTGAACACCTTGTCCACCTGTGTCTGCTCAAGCTGGCGTTCCGGGTTCTGATCGAAGCTGCTGACCCGGACGTACCCGATCCGTTGTCCCTTCAAGATGCTCTCCCGTGCAAAATGTCAGAAAAGAATCTATGACCCTTTGTTGATCGTGTCAACAAATATCAAAACTCACTCTATCCTGACGGATTTCGGGAGCAATCATTGACGCCAGATTAGGGTATAGCTCAGACTGACATTATTATTGCTGCGCCGCCGCAAAGAAGGTAAAATACCCCTTCCAAAAAATCAGCAAGCCAACTATCGGAGTTCCTACCCGTGTAAGCCTCTTTCTCGCTGCGAGCCAGCTTCAACCACTCACCACGCTCGCACGAGGCTGCACGTCCGATTCACTGCGTCTTGCTGGCCCCGGATCACTCGGGGTTCGTTCTCTATTCCGCTGGCCGGGAAGACGCGCTTGCGCTCGCCCCAACTGCCACCACTGGCTGGCAACCACAACGGAATAGAAGAATGATGAAATCCTTACGCCAGGACTGGCTTTCCAATGTCCGAAACGACCTACTAGCGGGCATCGTCGTCGCGCTGGCACTGATCCCCGAGGCGATTGCCTTCTCGATCATTGCGGGCGTCGATCCCAAGGTCGGCCTTTACGCCTCATTCAGCATTGCCGCAATCATTGCCTTTGCCGGTGGTCGCCCTGGCATGGTGTCTGGGGCCACAGGTGCAATGGCGCTGCTGATGGTGACCTTGGTCAAAGACCACGGCCTGCAATATCTGCTGGCTGCCACCGTGCTGACCGGCGTGCTGCAAATTCTCGCGGGCTGGCTCAAGCTCGGCGCATTGATGCGCTTTGTCTCTCGCTCGGTCATCACGGGCTTTGTCAACGCGCTGGCCATCCTGATCTTCATGGCTCAGTTGCCCGAGCTGACCAACGTGACGTGGCATGTCTATGCCATGACGGCGGCAGGTCTGGGCATCATCTACGGCTTCCCCTACATCACAAAGGCGGTGCCGTCGCCGCTGGTCGCCATCGTCGTACTGACTGCCGTAGCGATCTTCCTCGGTCTCGACATTCGCACCGTGGGCGACATGGGCAAGCTGCCCGACAGCCTGCCGGTGTTCCTGCTGCCTGATGTGCCGTTGAACCTCGAAACGCTCAAGATCATCTTCCCTGTCTCGGCCACCTTGGCAGTCGTCGGCCTGCTGGAATCCATGATGACGGCTTCCATCGTCGATGATCTGACCGACTCCAACAGCAACAAGAACCGTGAATGCGTGGGCCAGGGTGTCGCCAATATCGCCTCCGGCTTCCTCGGTGGCATGGCCGGTTGCGCCATGATTGGCCAGTCGGTCATTAACGTGAAATCCGGCGGCCGTGGCCGACTCTCCACGCTGGCCGCTGGCGTGTTCCTGCTGCTGATGGTGGTGTTCATCGGTGACTGGGTGGCCCGCATTCCGATGGCCGCACTGGTCGCGGTGATGATCATGGTGTCCATCGGCACCTTCAACTGGGCCTCGATCCGCAATCTGCGCGAGCACCCCAAAAGCTCCAGCGTGGTGATGCTGGCCACCGTGGTGGTGACGGTCGGCACCCACGACTTGGCCAAGGGCGTGCTGGTCGGCGTGTTGTTGTCAGGCTTTTTCTTCGCGCACAAGGTGGGCCAGATTCTGCGCGTCACCTCTCGCACTGAGGACGAAGGCCGCGTGCGCACCTACACCATCACCGGCCAGGTGTTCTTCGCCTCGTCGGAACGCTTCATCAATGCCTTCGACTACAAGGAGGTCATCGAGAAGGTGCGCATTGACGTGAGCCGTGCCCACTTCTGGGACATCACCGCTGTCAGTGCCTTGGACAAGGTGGTCATCAAGTTCCGCCGTGAAGCCACCGAGGTAGAAGTCATCGGCTTGAACGAGGCTAGCGCCACGCTAGTGGACAAGTTCGCCGTGCATGACAAAGACGGTGCCGACGACATGCTGATGGGCCACTGAGAGGAAACAGGATCATGAAGAACGAAAACAAAGTGCTGGCCTGCGTGGATCAATCCCACTTCGCCGAATACGTGGCTGACTACGCCGCATGGGCCGCTCGCCGCATGGACGCGCCGCTGGAGTTCCTACACGTCATCGACCGCCACCCCGAGCAGGGATCAGGCGAAGATCACAGCGGGGCCATCGGCATCGACGCCCAAGAAAACCTGCTGACCAAGCTCTCCGCAGAAGACGAGGCCCGCACCAAGAATGCTCGTGAACAAGGCCGCATCTTCCTGAACCGCCTGCGCGAACGGGCCACCGCTGCCGGTGCCGCGCTGGTCGATGTTCGCCAGCGTCATGGTGAGCTGGAAGCCACGCTGGCCGAACAGGAAGACGGCGTGCGCCTGCTGGTACTCGGACGCCGTGGCGAAGCCGCAGAAACGACACAGCGCGACTTGGGCCGCAATGTGGAACAGGTAGTGCGGTCCCTGCACAAACCGATCCTGACCGTGACCGAAGGCTTCAAAGAGCCGCAGCGCGTGATGATCGCCTTCGACGGTAGTACCGTGACCCGGCGTGGCGTCGAAATGGTCGCAGGCAGCCCGCTGTTCCGTGGCTTGCCAATCACCCTGCTGATGTCGGGAAAGGAAAGCCAGGACGCACCCAAGCAGCTTGATTGGGCCAAGACCACCTTGGAGGCCTCTGGCTTCAATGTGACCGCCTCGCTGATCCCCGGCGATGCGGAAAACATCATCGCCAAGACGGTCAAGGAGCAGTCCATCGACATGCTCATCATGGGCGCATTCGGTCACTCGCCGCTGCGCACTTTGATGTTCGGCAGCAAGACCGCTGACCTGCTGCGTTCCTCGACCGTCCCCACGCTTCTACTGCGATAGCGAAGGAGTCGCCTCAATGGACATGGAACAGTTCCGCGCTCGACTGCTGATCGAGCAAAGGGAAACCGTTGAGGCAATCCAGCAGGCTCAACAGTCCGCCGCGCCGGTCGAGCTGGATCAATCCTGTGTCGGTAGGGTGTCGCGTATCGACGCCCTCCAACAGCAGGCTCTCGCCCAAGGATTGCGGGAGCGGCTGACCATTCGCAAGCGCAAGGTCGAAGCTGCGCTGGCCCGCCTCGACTCTGGCACCTATGGGCTGTGCTGCGCCTGTCACAGTGATTTGGAGCCGGAACGGTTGAACGCCGATCCTGCTGTTGTGTTCTGCCAGGAATGCGCAACAGAGCGTCAATGACAAAGCCGTATTGATGCCCAACGGTGGAGCCGTTTTGCCTTAACGTGCTTTATTTTCCGTTTTCTGAGACGACCCCTAAAAGGCTGACCTCTCCACTCGCCCGTGGTGTGCGTCAGGCATTCGGCAAAGAACGCCACCGCACGATCAGCGGCGTCCGCGTCGAAGGTGAACCCTTCAACCGAAGAAGCGGTTTTTTGCTTCTTTGCCATCTGGTTTCCCTGGCGCGGCTATCCCGGCTTGGCTGCTCGGGGTAAAGCCAAACTCACGGCCCAACATGCGGATTTGTTGCACCAGCTTCATATCGGGTTCAGCGCCTGCCCTGCGTTGCCCGATGTACGCGCCCAAAACATCGCAGTACGTGGCCAGCATGTTGCGGTTGGCCTCGTTCAGCATCCCATTCGCATCAAGGGCGGCGGCCAGCTTGCCCCACTGCGCCAGCGACTCACCCATAAGCCAGTCTGGTGGGGTTGTTGGGCAGGTTGCGAAGGCCGGTTCTGAGGTCGGCAAAGGTCGCCCGCTGGGGTTGTCTGCCAGCAGTCGCAGCTTGGTCGGAGTGCGTGGATTGGCCATATCTGTCAACTGCTTTGATGCGCGCGAAGGGAACAGGTCGGTTCGTGGCCGTCAGCCGCTGGTGATTTCTGCTCTTGAGAAACATCCCCACCAGACGCACCAGAACGCGCCACAGCGGCCTGATTCCAAGGATGGTCACTACCTATCGGGTAGCCCTGTTCGTCGCATCCAAGGCGTGCTGGCCTGCCGTACAGCTCTGCCATGGTCTTGATGCTGTGGCAGGGCTTGCAAAGGGCTTGGAGCGCGTCCCGGCTGTTATCGGCAGCTCCCCGCATGTGGTCGACTTCGGTAGCTGGCACCACTAGCCCTTGGGCAGCACAATGCCTGCACAGTGGTTCCTCTGCCAGCACCTGTTTTCTGAGCTTGCGCCACGCTGCGGAATTGAGCGGCAGCACCCGCCCGTTGCTGTCCTTTGTCCACCTCATGGGCGGCTTCACCAGGTAGCCATTCACACGGCGCTCTTCGGGCATACCGTTGCTGTCCAGGCCCTTGGGTGGCTGTTGCCTGGCGTTCTTAAAGAAGTCGGGCGGGCGGCTCATTGCTTGCTCGGGTACACACCTGGCGCGGCGGTGGAGGTGGTGGTGGGCGCGTCGTCTATGCCGTCGATGGCGCTTAAATTTTCGAGTTTTCGGGCCTCACTGCGCAGCATCCATCCATCGTTGATACCGGAGCTGTAGAACGCGGCACGGTTGGCACTGTCACCCCGAAGCAAGCCTTCCACCTGATGCTCGGCAAAGTAGGTGCGGCGTCCGGCTTCGGTCAGGCACTTGGCTGCAATGGCTTGTTCCCATGCGATCAAGTGACGGCGCAATGTCATCGTGACGAACTGCCGTGCCAGTTCCACCGAGTTGCTGTAGTTCGCTGATTCCATGCTTTGCACGATGGTGGGCGGCACGCGGAACAGGCGGCACACCTCGATCACGGATAGCTTGCGGGCCTCGATCCAGCTTGCATCCTCCAGGCTCATGCTCAGGGCTTGGAAGTCCACACCTTCTTCAAGAATCGCCGTGCGGCCTGCATTCGCAGCACCTGCATGTTGGCTGGCCCACGATGCGCCGATGGCCTGGCGTTGCTCGGGCTTGAGTTTGCCGGGGAACTTCAGCACACCCAGCATCTTGGCACCGTTGGTGAAGGTGTTGCGCCCATGCTCGTTCTCTGCAATGGCCAGTTCCACCACACCACGGGCAGCGGCGATGGGCGACACACCCAGCACACCGTCATCGCCCAGGCGGTGGCGCAAGTGCAGCACTTCATGGGACAGCAGGCGGGTCAATACGCCTTCTTTGCTGTGCTCATACACCAGGCCCGAAGGCGTCCGACGTACCTGCACATTGTCGGGATTGAGTGGCCACAGTTCCCGCACCTGGCCATCGTAGCCGCGCACGATGCGGGCATAAGCATTGCCCTTGAGCAGCACGGCGGCCTGCATGTATTCGCGGAACTCCAGCGCGGTCTGCTCGGGGTTCGCCATGTCATGGAGCGTGCGGTAAAGGGGATGGTCTGCGGCGCGTTCCCGGTCGCCATCTTCACCACGGCGGAACAGGATCAGGGGCAATGATGCGGTGGTCTCAGCGATGGCCTGCACACAGGCATAAACCGCCGATACGCTTTGCGCGGTGGTAGGCGTCACGCTGGTGGCAGACAGCGGCACAGGCCAGCCATTGACGCCGATCGTGCTGCGCTTTTCCAGGCCGATGGCAGACAGAATGCGGGTGGTAATGCTCATGTGGTTTGCAGCCATGCGGCGTTCATGTCCCAAAAGGACTGTGTGATAGGCATGTTGCGCAGGGCTACAGTCGTGTCCTGATATGCCGGGTCACTGGTCAAGGTGATTTCCACCAGGTCAACATTCAGCAGTTCACGCACCAGCGTTTGACCTCGTTCCTCCCAGCGGTCGCCACCGTCGGGCACGCGGAACCCGAAGGAACACCCGGCCACGTCGCCACGGTCCACCAGGATGGCCAGATCGCGCCCATGGGTGGTGTCGGGTAGGGCCAGCTCGAATGCAAGGCCCTGCGCGTCCTCTTTAAGCTTCAGCGTGCCGCCTCGGGTGGTGCCCAGCAGCGCCATGGTGTCGTGGGCGTACAAGGCGCGAATGTTGGAACCCGTCGCCAGCGATTTGGCGAAGGCACCTTGCCGGATGACCTCTGAAAAGTCTCCCAGGACTGCCTCGGAATTGAACACGGCGGCATAGCCGGTCAATGTCTTGTTGCCGGTCGCCTTGAGCGTGCCGTGTCCGCGTAGTTCCAACATTCGCAGCTCCTTACAGCGTCAGGTCGTCAGCGACCACGAACGCCTTTGGCTGGCGCACCACGGCATCCATCGTGTGCAGGATGCGGATTTGCACATCGCCTTTTTCGTAGAAACCGCTTGCGTAGGGGTTCGCCAAAATCTCGGTCACACCCCACTCACCAATCACGATTTGCGAGAAGTCGCCAGCGATCACGCGGCCAGTGGCCGGACTGCCTGCCTTGGCGTCGAGCTGGTTGGTGATGTACGCGGGCAGCTCGGCAACGCGGCCGTTTTGCAGCAGGTACTCGGCACCGTTGGCGGCGTTCTTCAAGGTGGTTTGCAGCTTCGTCGCGGCCTTGGCATGGGTCACGATGGCATTTGGCGTGACGTTCTCCAGGCCCAGTTTTTCGAGCATGGCCACCAGTGCGGCCCAGGTGACTGCGCCCAGGGCTGCGGTCTGAATGCCTGCCGTGGCCAAGATGCCGACGGGTTGCTTGGCGGCTGCGGTGCCGTGCAGCAGGGCCTTGTCCACTGCCAGCCCGACCACTTGCGCGAAGTCGTCGCGAGTCAGTTGCTCAATGGCTGGGTTGGCCTGTTGGATCAGTTGGCGCGACAGGGCCGACAGGGCACCAACATGCTTCGGCTCCAGGCGCACAGAACCATAGGTGGCGCTCGATTCGGTCAGGGCGTCACCTTCGGCAATCCAGAAGGCAGAGGCAGAGCCGGTTTGTTTTGGCAGGACGGTATCGCCGCGCAAGCCTGGCAGGACACGCGCGCCCAGTTGGCGAACGATCATGCTGTTGCGCAACAGGCCGATGAACTGGTCTGCTTTGTAGTCGTCGGGCACCACAGCAGCAGCGCCGGTCGTGCTCATGGTGGCGCGCTTTTCAAACACGCTCGCAGGCACCAGGATGCCGCCTTGCTTTGCTTCCAGGCCCATGCGCTTGGCCTCGGCCTGAAATTCAGCAAGTGCACCAGTAACGCTTCGGTTTTCGACCTGGCAGCGGATGGCGTCCAACACGTTGACCTGGCCTTCCATGCTGCGGCGGCTGTTGTCCACCGGGGCACCCAGCGAACGCCGTTCAGCGTCTTCCACGAATTGGGCGCGGGCTTCCTGGCCTTCCAGGTTCACGATTTCGGCCTTGATGGCGTCGAACTTGGTTTGCGCCTCGGGCGTCAGGGTGGGCATGGATGCCAGCAGGCTACGGGCTTCGGCCACCTTGGCGGCTTTCTGTTCACGGATTTGATGCAGTTGCATTTGTGGGCTTTCTTGAGGAAGTGCCCATGCAATCGCCGGGCGGGTGGGTTTTCTGCCAGTACTGGTTGCCCGTACAGCATTGGAAGAATTATCCACGAACTACCACAAAAACGAAAGAATATTGCGCCGAAAGTCAGATTTATTTGCTTTTTCTTCTGCTTTTTGTGCTAATAGCGGCAGATTCTTGCGCTCGCCGCTCTCCAGACGCAAGAAAACCCGCTCAGGGCGGGCTTTCGGTGGCGCAGATTGCACCCTTTTCGGTGCCTGGCAAATACTTGCGGTCTTATGTCAACCAGGTGGCGGTGGTGGGCGGGTGGCTGGATTTGTACCCGCTGGCAAAAATGGGACTTGTCCCATTTGTCTGTCAGAACAGATCACCGACTTGTCCAGGGCTGGGAACCGGCATGGCCTCGGGCTGGGCCTTGCGCTTCTTGTTCACGCTGTAGGCCGTCAAGACGTTGTGCGCCAGCATGGCAGCGGATGGCCTGAGCTGGCCCTCGTTGTCTGTCCAGGTGCCCAGCGTCAACGGGCCGGTGATGGATACCGCATCGCCTTGGCTCATCACCAGTAGCGCGGCCATGGGCTCGGGCTCGAAGGCCGTCACGCTCACCACGATCACAGCGCCGTCGTGCATGGAGACACGCACCCGCGCACCAGCGAAGGGCTGGCCAGATTTTGCGAGTCGTTTTTGGGGGGTGCCGATCAGTCGGCCAGATAGGAGGGCGTCGAGCATTTGCGCGAAGTTTGCACCTGTTTTCACCGTTTTCCATGCTGCGCGAATCGACCCACCTGCTCTTGGAGACATAAAAAGCCATCGGGGTACAAAGGCAAATCCCCACGGTTATCTGATATGGCTTTGCAACACTAGGCAGACAGCCACCGGGAGACAGTGGCATGGTTTAGGCCTACGGCAGCAGCAACCTCGCGCTGTGACTTGCCTTCACCGATCAGGCGCAGCACCTCGGGCATGAGGGCTTCACGCTTGGCGGCTCCTTTGCGGGCACCACGTTTTGATTGCAGTTCCCGGAATGTGGCCGGGTCGAAGTGCTTCCACACCCATCGGGCGCACGATGCGGAAATGGCGCGCACCTCGGCAACGGGCAGCGGCACAGCAAAGGCTGCATTCAGGTCGTCGCCCAACATGCGCAGGGCTTCTTTGAAGTGCTCGAACCCACCAGGCAACCAGAACCGGCGCACCAGGCTATAGGACAGCGGGCGCAGCCGCTCGAACAGTTCGCAGTTGCGGCCCAGGCCTGCATAGTCGGGATCACGAACCCGCTTTTTCATGTCTGCGATGCGCGGCAGATCAACCCAGTCCGCAAGCTCGGCAAGGCTGTACGTCCCAGCCCACTGGCGCGTCTGCCAGCTCGTATGCAACGGGTTCTTGCAAAGGTGGCCGGAGTAGCCGGGATCGGCTTCCAGCTTGCGCCGTATGCCTTCCTGAGCGGCAGCAAGGTACAGCAGCGGGCGTGCTCTCGATGCTTCGGTGCGAGGCACGGGGGCCTGCAACGCATACAGCAAGTGCGCGTGACCGTTGGCCGGGTTCTCGATTGCCAGCGTCGGCTGCGGCGCGTTCAGGCGATCCCAGGCGGTGGCACCGTCCGCATGGTCAACATCAAACGACAGCCAAACGACTTTGCCGCTGGTGTTGGGTTGGATGTTGGAGAACGTCAGCGCGGAATCTTTTGCCCTTACTGTCTGGCCCGTAGTCGGGTCATTGGTACAATATGGACGCCTTGGAAGGTTGTCTGTAAATAGATTTAGTGCGGCCAGCATTAATTCCTTTCATTGCCTAAGCCCTGCCCGTCTTGTCCACGGGTCAGGGCTTTATATTTTGTGGCGCGATTTTATGCGCCTACTGTCTTTTCATCCAGCCTGTCAACGGGAAAAGGCCCCGAAGGGCCTATGGCGTGTGTCTGGGTTACGCTGCGTGCCGCTTTGCCAGCTCGGACAGGATCACGCCGATGGCGTGCCGGGTGCCGCTCTTGTCTTCGCCGGGCATGGCCTCGATCAGCCAATCAATGCGCAGGCCCAGGCCGTCCACCAGTGCGCCGTCAGTGGCCTGGCTCACATCGTCAGTTACAGCGCAGGCGGCGGCGTGTCGGTCGTTTGTCCAGGTGGCGATGGTCATGGATCAGTCCTTGAAGTGGTGCCCTATTGTACGCACATACGCACACGCACACAAGCGCATATACCTACTTACTCGCCCTTGCATCCAAGGCTTCGCGCACCAGGTCAGCAACAGAGACATTGCGATCCAGGGCCTCGCCCTTCAGCGCCTTGAGCTTGGCGCGGTCGATGAAGAAATTGAAGCGCACCAGGTCGCCTTGGGCGGCGGCTGCGGTGGGTACGTCTGCGCGCACCTTGTCGAGTGATTTTGATTTGATGCCAGTTACAGCCATCTTGCGGCCTCCAGTTCTGTGATTACTTGATTGATTTCAGATTGCGCGGCGGCGTCCGTCAGGTCGAACACCGATACCCCGTCTGATAGGGCTTGTGCAAAGGCGGTGCGGTTGCCGACGGTGCTGGTCAACTGGTCGAAGCCGTAGCCGTTCCAATCGCCGTCCTTGATGATCTTCGCCAGCTTGGTATTGGCAACGGCGCGATTGACCAGGAAAGCCGCGTCGATTTGCCCCCCTGCGTCCAATCGAGACTGGATCAGTTTCACAGTGGCAGCGCTTGCCCACACGTCCGCGCCAGATGGTTGCAACACGATCAAAGCCACGTCAGAAACCCGCACCACAGCGGCAGCAAGATATGAAGCCCTGGCGGGTGTGTCGATCACCACAAAGTCAGCCACCAGGCCACGCAAGGCGGCGTCAAGCTCTTGTGGTTTGCCGACTGCCAGCACTTCGGGCAAGTCGGCGCCTTCGGGACTAGCGGCCCTCCAGTCGGTGGCGGTGCCCTGCGGGTCTGCGTCGATCAAAACCACGCGCTTACCCTTGCGGTGTAGTGCGGTGGCCAGATTGGTGGCAATGGTGCTTTTGCCAGTACCGCCCTTCTCGTTGATCGTGGTGATGATCTTCATTTGTGCGCCCGTGTGTTTGTGTGCGGTTGAGTATATACGCACGAACACACAAGCGCATCAAAACAGAGGCAATTGATCCGGGTTCGGTGGTTTGAACTTGCGCGGCATGTTGTTCTGCTCAAACTGCCGTGCCTGCGCCTCGGTGATGTTCTGGCCCACCACGCTATCAATCCAGCCTTGCAGCGGTGGCCACTCCAGGCCGATGGCCTCTATCTGCGCACGAGTCCAGGCACCTCGGGCGGTGCGGTGCTTCATGATGTATTCGCGGGTTAGC
>Ga0116169_1002054_pt1 | contig 15398 bp, 13 predicted proteins | sample AD_UKC130_MetaG_FD_89796 | JGI IMG/M metagenome (GOLD analysis project Ga0116169, IMG submission 89796) | Active sludge microbial communities of municipal wastewater-treating anaerobic digesters from Canada - AD_UKC130_MetaG | ecosystem: Engineered > Bioreactor > Anaerobic > Digestate | place...
ATTAGGATAATTTTATTGGAAAATTTTAAGGAAAATATTGGTGGATTTTAGGGGTGAGCTAAATTAGCTTGCTCCTGAAATAGAGACCTCGAAAGCAATACGAGTTTTCGAGAGCATTAAAATTTGACAAAGGAGTTGTATTTGGATGGGAAACTTGCTTGGCAATAAAAACATACTGGTCATGGGAGTAAGAAACAAGTGGGGCATTGCCTGGGGTATTGTAAAAGCAGTCCAGGAGGAAGGAGCAAATGTCATAATTACATATCAGAGTGAAAGAGAAAAAGAAGGAGCGGAGCAGCTCGGTGCCGATTCCATATTTCAGTGCGACATATCTTCCGACGAGGAAATAAACAGCCTCTTTGCCGCCATCAAAGAAAAATACGGTGTTCTTCACGGATTGGTTCATTCCATAGCTCATGCAAAAACAGAAGACCTTCAAAACGACTTTATTTACACCTCAAGAGAAGGATTTGCCCATGCCATGAACATCAGTGCATATTCTCTCGTGGCAGTAAGCCGCGGAGCAAAGGAACTTATGACGGAAGGCGGAAGCATCATAACTTTGACATACATGGGTTCTGAAAAGGTATTCAAAGGATATAATGTAATGGGAGTGGCAAAAGCCGCCCTTGAAGCAAGTGTAAGATATCTTGCCGCAGATCTCGGTGAGGCCAACATCAGGGTTAATGCAATTTCGGCAGGACCTGTAAAAACCCTTTCCGCCAAAGGTGTAAAGAATTTTGGCGATATTCTCGACGCCGTTCCCAAAAAAGCACCTTTAAAGAGAAACATCACTCAGGAAGACCTTGGAAAGACAGCTTTGTATCTTTTAAGCGATCTTTCCAGCGGAGTAACCGGTGAAGTAATTCATGTTGACAGTGGCTACAATATTATGGGTATATAAGCATAAAAGGCTCAGAGACATTTTGGTCACTGAGCCTTTTACTTATTATTTCCTTCTATTTATTATTATTTCCTTTTATTTGTATTTAGTAATAAACTTATTTCTGCCACAAATTCCTTCAGGCATAAATCTATGCCGCAAATACTTTTAATGCCTTGTTTATAAATTTTACCTCGACCGGCAGGGTCGGTCCCTTTTCCCCGTCAATGCTAAGTACTATTTCTTTCGAGCTCTTTATGGTACACCGGTTCGTTCTTATGGTAACCACATTCTTGTCGTTTTGCAGCTCATTGTTTATAACTTTATAGAAAATAGCCGGAAGTTCTATTTTTCTGCAGTCTTTGATAATGACAATATCCATAAGCCCGTCATCGTAAACCGCGTCCATAAGGTTGTGAAAGCCGCCGGCCTGGTTGCCGTTCAGAATGCAGAAAAGAAGTATGTCATCTTCAAAAATTTCCTCTTCGGTTTCAATGGTTACTCTAAAGGGCTTCATGCTTGCCATTTCGGTAAGCGCCTTCAGATAATAAGCCAGGGCACCCAGGTTCTTTTTAAGCTCGCCGTCCGTACTGAAAGAAACATCCACAAAAACACCTCCGGCGCAAGAGCTCAAAAAATAAATCCTGTCATCCACAACCCCTACGTCCACATCCACCGTCCTGCCTTTTAAAATGATGTCCACGCACTCTTCAACCGATGTCGGGATATTCAATATCGAAGCAAAATCATTGCAGGTTCCTGCAGGAATTATTCCCATGGGCACAGAGAGGTTATTCTTCATAATAATATTACAGATAAAGTTCAGCGTACCGTCCCCTCCGGAGGATATTACAAACTTATAGGAACCTTCTGTCAAAAGGTCGGAGATGTTCTTACCGCATCCTTCCATAATCCTGTAAGGCTGAAGCAAAATATCTTTTTGCTGAAATCTCTCCAGAATATAATCCAATTTATTTGCTATTCCCCTGTCTCCCGAAAAAGGATTGTAAACCAATAAAGCTTTATCCATAATATCAACCTTCTTTATCTCTTGCAAAAACTTATATTACCGCATTTTTTCCTATTGTTATAGGGAAATTGGCCATTCCCTTAAGCCTGATTCCTTTGGACAAGTACACGTTCTTGTCTATGATAAGGCTTTCAATATCCACATCTTCCTCAATTACTGAATCTTGCATTATTATACAGTCTTTTACCACGGCATTTCTTTTTATTGTGACTCCGCGGAAAAGTACCGAGTTTATAACCGTTCCCTCTATAATGCATCCGTCGGCTATTATGGAGTTTCTGACCTCCGCTTCCTCGTTATATTTTGCGGGAGGTTCGTCTTTTACCTTTGTATAAACTTTTCCATGCTGTTCAAAAAGCTGATATCTTATTTCCGGATTCAGCATCTCCATGTTAATCTTGTAATAAGCATTTATGCTGTTTAAATTTCTCCAATATCCTTCAAACTTGTATCCGTAAATATTGAGGGTTGGGAGCTTGTTTATAATAACGTCCTTGACAAAGTCATATTTCCCGTGGGAATTGCACTCTTCCAAAAGTGCAATCAGAAGCTCCCTTTTCAATATGTATATTCCCATTGAGCAAATGGTTGACTCAGGGTTTTTGTGTTTCTCCTTAAAATCAACCACTCTTCCGTTTTCATCCATAGTCATTACGCCCATGAATGAAAGCTCTTCCCGCGGAAAATCGCTCATATCCCTGTATGCTATGGTAATATCGGCATTTTTCTTTATATGGTAGTCCAGCATGTCGTCAAAAAGCATCTTATAAACACAGTTTCCCTGAGCAACCAGAACATATTCTTCATAACTTCTCTTTAAAAAGGTTATGTTATGGTACATGGCATCGGCACTTCCCTGGTACCAGCCTGAATGTTCTCCTGCAAGATAAGGAGGGAATATAAAGAGACCTTCATTTCTCCTGTCCAAATCCCATTCTTTTCCTGAACTCAAATGGTCCATAAGCGATCTGAAACTGTACTGGGTAAGCACGCCAATATTTTTTATGCCGGAGTTTACCATATTCGACAGTACAAAATCTATGACTCTGTATTTTCCTCCTATCGGCACGGCAGTACTGGATCGCATCTCTGCCAGTTCTTTGAGCCTGTCGTTTTTTCCACCGGTAAGTATTATACCCATTGTGCTTTTCATTCGGTTTCTCCTCCCTTTAAAACACTTTTTGCAGACTCGATATTAAGCGAGGGAAATTCTTCCGCGGTTATGTACGGATCTATAACAACATTTTTTCCTATCTGACATCCGTCAGGTACAACAGCCTTTTCCCCGACCACCGTTATGCCGGAATCATACAAATGGGGTTTAAGTTCATTGGGTATGTTTTCGCCGATTCCCATTCTCACATTTTTCCCAACCTTTACTTCTTCACCGATAATACATTTGTAGATCTGGGTATTCTCACCAATAACACTGTCGCTCATTACTATAGAGTCAACAATTTCTGCTCCCTCACTTACATAAACACCGGGGAACAAAACAGAATTCCTGACACTGCCGTATATCATGCAGCCTTCAGCGACAATGGACTTTTTTACACTTCCGGTGGGGCCTATATAGTGAGCCGGTTTGACCGGATTCGGAGTATAAATCTTCCATGCGGGATCAAAAAGGTTGAATTCGGGAACCCTGCTTATAAGATCCATGTTCGACTCCCAGTAAGCTTGTATGGTACCGACATCCCTCCAATATCCGTTGAATTTGTATGCCCACATGCTTCTGCCTTCTTTAAGCATCATCGGGATGATATTTTTACCGAAGTCATGGGCTGATTCTTCGTTCTGATCATCTCTTATAAGGTACTCTTTTAAAACCTCCCAATTAAATATGTAAACTCCCATGGAAGCAAGATTACTTTTCGGATTTTGCGGTTTTTCTTCAAACTCATATATTTTTCCGTTTTCATAAGTATTCATAATTCCATATCTGCTTGCCTCTTCCCATGGAACATTTATTACCGATATGGTTGCATCAGCATTGTTCTCTTTATGGAAATCGAGCATTTGGGAATAGTTCATCTTGTAAACATGGTCTCCCGAGAGGATTATTACATATTTAGGAGAATACTTGTCAACATAATGGATATTCTGAAAAACTGCATTTGCCGTTCCCTTATACCACTCACCTATTTCCGCCTTAAGATACGGCGACAATATTGTAACTCCTCCGTTTATCCTGTCCATATCCCACGGCTTTCCGATTCCTATGTGTGCGTTAAGCTCAAGGGGTTGGTATTGGGTCAGCACTCCTACCGTATCAATATCGGAATTAACACAGTTGCTGAGAGAGAAATCGATTATCCTGTACTTACCTCCATACAAAACTGCAGGCTTTGCAATGTTTTTTGTCAGTACACCCAGTCTACTGCCCTGACCGCCGGCAAGCAGCAAGGCAATAATCTCCTTTTTATGCATTAAATTCCCCACCTCGATTGTTTAAAGTAATTTTAGAGTCCATATTGTTTTTTCGTCAAAAATATTGAATTATTTAACGGTACAGGAAATGCAATATAGACGTTATATACAGCAATATATAATATATTCTATATCGCAACTGGTAATCCTTTAACATTTTTAATAAAATATTCTCATTATCAATTTTTAAGGGACTAACATTAAAATCAATGTTAGCCCCGTATAGAATTGTCACCTGTTAATTTACATTTATCCGCCTATATAATTTTTCATTTATTTTTACATCCGCCTGTTCAACAAGTTTGTCTATATACTCTTGATAATCCTTTTCTATCAATTCGTCCAAAAGTTGTTTTCGTGCGTCCTTATAAGGAAGGTAACCCGTACTTTTTTTCTCCTTGCACAATATTAAAACGAAATCCGTACTTCTTTCTATTATTTCACTCACCTGTCCCGGCTTTAACTTCAACGCTTCATCCAAAAGTTCGGGATGCGAAATGTCTTTTGCCATCTGCTTCTCTTTTGTAAAGACGTACTCCAAAACTCCGCTTTTCGGATTATAATCCAGTGCCACTTCTTCAAAAGGCTCTCCGTTGTCAATCCTCTTTTTTGCCTCTTCAATCTTAACCCTTGCCTTACTCTTCAGGTCATCATTAATAATACCCTTTTCATCGGTAAAACCAATGCTTATAACCTGAATCTTTATATCATCCGGAAGCTTGAATCTCGTGTCTTTAAGCAAATTATACATGCTTTCAAGCTTTTCCTCCGGTATGGACAATTCATTTTCCTTCAGCTTCTCCTTAAGCTTTGAAACCATGTTGTCAAAAGAATAGTTGAAATACTCAATCTCTCCGTAATTGTCGGGCCCGTACACTACCTTGTTGCTTTTGAGTGCATCCTTTCTTTGTCGGTTTTCATTTTCCAGTTCTTTTAAAAACTCTCTATAATCAGTACTTTCAATAATTCCCTTTTCCTTTGCAAGTATCTGTTGAACCTTTACTTCCACGATGTCGTCCAATGCCTTTTTTCTTGCCATTTCAACCGGCGCTTCGCCACTGTAGCTGTCGGTGCGGAAATTTTCTTTGGTTTCAACTGCGTAACTTTGACTGAAATAATTGATTACTTCGGTGGTATTGCTTAAAAGCTTCATTTTATATTCTTTGACATAGACAGGCTCACCGTTTACCCTGGCAAGTTCTGAAAAGTCTCCATATATAAGCCCTGCCTGATATGCAACCAAAATTGCCAATACGGCAGACAGAACAAGTATTCCTGCCACCAGCAAGATGACGTGCACCTTAACGACAGGCTTTTTACTTATACCGGCATTGTTTTCCATCATCACCAAACCTTCCTGCAATATTATCCTTATGACCCACAGCAAAAACTATTTGCACCTTTTTGCATAAAATTATTTTCTGTATAAAATTATATAGTAAATCGCCGTGGTTCACAAGCCTCATTACCGTATTCCAGCTGTTGGTGTGACTGAAAAGCCTTTCGCAAGATACATTGCAGGTATTTTTATAAACTTACTGATTTTCAAAATTTTTCTTGTACTCTGCAGGACTTAGCTTCGTATATTTCCTAAAGAGTCTGCTAAAATAGCTTGCCTCTCTGTAGCCAAGCATTTCGCTTACTTCGTAGGTTTTATAATTTCCTTCCCTCAGGAGTTTTTTCGCCCATTCCATTTTTACTTTGGTGACATATTCCAAAAAGTTATATCCCGTCTCCTGCTTAAACAAAGAGCAGAAATAGTTTTTGCTGATATTTAAATAATCGGCTATTGTCATAAGAGTTATTTCCTGGTCAATATGATTTAAAACATACTCACACGCCTTCTTTATAAGAGTGTTGTTCTGAGCCGGTTTATATTCTTTCACCACATTCAAAAGCTCTGTGACAAAAGACAGGAAAAACTCCTTTATTTCATCCTTTGATGAAAATTTGGAAAAATCCATATTGTTAAACTTTCTGAAGTCATACAGTTTATTAATAAAATCATACTGCATGTCGATAAAGTTCGATATGTTAAAGACCAGCTGATTGGCAGCAAAAGCTATCCTTTTAAGATTGTCCCCCGTACCTATCGCAATGTCGTCAAACATATTCTCGGCAAGTTTTAAAGCATTGTCATCCCCGGACATTATGGATTCCACTAGCATTTTTTCCCTTTCGGCGGGGTACAGAAGGTTTTGCTTTTCGTTATAATCGGTCTTTATATGAATAACCCTGTTGCCGCCCAAAATGAACTTGTGGCGCAGAGCCGCTTTTGCCCCCATGTAACTTTGGCTTATGTCTCTCAGGCTCGAATACGCTCCGCCAATACCGATGGTTGCACGCATGTTGGCATCCTGCTTTATTCCTTTGAGCACTTTTTCGAAAAAGTCCGCGGTCATATCTTCAAAGTCCTGAAGCTCCTTTTGACCCACCGGCTGAAGGATAACGCTGATAAGCCCGATATCCATTTCCACCATGTTGCAGTTTAACTCCGGAAATTCCGACAAAGTATTTGAAATAATTTTTCCGACTTCCTCCACCAGGCTGTCAAATCTTCCGCTTTTAATAAGCTCTCTGGAATCGGCATCAAAGTTTCCGATTTCTATAATGCCGACCTGTACCATTCCTTTTTGAAGACTGATATTATATTCGTTCTGAATATAGTCAAGCTCCTGAAAAGGAAATTCCTTTCCCCTTAACAAATCTTGTAAAATTTTATCTCTGGAAAGAGAAAGATTCAGCTCCAGCTTCTTCTTCAGGTTTTTATTTCTTTCTTCCTCCATTTTTTTATCCATAAGAGAATCATGGGCTTTTTTGAGAACATCAATTACTTTATCCTTATCCAAAGGTTTCAATATGTAATCAAATGCTCCCAGAAGCAACCCCTGCTTGACATGGGCCATGTTGTTCTCATCACTTAACAAGACAATCATCGAAGAAAGATTGTATTCTTTTATGGAATTAAGCAATTCTATGCCATTCATTTTAGGTATATCTATATCAGAAATTACAAGATCCAACTTATTATGCTGATTCAATTTGTTGAGCGCGTCAATTCCATCCTTGGCTGAACAGATAAAATCAAATCCCATCTTTCCCCATTCTATTTCAACTTCAAACCATTCCCGTATCTTAGGATCATCATCGACTACCATAACGGCAAACAAGGCTTAATCCTCCTTTGTTAAATCCATAGCTTAGAACAGTATTCATTAAAGTTAAACAAGTTAATTTATAACCTTTTAAACCTTTTACAAAAATCGAAAACATCCGTTTGCAAGAAATGTGATTTACATAATGCAATAAGATCAAATACCTGCTATGAATCAATTATAACTTAATCAATTATAAGTTAATATTAATACTATTAGGGCCTGCTTGTCAAATGTTTTGTTTGGGCATTTGAGGCAATTAAGTCGATTTGTTTTGTTCAAAAGGTTCTTGTTTGAGTCAATTACTTGGAACTTCAGAGTTGATTTTATGCAAAAAAGAGGCTTCTCAAGCCTCCTTTTTATTGATTATTTCAGCCTTAATTTTGCTTGCAATATTAAAAGAATCAATTGCCACGAAAATTAATCAATCTTAAGAGCACCGTCATTATTTTTCAATTATTTTTCAGTTGAGGTCTTTTTAGTTTTGCCGGAAGCAGTCTTTTTTGCTGACGCCGATTTTGTTGTAGTGCTTTTCTTTGATGCCGCAGATTTTGACGTACTTGATTTTGCCGACTTTGAAGCTGCCTTCTTTTCGGCTTTTTCCTCAGCAGTGACTACTTTTGCTGGCTTTGCTTTTTTGGTAACTTTGAAAGAATAATTTGCCCAAGAGTTGTTGTCCCAATTGTCTCCACTGTCTTTAAATGCTATATTAAGGTCATCGGCATGATTAATCTTGATGGTTGCCTTGAAGACATCGTTCTCCTTTTGCATGGGTATAAACGTTTTATCTTCCCAGTTTTCTCCGTATCCAATATGTGCAAATATAGCATCTGCTCCGCTCTGTGCCAAAAGTCCCTTGTAGTAAAGAGTCACCTCGTCTCCCACAGTCAACGTAGTCTTGGAAAGCTCAACACCATTATCTGCGTACACCTGCTTTGTCCTAGCCATATAATTCACCTCTTCGTTTAGATTTTAGTAATTTTATGTTTCCCCTAAAATTATCATTCTGCTTAATTTTGTTCTATCTTTAAGAAAGTTGTTTTCATATTTTGTGACAATATTACAACTTACATTTTTATATTCGGCTTTTTTCCAAAAAACTTTAGCTTTTTGCATTCATTATATTAAACAAATTACCATTGTTTGCTGTAAAAAGAACTGCAAATTAACACGCAATGAGCAGAGCTCCAATCTTTATTTATTTTTACAATTTCAAGTCTATTTTATTAAAAAAAACATCCTACGTCAACCAACCAAAAATAAAATATTCCATATTGTTTTGATTACTGAAAAATCTCTTAAAACGTAGTACTCCCAACTATTAATATGTGTATATCATTTATGTTTAATTCATTATTTTATTTTAAGTAAATCAATTTTTCCAATGTTGGGTTAATCCCAAGCATTTCTTTCAATTTTTTATATTCCGCAAGTGCCTTCTCGTCAGGACCTTGAGTTTTAACTGCCCTCAGCATAAGGTTTTTCGGTGTCTCCGTCGGTGATATGTATTCCACAATGGAAACTTTGTAACCCAAAGCCTCTAAAATCAGCGCCCTTATACCGTCGGTAATCACATCCGCCATTCTTGCTTTTAAAATTCCGTGTTTTATTATAGGTTCAAAGGGTGGATATGAATATTGCTTTAAAATCTCCTGCTGACAGCACGGCACCATGACCATGGCTTTTACATTGTTGTTTACAGCCAAAGCTATGGCTTCATCCGTTGCCGTGTTGCAGGCATGAAGACTTATAACCATGTGTATCTTTTCCGAAGTGTGAAAATTTCTTATATCCGTCACTTTAAACTCCATATTTCGATAGCCAAGGTTTTGGGCAATCTTTTTTGACGCTTCAATTACCGTGCTTGAGTAGTCAAGTCCGATAAAACGGCAGGGCTTTTTCAACACTTCCCTTATATAATAGTTCAATACGAAAGTAAGATAGGATTTGCCGCATCCGCAGTCCAAAATCGTCAGCGACTCATTCTCTCTGAAAGCTTCTTTTAACATATCATCGATAAGTTCCACAAAGTGATCTATCTGATTGTACTTTCTTATCATGTCATTTTTTATTTTGCCGTTGCTGCCCAATATTCCGATTTCCCTAAGAAGTTCATCGGCCTGTCCAACTTTGATGTAATAATCCCTGTTTGAAATATGTGAAGTTTCACTATGGGCTATTATCGCCTCTTTCTGTTCCTTTGCTTCCTGGGTCTTCATCCTCACGTTTTTGTCGTCGGCCTCGATAATAATTGTTGTGCCTCTTTCTTCATAGTTGATTACAACACTGTCGTAGTTTTGCGCAATTTTTGCAATCCTTGCACAAAGCCAGTTTGATTCCAACGTTTCGGTACTGCCGCTGAAATTCATTTTAAGTTTATTTCCGTCCTGCCACACTTTTGCAGGAAATTCCCTGGTTCCGGACTTGAAAACCGCGGTTATGCCTTTGAAAAACTCCCAGTTGTCAATTAGTCTTTGCTCCATACCGGTTAAAAACAAGGACAATTTGTTCAAACTTTGTTTGTTCATCCGCTCATACCACCTAAAGATAAATTTCAAGTTTACATTTATTATTTTATTTCTATCATTCTTTTACTTCCGTTACTCTTTTATATTAGTTCATCAGTTTACCTTTTCAACTTCTTTGACAAGCAGCATTTCTTCATCGGTAAGCTCTCTCACGTCGCCAGGTTCGAGGGTTTCATCCAGTTTTAGTTTCCCCATACCGATTCTTCTTAAATATTTAACTTTTTTCCCGACTGCTTCAAACATCCTCTTGACTTGGTGGAACTTGCCCTCATAAATTACTATTTCCACCTCGGAATAAGGACCTGATTTTAAAATAAAAAGCTCGGAAGGAAGAGTTTTATAACCGTCGTCCAGAACAACGCCTTCCCGGAACACATCGACATCTTTTGTTGTAACAATTCCGTCAATAAGAGCATAATACTTTTTGGGCACATGCTTTCTGGGCGAGAGCAGTTCATGGGCCAGCTGCCCGTCATTGGTCAAAAGAAGAAGACCCTCGGTGTCAATATCCAGCCTTCCCACCGGAAACAGATTAAAAAATTTATATTCATCCGGCAGAATATCAATTACCGTCCTGTGCCTGTTGTCATAAGTTGCGGATATGACTCCCTGAGGTTTGTTCATCATTATATATATATATTCACGATATTTCAATATTTCTCCTGCTACTTCTATGACACTTTCCTTGGGATTGACCTGCATTGCGCTGTCCTTTACCACAACTCCGTCAACTTTTACCTCTCCGTTTTTAATAAGTTTTTTTATTTCTTTTCTTGTGCCAAACCCGGAATTTGAAAGTATCTTGTCTATTCTCTGCGTATCTCTCAATAGTCCACCTACTCCCCGTTTTTCACATGATTATACACAATTATACATGATTATATGCAGTTATACATAATTATACACGGTTATACATGTTCACACCGCTAATTTATGTCCATACAGTTAATTACATTGCTACTGCATTTTCCTCCAGCCCTTTGGATACAAGTTCTTTAGCATATCACCGGTCTGCTTTGCCCAGCCTAACGTATATCCGTCAACCAAAATGCCGGTATATCCCGGTTCTCCTTCTATCATAAGGGTTTCACCTTTTAAGTATTTTAACACCTCAACCGAATCCGCGCTGAAGTTTAACGTTTTCCTGATATCTTCCTTTTTTAAGGAAAGAGCAAAAGAATGGGACGGTTCAAACCTGCCCTTTGCTATTTCCCCCAGATACCACCCAAATTTTGCCACTTTTATGCCCGAAAGGTCCGGTGGTTCTTCGGGAAGGCAGTATAAATTATTTCCCTTGACTGTGAAAAAACCGTCTATATTTATATTCAAGTTTTCCCCGGCAAATTTATAAAACGGCTCCATAAGCTTAATTACATTGGAGTCCGCGTTTTTTCTCCTTTTTTCATTGACAGTTCTGTCGCCCTTTTTCTTAAGAAGGGCAACAAAATGTCCCTCTCCTCTTACCTTGTGAGGCCAAATTCTTGCGGTTTTCAAAAGTTCCTTGTTGTTGTCCCACCATTCGGGCCGTCCGTTATCAATACCGTATGCTTTAGGTATTTCCAATATATCATAGTTTTTATGCCTGCTTAAAAATTCGGAAATCATTCCCTCGTTTTCCTCAGGAGAAAAAGTACATGTGGAGTAGACCAAATATCCCCCCGGCTTTAGCATCACATCGGCACTTTCGAGAATCTCCCGCTGCATGGCACAGCATTTGTCACATTTGAACTTGCCCCAGCTCTTTGCGGCATCCTCGTCTTTTCTGAACATTCCTTCGCCGGAACAGGGAGCATCCACAAGTATCCTGTCGAAAAATGCGCAAAGTTTTTTGGCAAGCCTGTCAGGACTTTCATTGGTAACTATGGCGTTGGTTATACCGCAAAGCTCAATGTTCTTCACCAGAGCTTTTACCCTGTCAGAGCTTATGTCATTGGCAATCAAAAGGCCTTTCCCCTTCATGCCGGCCGCCATTTGCACCGTTTTTCCTCCGGGGGCGGCACAAAGGTCCAGTACATAATCCCCTTCTTCGGCATTTATAACAGCTCCCGGAAGCATGGCACTGGGTTCCTGAATATAATAAAGTCCGGCATGATAATACGGATGCTTTCCCGGATTTTCCCCTTCATTATAATAAAAACCGTCCTTTGTCCACGGTATTGGTTCAAGCTCAAAGGGTGAAAGCTTTTTAAACTCCTCCACTCCGATTTTAAGTGTGTTTACCCGAAGTCCGTAGAATCTTGGCATATCGTAGGATTTTAAAAATTCCTCAAATTCTCCGGCATCAAAAAGTCCTTCCATCTTTCTTAAAAACTCTTCAGGAAGCTTCATTTCACAACTCCTTTTTACAAGATTCAGGCTTGACAAATCCACAACTTTGAATGTGAACTCATCAAGCCTGACCCCGTTTTCTAACCTTTAAACACGCGTTTATACATAATGCTGGCGTTTTTTACATGTTCTTTCGTCATTTGTTCCGCTCTATCGGCATCTCTTGCGACTACCGCTTCGTATATTGCCTTGTGTTCCTCCAGAACCTTTTTGGCTCTGCCAGGAGACTCAAAGGATGCGTTCCGGGCTCTTTGAATGTGGTGGTGGAACGTAGTTAATATATGAATCAGAGGTTTGCTCTTGCTGGCCCTGAACAAAATGTCATGAAACCTGGAATCAAGTTTTAACAAATGCTCGATATCATTCTTAAGTGTGTAAAATTCCTGCAAGTCCAAAGCCTCTTTAAGTTCTTCCAGTTCCTCCCGGGTTATGTTTTCCGCCGCCCATCTTGAAGCAAGCCCTTCAATCATCATCCTGATAACATATATTTCTTCAATATCTTTCTCGGATATTCCTGTCACAATCACACCCTTGTTGGGGATCGAGCGAACAAGTTCTACCAACTCAAGCTGTCTTATCGCTTCTCTCACAGGAGTCCTGCTGACACCAAGCTCATCACAAAGCTTTTTTTCAGTAAGACTGTCTCCCGGTTGATAGACCCCATTCAATATATCGTTTTGAATCTGATAAAATACTTTTTCCCTCAGTGAACGCGAATAGCTTTCACCTTCATCATGCTCAATCTTGGCCACTTTTGCTCTCCCCCTTTGCAGAGCGCAATTCTTTATAAAACCTCATTCTCACTGATTCTGCTGCCTCGTATAGTTTAAAAGCCCGCCAGCAAGAATTATTTCCACTTGTCTTTGCGACAAAGCAACATTTACTTTAATATCTTTCCCTTTAGTTACATTTTTCACTACAATGCTGCTGCCGTTTTTAATCTGCTCCCTTGCGTTTTCAATCACAAGTTCGTCGTCCATGTCTATTTCATCGTAATCAGCCTCATTTTCAAAGGTCATGGGGATAATACCCGAGTTAATGAGGTTTGCCATATGAATTCTTGCAAAAGATTTTGCTATAACTCCCTTTACTCCGAGCTGAAGTGGAGCCAATGCGGCATGTTCACGGCTTGAACCCTGTCCGTAGTTTGAACCGCCGATGATAAATCCGCCGCCGTTTTCCTTTGCCCTCTTCGGAAAATCAGGGTCGCAAGGTGTAAGGCAGAATTCCGCAAGGTACGGCACATTTGACCTGAAAGGCAGAAGCTTTGCATTTGAAGGCATAATATGGTCAGTGGTTATATTGTCCCCAACTTTTATCAAAGCTTTGCCGGAAACTTTGTCAGCCAATGCCTTGTTTATCGGGAAAGGCTTAATGTTGGGTCCTCTTACCACCTCAACTTCTGCTCCCTCCGGTGCGGGCGGCAGTACCATGCTGTCATCAATAACAAACTTTTCAGGCATGCTTGCCTTCGGCGCCTCACCCAATTCCCTCGGGTCTGTCAGCACTCCGGTTATTGCGCTTGCCGCAGCTGTCTCAGGACTTACCAAATAAACTTTGGCAGACTTTGTACCGCTTCTTCCCTCAAAGTTTCTGTTGAAGGTTCTCAAGGAAACGGCATCGGTTGCCGGAGCCTGTCCCATTCCTATACACGGTCCGCAGGCGCTTTCGAGTATTCTTGCTCCTGCCGCAACCATGTCAGCCAGCGCACCGTTTTGGGCAAGCATTGTCAGCACCTGTTTTGAACCCGGTGCAATAACAAGGCTGACATCGGGATGTACTTTCTTTCCTTTAAGTATTGCAGCCACTTTCATCATATCCATGTATGAAGAGTTGGTGCAGCTTCCGATTGCCACCTGGTCAACCTTTATCTTACCTATATCCTTAACCTTTGCAACATTGTCCGGGCTGTGCGGTTGTGCTGCAAGAGGCTCAAGCTCGTCAAGATTAATAACAATCTCTTCGTCATACTCGGCATCCTCGTCGGGCTTAAGTTCCACCCAGTCATTCTCTCTTCCCTGGGCCCTCAAAAACTCCCTTGTAACCTCATCGCTCGGGAAAATTGAAGTGGTGGCGCCAAGCTCCGCTCCCATGTTGGTAATGGTTGCCCTTTCGGGAACAGTAAGAGTTTTTATGCCGTCTCCGGCATACTCGATAATCTTGCCAACTCCGCCTTTTACCGAAAGTCTTCTCAGCACTTCGAGAATTATGTCCTTGGCGGTAACCCATGGCTTTAAAGCTCCCTTTAAAACCACCCTGCATACTTTGGGCATCATCATATAGTATGGGCCTCCGCCCATTGCCACCGCCACGTCAAGACCGCCTGCTCCTATGGCAAGCATTCCGATTCCGCCACCGGTGGGAGTATGGCTGTCGGATCCCAGAAGAGTCATTCCCGGTACGCCAAATCTCTCCAGGTGAACCTGATGGCATATTCCGTTACCGGGTTTTGAAAAATATATTCCGTGCTTTGCAGCAACCGTCTGAATATATTTATGGTCATCTGCGTTCTCAAAACCTGTCTGGAGCGTGTTGTGGTCAATATAGGCAACGGACTTTTTAGTCTTTACCCTTGGAATTCCCATGGCCTCAAACTGCAGATATGCCATTGTTCCGGTAGAGTCCTGGGTCAAAGTCTGATCTATCCTTATTGCTATTTCAGTGCCGGGCTTCATTTCTCCGCTTACCAAATGCTCCTTAATTATTTTTTGTGCCAAATTCAAACCCACACAAATTCCCCCTTCTTTTTAAAATGTATTTTAAAGTGCCAGATCAAATATTTCCGGCGCCAGTTTTCTTATAACCTCTTCAAGCTCGTCATCACCTATTGAAGTTACACGTCCGGCTTTATACTGTTCATCAACCCACTCTTTAATTTTTACTACTCTTTCATCCCTTTTGTCAATTCTTTTGGCTCCTTCAGACAGTGTCAATTTGTTGTAGGTTAAAAAATTTTAGATTCCACCCCAAATGTAAGTAGCCTAAAATATATAACCGCTGTTTCTCACGTTTTTAAGTAACCTTGACAGTTGACTAACCTTTCC
>Ga0116169_1002056_pt1 | contig 15387 bp, 12 predicted proteins | sample AD_UKC130_MetaG_FD_89796 | JGI IMG/M metagenome (GOLD analysis project Ga0116169, IMG submission 89796) | Active sludge microbial communities of municipal wastewater-treating anaerobic digesters from Canada - AD_UKC130_MetaG | ecosystem: Engineered > Bioreactor > Anaerobic > Digestate | place...
GCCAGTGCCGCAGCGCGTCCTTGCATCGTGATTGCCGGTCGAGTCGACGTCGGCGCCAGAGAAATCCGGGCACTTGGCATCGAGTCGGCATACGGGGTGACTGACCGAGTTGATGAGGCTGCGGCAATGGCCGAACCGGCCCGGCACCTCCAAGAACTGGCCGCGAGAGTCGCGCGCACCTGGTCGCCAAATAGCAGGTAATTGGCCGCAGGGTCGGTCTCGCCACCATCGCGGCGTAAGATAGGGAATCGAACCAGGTCGACGGTTGTTGTAATCCATGAACCCGCCGACATATTTGTTGCCCAAGGAGCACCGATGACCGCAACGGACCAGACCTCGACCGAAACCGCGACTGAAACCGCAGCGACCGCCGACGGCGTGACCATGACCGACGGAGCCGCCACGAAGGTCAAGAACCTGCTGGCTCAAGAGGGCCGCGATGACCTTGCGCTTCGCATCGCCGTTCAGCCAGGCGGCTGCTCGGGCCTTCGCTACCAGCTTTTCTTCGACGAGCGTTCGCTCGACGGTGATGAAATTCGTGACTTTGATGGCGTGAATGTTGTCGTTGACCGGATGAGCCTGCCGTACTTGCACGGCGCCACCATCGATTTCGTCGACACGATCGAGAAGCAGGGCTTCACGATTGACAACCCGATGGCCACCGGCTCGTGCGCCTGTGGCGACTCGTTCCACTGAGTTACCAGTAGCACTGTCTTTTGATCGGGGCGGCCCCACCGGCTTTCGGTGGGGCCGCCCCGATCGCCTATTGTGGCGGGCGTGCATCTTGCAATAGCTGGTTCGGTTGCAACCGACCACCTTCAGACCTTCGCTGGCAAGTTCAGCGACTCGCTCGTTCCCGATCAGCTGGACAAGTTGGCTGTTTCGTTCCTAGTAGACGACCTCGATATTCGCCGTGGTGGGTGCGCGGCGAACATCACCTTCGGGTTGGCGAGTCTTGGCTTGCACCCCACCTTGGTCGCCGCCGTCGGTCGCGACTTCGTGGATCAGGGCTACAAGGCTTGGCTGGAGAACGCCGGTGTTGACTGCTCGCGCGTCCTGGTCTCGTCGACGTTACATACGGCTTTGTGCACGATTACTACCGACGAAGCTCATGCCCAAATCGTCACCTTTTACCCCGGCGCGATGTCCCAAGCCCGGCAGATCGACATTGCCGAGTTGCACTCGCGCGAGCCAATTGACTTGTTGTTGATCGGCCCGGACGATCCCGAAGCGATGGTCCGACACACGCATAAGGCCCGTGAACTGCAGATCCCGTTCGCGGCCGACCCCTCGCAGCAATTGGCCTGGGCCGACGGCGAACTGATCGCGGACTTGATCGACGGCGCCGACTACCTGTTCAGCAACGACTACGAGGCCGCGCTGATCGCCAAGAAGACCGGCTGGAGCGACGAGGACATCGACAAGCGAGTTGGGGTTCGCGTCGTCACCCACGGCAAGCGAGGTGTCGTGGTTTACGGCCCTGACGGCCAGGTCTACGAGGTGGCCGCGTTGGCTGGCATTGACGCAGTCGACCCGACCGGCGTTGGCGACAGTTTCCGTGGGGGTTTCCTAGCCGCAGTGTCTGCTGGCTTGGATTTGGAGCGTGCAGCGCAAGTTGGCTGTGCAATCGCCGCGAGTGTGGTGGAGACCATCGGCACTCAGGAGTATTCTCTTGATCGAATCGTGTTCCTTGACCGGATCGAAGCGGCATACGGTCCGCAGGCTAGGGCAGACATTGATTCGGCACTGCCGTTCGGGCACGACACGGCGGCCAAGTCAGGCTGACCTAACCCCTCGCTAAACCGTCCTGCTGCGTTAGTGTTCATGACAGCCCTGTCAGATCGGGCGCTACGTGGTCGAAGAAGTTCTGAGAAAGGTACTCCGTGGGTCGAATGAAACTGGCGGTATTGACCGCCCTGGCAGCCGTGACACTCGGCGGCTGTTCGCCCTTGGACGAGTCGGATCTAAACCGACTCGCCTTGCCAATTGCCGGTTCGGACCGTTCCATTTACATGTGGAACCTCTGGCTTGGCACGTGGATCGCTGTGCTCGTAGTGTTCGTGCTGGTTTTCGGCATGATTCTCTACGCCCCGATCCGTTACCGCCGCAAGAACGACGAGGCGCCGGCGCCGTCGCAGGTTCGTTACAACCTGCCGCTCGAAGCGCTTTACACGATCGCCCCGGTGATTTTGGTCGCCACGTTCTTCTTCCACACGGTTGAGTCTCAAAATGCTCAGTTGCGTGAAGTCGCGAACCCCGATCACACTGTCGAGGTCGTCGGCAGCAAGTGGCAGTGGACTTTCAACTATCTTGACGGTGGCCCCAGCGGAGAGACCGTATTCGACGAGGGCGACACGGCAAACCTGCCCGAACTGTGGCTGCCGGTAAACGAGAGCGTGAAGTTCGAACTCGTTTCGCCTGACGTAATCCACTCGTTCTGGGTCCCAGAGTTCTATTTCAAGATGGACGTCGTTCCGGGCAAGATCCCCGGCAAGGACGGAAGTAACTCCTTCACCATGACGCCAAACCGCGAAGGGGTATTCACTGGCCGCTGCGCTGAGCTGTGCGGTGTCTACCACACCCGAATGCTGTTCAAACTCCATGTGGTGTCCGCGAAGGAGTTCAAGGCTCACCTGGCTGAGCTTGAAGAAAAGGGCCAAATTGGTCGCCCGCAGGGCGCTATTTCGGCCAACACCGTCGCCGGTGTTGAATCAAACAACGAGAGCGGATCGGAGCACTGATGGCAACCGCGACGTTCGACGCGCCTAGCGCCAGCAAACCAAAGGAAAGCACCTTCGGTTCGAAGGCGTACACCTTGTTGACGACCACTGACCACAAGGTCATCGGTCAGATGTATGCCGTTACGGCGTTTTGCTTCTTCGTCCTTGGCGGCATCCTCGCGCTGATCATCCGCGCCGAGCTTGCCCGGCCGGGAACCCAGTTCGTCGGCGACGAGACCTACAACCAGCTGTTCACGATGCACGGCACGATCATGTTGCTGATGTTCGCGACGCCACTGTTCTTTGCTTTCGGCAACATGATCATGCCGATTCAGATCGGTGCGCCCGATGTCGCCTTCCCGCGATTGAACATGTTCAGCTATTGGCTGTACCTGTTCGGCTCGCTGATCGCGGTATCTGGATTCGTCGTGCCTGGTGGCGCCGCTAGTTTCGGCTGGTTTGCGTACTTGCCGCTTTCGGACTCAATCAATAGCCCCGGAGTCGGTGGCGATCTTTGGGTAATGGGTCTGTACATGTCGGGCCTCGGCACGATCTTGGGCGCGGTCAACTTCATCACGACCATCTTCACGATGCGTGCCCCGGGCATGACAATGTTCCGGATGCCAATCTTCGTCTGGAACACGCTCGTGACCAGCATGCTGATCATTGTGGTCTTCCCGGTATTTGCCGCCGCGCTGTTGGCGCTGGCCGCCGACCGAATGATCGGCGCCCACATATTCGACCCCTCTACTGGCGGTCCGATCATGTACCAGCATTTGTTCTGGTTCTTCGGCCACCCTGAGGTCTATATCATCGCGTTGCCGTTCTTCGGCATCATCACCGAAGTGCTCTCGGTATTCAGCCGCAAGCCGGTCTTCGGCTACGTCGGACTAGTTGGCGCGACCTTGGCAATCGCGGTTCTCTCGGTCGCTGTTTGGGCCCACCACATGTTCGTCACCGGCGCGGTGAATCTGGCCTTCTTCAGTTTCATGACGTTGTTAATCGGTGTGCCAACCGGAGTGAAATTCTTCAACTGGATTGGCACGATGTGGGGCGGATCTGTGTCCTTTGACACTCCGATGATCTTTGCCCTCGGCTTCTTGACCACGTTCCTATTCGGTGGTCTTACCGGCATCGTCTTGGCCTCCCCGGCGTTGGACTTCCACGTCTCAGACACCTACTTCGTGGTCGCGCACTTCCACTACGTCGTATTCGGCACCGTCGTGTTCGCGATGTTCGCCGGCTTCTACTACTGGTGGCCAAAAATGACCGGGCGGATGCTCGACGAGAAGCTAGGAAAGATCCACTTCTGGCTCTTGTTCATCGGCTTCCACCTGACCTTCCTGATCCAGCACTGGCTCGGTGTTGAAGGCTTCCCGCGTCGTTACGCCGACTACCTGCCAGGTGACGGTTTCACCCGGTTGAACGAGATTTCGACCGTGGGCGCGTTCTTGCTTGGTGCTTCGACGCTGCCGTTCCTCTACAACGTGTGGAAGACCCGCAAGTCGCCGATGGTCAACCAAGACGACCCGTGGGGCTGGGGACGCACTCTCGAGTGGGCAACTTCCTGCCCGCCGCCGCGTCACAACTTCATTTCGTTGCCTAGGATCCGCTCTGAAAGCCCTGCTTTCGACCTGCATCACCCTGAGGCTGCCGAGTTGGAATTGGCTCAGGCCGAAGCGGCGCGCGATCAAGTAACCCACAACCCCAAGGCTGGTGAGTGACCGATGCGCAAGGAGTTCTGGACTTTCCTGGGCTGTGGCGTCTTCTTTATGATCGTCGCTCCCGTTTACTGGGCCCTCTCTCATGAGGTGACCGGAACGGTAGCGCTCGTGATGGCGATGCTGCTGTTCCTGATGATCAGCTTCTATCTTTACTTCGTCGCAAAGGCGATTCCGCTGCGGCCAGAAGATCGCCTTGATGGCGAAATCATCGAGGGGGCCGGTGAACTTGGCTTCTTCCCGCCGTTCAGTTGGTGGCCGTTGTTCACTGCCCTTTCGTTCGCGCTGCTCGTCTTGGGCGTGGTGATCGGCTGGTGGTTGTTCATCTTGGCACTGCCGATCGGTGCGATCTGTGTCATCGGCTGGGTATTTGAGTATTACCGAGGAATTCACGCTCACTGAGCGACCCTTCGGGTTAGGACCGGCGTGCGCCACACCGTGGCGCACGCCGGTTTCTTTATTTCCCTTGCCTAGACTCGCATGGTGAAGTTCTCGGATTTTCGACTCGTAGTCGCGTTTTTTGCGGCGCTCGTGCTGGCCTCGTGTACTGCGGGCGACGGCACCGGCAAGAGCCCGCTAACTGCCCTCGCGCAAAAAGATCCTTTGACGATCTCAGTGAGCGTGGCAGACGGCGCCAGCGCCGTACCTGTTGACGAACGAGTTTTCGTCGATGGGTTTGATGGCCAATTGGAATCTGTGAAGTTGGAGACCGCTGGCCAAGAACCCATCCCCGGAACTATCCACGGTGTTCGTTGGACAGCAGACGAACTGCTGGAGCCAGGCGTCAAATACGTTGTAACCGCCAGCGGTACCGGTGACGACGGAAAGATTGTGACGAAGCAAACTTCATTCACCACTCAAGCTTTGCCGCTAGATAAACAGACCTATCCTTCGATTGCGCCGCTGGCGGGGGAGACCGTTGGAGTCGGCATGCCGGTGATCGTGAGCTTCGATGTTGCGGTTAAAGACCGAGCAGCGTTCGAGAAGAACATGACGGTAACGGCCACTCCTGCTACCGAGGGCGGTTGGTATTGGTTGAGCGACCACAAAGCACATTGGCGGCCGAAGGATTTTTGGCAGCCCGGCACCCAAGTTTCAGTTGACCTGGCCCTGAACAGCGTGCCCGCAGGCGACGGTGTCTACGGTCAGCAAGATCAACACCTGAGCTTCAAGATTGGCCGATCGGTGGTTTCGGTAGTCGATATCAAGCGGCACACCATGGCCGTAGCTATCGACGGCACTGCGGCGAAGACCATTCCGGTTTCGACTGGAGATGCCAAGAACAAGACCCGCGAAGGCATCAAGGTCGTCATGGAGAAGTTCGCTTCGGTGAACATGGATGCGGCATCTACCGGGGTGGACTCAACTGACCCCGGCTACTACAACCTCTCGGGCGTGAAGTGGGCTATGCGGGTGACCAACACGGGCGAGTTCATCCATGCCGCTCCCTGGTCTGCCTCCTTCCACGGCCGGGCGAACGTCAGTCACGGTTGTGTCGGGATGAGCACCGAGAACGCCGCGTGGCTTTACCGGCAATCAAAGCGCGGTGACGTAATCAAGTTCGTTGGCAGCGGCCGCAAACTAGAGCCGGGGAACGGCTGGACGGACTGGAACCGGTCGTGGGACGACTGGCTCCAAGGTTCGGCACTGGCCACCGCCTCCACCGCAGCCACCGCATCGGCTGCTGTGTCCTGATCGGCTCAGGTAGACCTAGATGTCCGCCTAGGATTCACGGTCCGTTCATCTAAGACACCTTTTCTACCCAGTTGGGCACTCTAGATTCTCTTCGTTGTCATCAACAGATGAGTCTCGTGGAGGATTTGTGTCAACCGTTGTACCGACCCGCGCCCCTGGCGCGCCCGCGGCAACCCCACGCAGCATCGCCGGGGGACATGCGGGCGCAGATCGGGTGTTTGTGGTCGCTATGCGAGCGACCGCCACCACTGTTCTGCTGATCACCGGCGGGATTGGTCTGTTTCTAGCGTGGCAGGCCGTGCCGACGCTGCGCCGCTACGGTTTCTCCTTCTTCACCGAGACTCAGTGGGAGCCTGATGCCGACGTAGTTGGCATCGGTTCAGTTCTAGTGGGCACATTTTCGGTGGCCCTGGTTGCGCTGGTCGTGGCCTTCCCGCTGGCCCTGGCTACTGCGCTATATATCAACGAGTACGCGCCGGCTCGGTTTAGTGGAATGTTGGTTTCGCTAGTCGATCTGATGGCTGCGGTACCGAGCATCATCTACGGCCTTTGGGGTTTCTTCCTGATGCAGCCGCATGCGAGCGCAGTTGCCCTGTGGCTGCATCAGCACTTGGGGTTTCTGCCGTTCTTTCGCGTCCATGCCGACCCGAACGCTGCGGTTTGGGAACAGAGCAGATATACCGCTTCGGCCTTTATCGCCGGACTTGCCGTCGCGATGATGGTGATTCCAATGGCGTGCGCCGTGATGCGACAAGTATTTAGCCAAGCCCCACTCGGCGAGCGCGAAGCGGCCTACGCCCTTGGCGCGACGAAGTGGGGCGTCATCAAATCGGTCGTCTTGCCGTTCGGTCGCGGCGGAATCATCGGCGGCACGATGCTCGGCCTCGGCCGCGCGCTGGGTGAAACGATCGCGGTGCTGTTGATTATTTCGCCGGCGTTTGTGCTCAAATTCCGCATGTTGGAGATCGGCACAAACACGGTCTCGGCGCTTATCGCTGGACGTTTTGGCGAGGCCAACGGCGGGCAACTCTCGGCACTGTTGACCGCAGGGTTCGTGCTGTTCGTCATCACGCTGATCATCAATACCTTGGCCGCGATCGTCGTCGCTAGGAGTCGCTCTGGCGCTGGGACGGACGCATGAGCACCTCAGTTGTTCGACCTGAACCGGCCATCGCCCAGCCGCCGACGAAAACCCGGGCACTGGCAACTGTCACCGCTGAAGATCGTTTCGTCGAGCTCGGTTCGTGGGTGGGTGGATTTGCCCTCGCCTGGCTCCTGAACACGAAACTATTGCCATGGTCGGGCGGCTTGGCGTTGGCGCTGACCACAATCGTGGCCGGACTGGTAGTACTGGCCGTTGCCACCTCGATTACCGAGCCGCGGCCGGTGGTCGTTGATCGCGTCGTAGCCGCATTGATCCACGTTGGGGCACTAATCGTTGGGCTGGCGTTGCTGTCGACGATCGTTTTCATCTTGGTGCGTGGATTTGCCGCACTGCCTCACGTGGCGCTGCTTACTCAAGACATGTCCGGCGTCGGACCCAGGGACGATTTCAATCGTGGGGGCATTCTGCATGCGATCGTCGGTTCGCTGATTCAAGTTGGCATTGCCATCGTGATCACGGTTCCGCTGGGTATCGGCACAGCCGTATTCATGACCGAAGTCGGCGGAAAATACGCCAGGATCGTGCGCACGGTGGTTGAAGCGATGACTGCTTTGCCCTCAATCGTCGCCGGACTGTTCATCTACACGGTCATGATCGTCACTCTTGGTCTTTCGCGATCCGGTTTGGCGGCTTCGTTGGCGCTGGCGGTGATGATGCTGCCGATTATTGCTCGCGCCTCAGACGTCGTCCTGTCGGTGGTGCCAGGCGGTCTGCGTGAAGCCAGTTTGGCGTTGGGCGCCTCCAGATGGCGAACCGTCTGGCATGTGGTGCTGCCGACCGCGCGGCCCGGCCTTGCGACCGCGCAGATTTTGGGTGTTGCTCGTGGAATCGGCGAAACCTCGCCTGTGCTGCTCACTTCGGGCGCGGCCGGATTCCTCGTACTTAATCCGACCGACGGCGTGATGAACTCACTGCCGCTATTTATCTACACGACCGTGCGAAGCGGCGAGCCGATGTATATCGCTCGTGCGTTTGCGGCCGCGACTGTCTTGTTGTTTATCGTGCTGATCCTGTTCGTGATGACTCGGTATCTAGCTCGCCCACGAAAGGGTTCCAGATGATTTTCAATCTTCGCCGAGGACGAATCTCGCGGCTTGGATTTGCCGCCGCGATCGTCGCACTCCTCACGCTTTCTTTTAGTCGTCCGGCCGAGGCTGCATATGCCCAAATCGAGGGTTCGGGTTCAACCTGGTCTGAGGTGATTGTCCAGCAGTGGATCGCTGACGTGAATGCCAACGGCATGAAGGTCACCTATAACGGCGGTGGTTCGTCTCAAGGGCGCAAAGCGTTCGCGCAGAACGTGACGGACTTTGGCATCACTGAGATCCCGTATCAGGGCAAGGACGAGTACGGAAACGCCGACACCGCGGGCAACCGCGAGTTCGCCTACATGCCGATCATCGCCGGCGGCACCGCGTTCTCCTACCAGATTCGCATTGGCGGAAAGCTGGTCAAGAATCTGAGGCTGTCGGGCGATACGTTGGCGAAAATCTTCACCAACAAGATCACCAACTGGAACGATCCGGCGATCGCCAAAGACAACAACGGCCGCAAATTCCCCTCGCTGAAAATCATCCCGGTCGTTCGCTCAGACGGCTCGGGCACGACGGCACAGTTCACCAGGTGGATGGATGCTCAGCATTCGGCGACTTGGCGCGGCTACTTTGGCAAGTCCGGGCTCACGTCCTACTACCCGCGAAAAGGCAACATGATTGCGGCAGCCGGATCTGACCAGGTAATGAATACGATTGCCGGCGCGGCCGGTAATGGGACGATCGGATACGTCGAGTACTCCTTCCCGGTAAACAAGAAGTTCCCGGTCGTGAAGATGCTCAACAAGGCCGGCTACTTTGTTGAACCGACGCAATACAACGTCGCCGTTGCGTTGACGAAAGCCCGGATCAACCAAGACAAGGGCTCTGATAAGTACCTGACGCAGATTCTTGACGGCGTCTATTCGGCCACTGATCCGAGGACTTACCCGCTGTCCTCGTATTCCTACATGTTGCTGCCTACCGGCTCGGCAGATCGTCGGATGACGACCCAAAAGCGGCAGACGCTTGCTGACTTCATGTTCTATTCGCTTTGCGAAGGGCAATCCAAAGCCGGCGCGTATGGGTACTCGCCGTTGCCGTTGAACCTGGTCAAGGCCGGATTCGACCAACTTAAGTTACTTAAGACCGCGGATTCGCAGGTTCAGATTGACGGCCGTGACGTCAAGAAGTGCAACAATCCGACCTTCGTCTCGGGGGACTTGTCGAAAAACAAACTCGCCCAGATCGCTCCCCAACCCGCCTCCTGCGACAAGGTCGGCGCTGGCCCATGTACCGGCGGAACGGGGGAGGCGCCAACGACAGTTGGTGACGCGAAATCTACGGGTACCTCTGCGGGTTCCACTAGCGGCGCAGGTCCGGACCCGGCCGCGGGCGTCGATGCCGGGACGGTTTCGCCCGATTCGACTGTTGCTGGCGGCGAACTCACCGGAAATGCCCAAGCGATTCCGGTGGAACTCGCCGCAGCCAGACCGGGCGAAACCCGCATCTTTGGCACTGTCGCGGCAGTTGAACTCTTGGCGATCATCCTGATCCCAGGTGCGGTGGCGGCGTTTCTTCGCCGGCGATCAAAGGTCGTGAAGTGATGACTAGAATTGTGCGATTCTTGTTCGCCGGGCTTTTGACCTTGGCGCTAGTTAACGTCGTTCCGCTTTCTGCCGACGCTAGCGAAGACAGTTCAGTGACTCGTACTAAGAAGGTTTCGCGAACCTTCGAAATCGACGGTGAACGGGTGACCGTGAGCGAAAACACCGTGAAGGTGACCGTCGATCACACGAAGAACTTGCGTGGCCGTGAGCGGGTCCAAATCAATTGGTCAGGAGCACGACCCAGTGGCGGGCGGGCATCGAGCCCGTTTGGCGAACGAGCGATGGCTCAGGAATATCCGGTTGTAATTTTGCAATGCCGCGGCGTCGATGATGAGTCGTTGCCGGCCGCTGAGCGGCTGAGCCAGCAGACGTGTTGGACTTCGACTTCACAGCAGCGTTTCCGGTCCAGCAGCGAACGATTGGCAATTTGGCGCCGAGACCCGTACGCGGCGGCGGCCGAACGTACCCAAAAGAGCGGAATTGACCCGTTCCCGACCAGTGGCTGTGACGACGCACCTAGCTTCTCGGCCCGCGCTATTGGATTCATCGCGGCCAGCGGGAAAGTATTCAACTCGTGCAGTTCTGACTCGATGGCCCCTGAGGCTGCCGTAGACGCGGCGCTTCCACCGGCCGAACAGGCCGCATTCACCGGCACGGACGGAACTGGCTCCACAAGTTTCGAAGTCCGAACTGCGACCGAGAACGGTTCACTCGGCTGCAGCGACCAAGTCGCCTGTTCGATCGTTGTCATTCCGATTGAGGGTGTTAGCTGCAGCGAGGGCGACAGTGTCTGCCAGCAGTCAGGCCGTTTCGCACCAGGTTCGAGCAACTTTGCCAGCGAGGGCGTCGATGCAGCGGTCTCCCCGGTGTATTGGTGGACTGAATCGAACTGGCGCAACCGAATCAGTATCCCGGTGTCTTTTGGTACGGCACCGAACGTTTGTGATGTGCTCGATTCGCGTGCGCCGACCGCGTTCTATGGGTCCGAACTCATTAGCCAAGCGGCGCTACAGTGGGCCCCCGCGTACTGCCTGAACAAGAAGCGGTTCAAATTCCAGCACAATCGCATGTCCGATGAAGCGGCATTCACCTTGATGGAGAAGGGTGAGGCGCCAGCGGCCCTAGTTTCTGGGCGTCGCGAACAGGATCTTGCACAACCGGTGGCTTTCGCGCCAACGGCCATAACTAGCTTTGCGGTTACTTACGTCATTGATCGTCCAGAAAATGCTGGCGAGTACGAGGGACTTCGCCTTACGCCTCGACTGCTGGCGAAACTGTTGACCCAGTCGTACACCGGTTCGTCATACGGTGCCCAGCACCCCGGAATGGGCGACAACCCAAGGTCAATCAACCAGGACCCGGAGTTCCGGGCGCTGAATCCGGGGTTGGACACGATTGATCGTGAGGCCGCAGCGTCTTTGCTGAGCCTGTCGGAGTCGTCGGATGTAATTACTTCGCTGACTTCCTATATCGCCAACGACGCTGAAGCGTCAGCATTTATTGCTGGCAAGGCGGACAAGTGGGGGATGGTGGTGAACCCCAGTTACGCGAAGCTGAAGCTCCCGGTAGCTGAGTGGCCACTTCTAGACACTTTCGTTCCCAAATACGAACTCGAATGCCAGCAACAAATAAAGACCCCATACTTCACCCAGTTGGCGGCACCGGTTTCCAGTCTTCGGACTATTGCCGAAGCCGTGCTGGACGGCTGGCCGAATGTTCAGACCAAGTGTGACCGTGCATCGAGCAGCGATCCGTATCGCTTCGGTCGAACTGATCGCCAAGGCGTTGGCGCTCGTTTCCTGATCGGCATAGCGAGCTTGGGTGATGCCGAGCGGCTTGGACTGAAAACCGCTGGCCTTCGTACGAGTTCAAACACCTGGGTTGTGCCGACCGAAAAGTCGATGGCGGCAGCAATCTCGACCTCCAAGCCGTCCGCATCGGTGCCAGGCCTTTTCGAAATGACAGCTAAGGGTTTGGCAAAGTCGCCTGCTGCTTACCCCGGCACGATGATCATTTCGACCGCTGCGCGCACATCCGGCGTTGAGCCGGCGACGGCAGCCAAAGTCGCCCAGTTCATCAAAATCTCTACCTCCGAGGGTCAACGTCGCGGTAGCAGCAACGGCACTTTGCCTGACGGTTTTCTGCCGATTGTGAACAGCGGAGCTACCAAGCCGCTCTACGCGGCTGCTCAAAAAAGCGCAGTTCTGATAGCCGCGCAAAAAGGCGTGCCCGCGCAGAGTGCTCTGCCTGGCTCAGGCGACACAAGTACGCCGTCGATGCAGGTAATCACCCCGGCCGACCCTGATTCACAAATTCAGGCGGGTGCAAAGCCGGGAGTGACGATGGTGGCGACTCAACCTACCGCGGCTAATACCTCGCGCATTGGTCGGTTGACGTTGCCGATGCTCTTGGTGCTTTGTTTCACCACTGCCGCAGCAGCGCCCTTGTTACGACGATTTGCCAGGCTGCGAGCGGCTCACTGATGACGACAATTAGCAATACTCTTGCCGGCGGCAGAGCACGGACCAAGTCGAAAGTGCAAGCGGCTCCGCTGCAAACGGAAGTTGCGGTGCTAACAGACGCGATGGTGGTTGTTTCGATTGTCTGCGGCTGGCTCTTGCTCCAGTTGCTCGTTTTGGGCGGCTTGTCCTATGACCGAGCACAATCGATTGGCTACGACCAGTTCCGCGGCGAACTCGCGGCTGCAACCGCACCGGTAGGCGGTGCAATCGAGGTCGGCGCGCCAGTAGCGATCATGTCGAGCAACCGGCTGGGGGACTCCCAGGTTGTATTCGAAGGAACAGCGCCGACTCAAATGCTCGCTGGCCCGGGGCATCGACGCGACACGGTTTTGCCAGGGCAGCCCGGAACCGCAGTGCTGTTTGGTCGGGCAAGTACTTATGGTGCGCCGTTCGCCAGTCTGGATTCTTTTTTGCCCGGCGACAAAATTACGACGGTTACTGGGCAGGGCAAAGCCACCTTCAAAGTCACTGACGTTCGGCGAGCGGGCGACCCGCAACCGCAGCCACTGGGTCAGGGTGAAGGGCGACTCACCTTGGTGGGTGCCGAAGGCACAGGGACGCTAGCTGGGCTATCGCCGTCGACCGTTCAATACGTCGACGCTGAACTCGTGTCGAAGTCCTTTGAGCCGGGGGCCTCGCGAGTCTCGGCGGTAAGCGTCGCCGAACAGCCGATGGGCCGAGACGTTGGAGTTTTGCCACTTTTGAGCCTGGCCTTGGCTGGACTGGCGGTACTGGTTGCAATTGCCGCGGTGTCGCGACCAAGGCTGGGTACGGCCCGCACTTGGGTGATCCTCGTGGCGCCGGTAATGGCGCTTTCTTGGATGGCGACAGACTTGGGAATGGCACTGCTGCCGAACCTTCTTTAGCGGCACCGAAAGTACCGCACAGGTTCATTTTGCGTTCACTCAATTGCCGCCAGATGACGACCTCGGGCCCGTAGCGTCCGAGTCAGGTCCGGCACAGGAGCCGGCGATTCACTTCAATGGAAGGCATATTCATGACCCGAAATCGCGTGTCAGCCTTGGTGGCCGGCGCAGCAATGGTCGTTGGCACTACGGTGACTCTCGCGTCGCCGGCAACTGCGGCCGCAACCAACCCCTACGATCCAACCTTCGTGCCAAACATCACCGATGATCTGGTTGGCGTCGGTTCCGATACGACCCAGATCGTGACCAGGGACTTGGCGAATGCGTACAACGTTGATCGGACGTCGGGCAGGATTGCTTCCTTCGCCGCCGATGGCTCACCGGCCTCGGTGATCCTTCGTGCTGGCGCGACCGCAGTGACGCGGCCAAATGGTTCGGGTGCGGGTAAAAAGTTGCTCTACGGGGTTTCTGACGACGCGAACGTCACTTTCGCGCGCTCGTCTTCCACCTTGAGCTCGGCCGAGATCGCAGCTGGCCTCAAGCAGGCCGCGTTTGCGGTCGACAGCCTGAAGATGGCGATCAAGTCGACCGGGTCGAACGCGCCGGACGACTTGACGGTTGCCGATCTGGTCAAGATTTACGAAGGAAAGGTCACGAACTGGAGCGAGGTGGGTGGAAAGTCGGGCGTCATCAAGGCGCTGATTCCCCAAGCTGGTTCGGGCACGCGCAGCTTCTTCGAAGGTCAGCTGAAGGCAGCCAACTCCGGCAACCCGGTGGTGCTGGTTGCTACCGAGACCCAAGAGCACAGCGACGTTGATCTTAAGAACGACCCGAACGCGATTGCACCGTTCTCGACGGCTCGCGAGACCGCGAACGTGAAGTTCGTCGGCGGCTGGAAGGCGTCGCGCGCCGTCTACAACGTTGTACGTTCCAAGGACGTCGGCTCCACGGCGATCACCTCGATTTTCGGCGATGCTGGCTTCATTTGCAGCCCTGCGGGCCGTACCGTCATCGAGTCGGCGGGCTTTGAACAACTCGCCTCAACTGAGAAGGGTGGGTCCTGTGGCGAATGGGTCACCGACACCGTCTCAAACCTGAAGACCGCGAAGGACGCGGGTCAGACTGAGGCCGTTGCTACTACGACCGCGCTAACCGCCACCGCACCCGGCGCCCGCAAGGTCGTACTCAAAGCGAACGTGGCTGCAGGTGCCGTTACCGTGCCGGGCAAGGTCAACTTCTTTGAAGGTGAGTCAAAGGTCGGCACCGCGTTCGCCGCTGGCGGCGTTGCGACGCTTAACCTCACCGACGTAGCAGTCGGCGCCCACGAATACACGGCTCAATTCGTTCCGCTGGACGCGAATGCTTTCGCGCCGTCGGCTTCGATCACGCAGTCGCTCGTCGTCAAGCAGCCGACCGCGGTAACGGTAACTGGAGTTACCGCCCCGTACGGCAAGGCAAAGACGGTCACCATCAAGGCGGTCGTTGACGATAGCGCGGCCACCGGGTCAGTACAGGTCAAGATCGGTGCGGCTGCTCCCACCCAAGTGGAGCTAGCAGCTGATGGCACCGCTCAGGTTGTCATTCCTGCGACCGCCAACGCCGGTACCCTCACAGTCTCGGCAACCTTGCCGGCTACGGCTGAAGCCGATGAGGCGACGGGCTCGGTGACGCTATCGATCGCCAAGATCAACTCCGCCACGAGCGCGAAACTGCTCAAGTCGAAGATCAAGGCGAAGCAGCGTGGCGTCGTTACGGTCAAGGTCGCCTCCGGCGCTGCGGTAAATGGCGTTGTGACCGTCAAGTCCGGCAAGAAGGTCGTCGGTGTCGGCACGGTCAAGAACGGTGTCGCTCGGGTCACCTTGGCGAAGCTGAAGAAGGGCAACTACAACCTCGTTGCCAGCTTTGCCGGTAACTCCAACATCACCGGCTCGACGGCCAAGGTCGTCAAGCTCAAGGTCACCAAGTGACCTTTGCACCACCAATTCCCTTCCGGGGCGGACCTGTTCAGGTCCGCCCCGGAAGGGCCATTTTCAGAAGGAAGCACAAATGAGCATCAC